>Ga0209521_10002288_pt1 | contig 15648 bp, 13 predicted proteins | sample Rifsed19ft4_FD_184016 | JGI IMG/M metagenome (GOLD analysis project Ga0209521, IMG submission 184016) | Soil microbial communities from Rifle, Colorado, USA - sediment 19ft 4 (version 2) | ecosystem: Environmental > Terrestrial > Deep subsurface > Rock core/Sediment | place: Rifle, Colorado...
ATACGAGAACTCCCTTCCTTCAGGCTTCCCCAAATCTGACCAGCTTCATCAACTAATAACTGTGAGGCTGACACAGATGCTCAAATACAATACGCTAAGACTGAGCCTGTTTTCATTCTATAGCCCGGATGATAAAGACTACTTTATTATACCAGAGGCCCGATACAACATCACGGACTCCTTATGGATCACTGCAGGAATCAACATATTTGGCGGTAAGGAGTCAGAGACATTCTTCGGCCAGCTTGACAAGAACGACAACATGTTTACTACGATAAGGTACGAGTTCTGATAAATCTTTCCACATATTTACCTATCATATCGGCCTCTAAATTCACCATATCTCCTGTCTTCTTAAATCCGAGCGTCGTCATATCCGCTGTATGGGGAATTACTGTTACAGTATACCTGTTTCCTTTGACTTCATTCACTGTAAGGCTTATCCCATCTATTGCAATGGAACCTTTCTGAATCAGGTACTGTTGAACCTCCGTAGGGACTTCAAAGGTGAAAAGCAACATTCCGCCTTTTCTCTCAACTCCCCTGACAACGCCAATACCATCAACATGACCGGCGACGAGGTGTCCTCCAAGGCGGTCGGACAGTTTCATGGGGCGCTCCAGATTAACCTTGTCCCCTGCCCGATGCTTTCCAAGATTCGATCTTTTTACTGTTTCTCCGGATACATCAGCAGTGAATGATATGTTATCGAACTCTGTGACTGTAAGACAGACACCGTTTACAGCAATGCTGTCGCCTGTTTTCATTCCGTCCATTACAAGCTTTGCTGTTACAGACAAGCGCATCCCGTCCGATTGTCTTCTGACGCCTTTTACTGTACCGAGTTCTTCGATAATGCCTGTGAACATATCAGTTTTAATGGTCAGGTGGGCAAGGCCCACCCTGCTTTATAACATATCCTTCAACCATTATGTCTTTGTCTAACCTTTTAACACTTATATCCCTTAGAAATACTGACTCATCAAGACTCTTTGGAGAATAACCGCCGACCATACCTACGGAATCACGCCCGCCTACTATCCTTGGAGAATAGATTATTACTATTTTATCCACTATGCCTTCTCTGAGGGCTGATGCATTAATCCCGGAGCCCCCTTCTATTAAAATGCTTGTAACACCTGACTTGCCAAGAAGATTCATGAGTGACTGCAGGCTTACTTCTCCATCTTCTCTGGTGTCTGCTATCACAGTCCTTATCCCGAGATTCTCAAGCTCTTTTATTTTCACGGCAGGTGATTGTCTTGTAGTAACGACCATTGTCTTCTGACCGGTACTTACGTCAAGCACCTTAGACGTAAGTGGTATCCTTAACTTTGAATCAATAATGATCCTGAGAGGTTGACGCCCTTTACTGTTTATGTGCCGCACACTCAGCACAGGGTTATCACTCATTACAGTACCAATACCGACTACAACAGCATCTACCATTGATCTAAGCTTATGGGCGTAGCGTCTCGAAAATTTTCCTGTAATCCATCTCGATTCCCCTGATGAGAGGGCGATCTTTCCGTCAAGACTTGCGGCAGACTTTAAAATTACAAATGGAATATTAGAGGTGATGAACTTAGTGTATATCTCATTCAACCTGCCTGCATCAACATTCAGAATATCCTTATCAACTGATATACCGGCATCAATAAGTTCACTAATACCGCGGCCATTAACAGCAGGGTTAGTGTCTATCATTCCAACTACAACCCTTTTCACTCCTGATCTGATAATCTCCTTTGTGCAGGGAGGCGTCCTTTTGTCTGTATGGCAGCATGGCTCAAGGTTCACATATAAGGTCGCACCTGCCGCCTCAACTCCACATTCTTTAATGGCAACTGCCTCGGCATGTAAGTGACCCGGACCTTTGTGATAACCCTTGCCCACGACCTTGCCGTTATTTACCAACACAGCGCCGACCATTGGATTAGGGCTTGTCATGCCAAGCCCCTTCCTGGCAAGATTAATAGCCATGCGCATGTATTTTTCGTCCGAGGTCATAATATTGGTAAGGTAATCAACAATCTAACTTCTTACTTCTTACTTCTAATCACCGCCTGTGCAGCAGCGAACCTTGCTATAGGGATACGGTAGGGTGAGCAGCTTACATAATCCATTCCTACCCTGTGAAAGAACTCAACAGACCTTGGATCACCGCCATGCTCGCCGCAAATGCCAACCTTGAGATTAGTCCTTACAGAACGGCCCTTCTCAATGCCTATTTTTATGAGCTGTCCTACCCCCTCCTGATCAAGTGAAACAAAGGGATCGCCATCAAAAATGCCTTTCTCAACATATACAGGGAGAAATTTCCCTGAATCATCCCTGCTCAGACCGAGAGCAGTCTGCGTAAGGTCGTTTGTCCCGAAGGAAAAGAATTCTGCATGTTTTGCAATCTCGTCAGCCACGAGCGCCGCCCTCGGAAGTTCTATCATTGTCCCTACCTGATATTTCAACCTGACCTTATAACCCTTCATAATCTCAGCAGCTACCGCATCAATCATATCTTTCAATATCACAAGTTCCTTAGGGTAACAAACGAGTGGAATCATCACCTCAGGTATTACCTGAATGCCTTCACATTCGAGTTCACATGCAGCCTCAAATATTGCCCTCGTCTGCATCTCATATATCTCCGGGAAGGTAATGCCAAGCCTGCACCCCCTATGTCCGAGCATAGGATTAAACTCAAACAGGGTCTTATTCTTTGCCGCTAATCTGTCAGGAGGTACCCCCATATCCTGCGAAAGCTCTTCAATCTCCTGCTCAGTGTGAGGAAGGAACTCATGCAAAGGAGGGTCAAGTAATCTTATAGTAACAGGAAGCCCCTTCATCACCCTGAATATCTGTATAAAATCACCTTTCTGCATCGGTAGGATTTTTGCCAGCGCCTTTTTCCTGACATCAATATCATCTGCAAGGATCATCTCTCTGACAGCCTTTATCCGTTCAGGTTCAAAGAACATGTGTTCTGTCCTGCACAGGCCGATCCCTTCAGCCCCGAAGTCCCTTGCCACCTGCGCGTCATATTGTGTATCAGCATTTGTGCGCACCTTCAGTTTACGTATCTTGTCCACCCACTTCATCATGGTAGCAAAGCTTTCACTCAATTTAGGTTTAATGAGACTTACCTCACCAATAATTACCTCACCTGTAGAACCATTTATAGTAATGTACTCACCCTCTCTGACCACATGATCATTAACCCTGAAGAATTTATCCTTTTCCTTTACCTGGATGTCGCTGCACCCGACTACACACGGCTTGCCCATGCCTCTCGCAACAACAGCGGCATGTGAGGTCATCCCGCCGCGTGATGTAAGTATACCCTGTGCAGCATGCATACCCCCTATATCCTCCGGAGATGTCTCCATCCTTACAAGTACGCATCTCTCCCCCTCCCGGGCCATTCTTTCTGCATCTTCAGTAGTAAACACGGCACGGCCAACCGCAGCCCCGGGAGAGGCCGGTAGTCCTTTAGCCAGCACATTCAACTTTGCATCAGGATCAATCATTGGATGCAGCAACTGGTCCAGTTGCTCGGGGTTAACCCTCATAATTGCAGTCTCTTTATCTATCAGCCCCTCTTCAACCATATCTACCGCAATCTTAATGGCAGCGACGGCAGACCTCTTGCCGCTCCTTGTCTGAAGCATGTAGAGGGTGCCCTCCTGAATTGTGAACTCGATATCGAGCATCTCCTTATAGTGTTTCTCTAATTTCTTATAGATGACGATTAATTCATCATAAGCGGCAGGGACGAGCTTTTGCAGTTCATCAATGGGAAACGGAGTCCTGATGCCTGCAACAACATCCTCCCCCTGCGCATTCATCAGACACTCGCCAAAAAATATCCTCTCACCTGAGTTGGGGTCGCGTGTAAACGCAACACCTGTACCGGATGTCTCTCCCATATTTCCGAACACCATGGCAACAACACTTGCCGCTGTCCCCATATTTTCCGGCAGATTGTGAATCTTTCTGTACGTAATAGCACGCTGGGCATACCATGAATCAAAAACGGCGTTGATCGCCAGCCTCAACTGCTCTGACGGATCCATTGGGAAGTCCCTTCCGGTATCCATCTTTACAAGTTTTTTATATTGGTTGACAATATCCTTCAGTGCATCCGCATCAACTCCGGTGTCTTCTTTAACCTTCATTGCGTCCTTTTTCTCCTGAAGTATGTCCTCAAATTTAGACCGCTCGACACCCATTACAACGCTGCCGAACATTGTGATAAAACGCCTGTACGCGTCATAGGCAAATCTCTCGTTACTCGATTTCCTGGCAAGACCCTGCACCGTCGCGTCATTTAGTCCAACATTGAGTACTGTATCCATCATTCCGGGCATTGATACCTTAGCGCCTGACCTCACAGAAACAAGAAGTGGATTGCTGCTGTCGCCAAATTTATGCCCCATCGTCTTCTCTATCTTATGTAAATATTCCAGCGTCTCATCCCACATACCAGCCGGATATGACTTACTATTCTTATAATATTCAATACACGCCTCGGTAGATATGGTAAATCCTGACGGGACCCTGATGCCAAGATTAGTCATCTCAGCCAGTCCGGCGCCTTTTCCACCAAGCAGGTCTTTCATGTCACCCCGGCCCTCAGCGCTCCCTTCACCAAAGAAGTAAACATATTTTTTCTTAGCCATAGAGAATCCCCCCTTTTACCACAACGGCCCCTTAATCTTATCACTAATCACTTTAACATCCTCTGTCCACAACCTCTCACTTACATATTTCCATCCGCCGTCAGGAAATAGCGTGACTATTACACCTTTTTCCATCTTACGGGCTATCTTTAAGACATGGTGCATTATAGCGCCTGATGAAATACCTGCAAATATACCCTCTTTATCTGCAAGTTCTTTTACCATCAGGAATGCATCCTCATCCTTTGCAAATTCACAAGAATCAAGTTTCTCCAGATCAAGTATGGGCGGCACATATCCATCCAGGAGACTCCTTAGCCCCTGGAGTCCGCTTTTCGGATAAGGCTGGACTGCAATAATTTGGGTCTTAGGATTATGCTCTTTTAACCTTTTACCCGCCCCCATGAGTGTCCCGCCTGTACCAAGACCTGCGACAAAATAGTCTATCGGTTCCTGAACATCTCTCAGAATTTCAACTGCTGTTGTATAATAATGAGCGTCCGGATTATTAGGATTACTATACTGATCAAGCATAATATAGTTATTATTCTCCTCTACCATCTTCTTTGCAACCCTGATTGCCCCATTTGTACCTTCATCACCGGGAGAAAGCACTATCTCAACACCAAATGCCTTCAGAATCTCCCTTCTCTCAACACTCATGCTCTCCGGCATTACAGCCACAAGCTTGTAACCCTTGATCCTTGCAATCATCCCAAGGGAGATCCCTGTATTACCGCTTGTTGGTTCAAGAAGTACTTTATCCTTAGAGAGTATCCCCTCCTTCTCAGCGGATTCAATCATGTATTTGGCAATCCTGTCTTTAACGCTCCCTGTAGGATTGAACCCCTCAAGCTTTGCATAGATCTTCACATTCTTGTTGGGATTAAGATTACTTATCTCAACCAGCGGTGTGTTGCCGATCGTGTCTATTAGCGACTTGTATAGCATGGCTCCTTTCCTGTTACCTGCTTCCTTCCACCACAATCTGCCTGAAATCTGCAAAATTAAGGAACAGGTCCCTGAGCATACTCATCAGAGACAGCCTGTTATTCCTGAGATTAATATCCTTGTCCATTACCAGGACCTTATCAAAGAAGAGATCTACGTGGGGTTTTAACTCTGCAATAGCGGAGAATGCATTCCAGTAATTATACTCTTTCTTTGCAAGTATCGCCTTATGTTCCGCATCTTTATAAGCATGATAAAGCGCCTTTTCCTCATTTTCTGTTAATAAGTCCTCGTTAAACGCACTCTTAAAATCCGGCGGAATTATATTCATTACTCTTTTGAAAGAAATTGTAAGTGCCTCAAACTCCGGTTTCATCCTATAGCGGTCTAATGCAGTGATCCTGAGAAATGCATCATATGGATTATCAAGGTCTGCTGAAATGACTGCCCTGACACAATCATACCTGTATCCCTCGGAAACAAGGAGTGAATTAAGCCTCTCTCTGAAAAATTCGATGACATCCTTAATTATCTTATCATGTTTCGCTTCAGCAATAACGCCTATATAAGCAGATAAGCTTATCTCTGTCACCTTCTTCAAAGAAATATGATGCCCGCCCTTTATGAGGATGTGAAGAATCCCGAGGGCCTGACGCCTGAGTGCATAAGGATCATTTGAGCCTGTGGGGGCATTCCCTGATCCAAAACATCCTGCTATATTATCCATCTTCTCTGCAAGTGCAAGTAACTTCCCTGCTTTCGTAGCAGGAATCATGTCTCCTGAAAACCGTGGCAAATAGTGTTCAAATATTGCCATTGCAACCTCATTCTTTTCTCCCTGTCTTACAGCATACTCCCTACCCATCACCCCCTGAAGCTCTGGAAACTCTCCAACAATCTCTGTCATAAGATCAGCTTTCGATAAGTCTGCCGCCCTCTCTGCCAAAGCTGTAACATCTGTCCACCCGAACAAACCGGCCAACAGGCTTACCGATGCCTTCAATCTCACAACCTTTTCAGACATGGTGCCAAGTTTCGACATAAAAACTACCTGACCGAGTTTCTCAGAACGGTCCTCAAGCCTGACCTTGCAGTCAGCATCAAAGAAGAACTTTGCATCTGACAGTCTTGCCCTGATGACCCTCTCGTAGCCTGTTCTGATCACATTCAGCTCTTTTGGCATTGTATTACTTACGGAAACAAAATATGGAAGGCTCTCCCCATGCTCTTTTTCTATTGAGAAAGAGCGTTGGTGTTCCCTCAACACTGTAATCAACACATCCTTCGGAAGCGATAAAAATGTATCATCAAACCGGCCGCAGACTGAAACAGGATACTCAGTCAGGAATGTTATCTCTTCAAGAAGTTCCTCGTCCCATATAACTATACCACCCTTTTCCTGTGAGATCGTCTTTAGTTGTTCTTTGATTGTCTTTCGCCTTATTGAGTGGTCTACGATAACAAATTTTTCCTTCAATGATTTAAAGTAATCGTCAACACCGCTAACCACAAAAGATTCAGGGGCCATGAAGCGATGGCCATAAGATATTCTTCCACTTTTTACACCTGCAAAGTCAAGTTCTATAATATCACTGCCATAAATCGTCAGTATCCACCGCAATGGCCGTGCAAAACGAACCCTTGTGTCATTCCACCGCATTGACTTGGGGAAGTTAATTGAAGATAACAGGTTATGAAGCAACAAAGGCAAAACGTCTTTGGCAGATTTACCTTTCTCATGCTTCTCTGCAAACAGATATTCACCCTTGTCACTCTTTTTGATCTTTAATTGAGATATATCTACACCCTGACTTTTTGCAAAACCAAGCGCTGCCCTGGTTGGAGTACCGTCGCTGCTATAGGCTGCACTCTTTGGAGGACCTGAGACCTCAACGATAATATCTTCCTGAATATCCTGTACTTCCCGCACAATTAAGGTAAGACGCCTTGGCGTACCGTATACAGAGATTTCCCTGTAAGGGATACGATTGTCCTTTAAGAGCTTCTGAGCAGATTCCCCTATACCAGAAATAGCCGGCGGTATAAACCTCGCAGGGATCTCTTCAGTGCCAATTTCCAAAAGTAAGTCTTTAAACATTATGATTTATTATCCCGAATATCCAACTTACTCCTGACTCTGCTGGTACCCTTCTGCGCATCTCCTGGAAAGGTTTCTAACCCTCGCAATATAACCTGTCCTCTCCGACACACTTATCGCCTTCCTCGCATCAAGGAGATTAAATATGTGGGATGTCTTGAGGCAGTAATCATAGGCAGGAAGAATCAACCCCTTCCCGATAAGAGACGACGACTCATTTTCGTACATCTTAAATAATGAAAACAGCATTTCAACATCGGCCTCTTCAAAATTATACCTGGAGAACTCCACTTCAGTGCGGTGATGGATATCTCCATAGTTGACGCTGTCAGTCCATATAAGGTCAAATACATTGTCCACGCCCTGAAGATACATGGCTATTCGCTCAAGTCCATATGTAATCTCCACAGAGACAGGCTCTAACTCAATCCCTCCTACCTCCTGGAAGTAGGTAAATTGAGTAATCTCCATGCCATCAAGCCATACCTCCCACCCAAGCCCCCAGGCCCCAAGTGTTGGAGATTCCCAGTCATCTTCCACAAACCGGATGTCGTGCTCATCTTTTTTCAATCCAAGAAACTCAAGACTTTGTAAATAAATATCCTGGATATCTTCGGGAACCGGCTTCAGGATTACCTGAAACTGGTAATAATGCTGGAGACGATTGGGATTCTCACCGTACCGGCCATCAGCAGGCCTCCTTGATGGTTCAACATACGCAGCCCGCCAGGGTTCAGGCCCTAATACCCTGAAGAAAGTCGCAGGATTAAATGTGCCGGCCCCAACTTCAATATCATAAGGCTGCCGGATAACACAACCTCTGTCCGCCCAAAATCTCTGAAGTGAAAGTATAACATCCTGAAATTTCATAAGAGGATTATAAGGAAATGAGCCTCATACTGTCAAGCAAATGAGCAAATTGGCTGCGAATAAAACAAACCAGAGGGTTGCAGGAGATAATCTTTGACTGTAAATAACTATCTTTGATATTATACGTACAAAATTAATTTCCTTATTTCAATACAGTATATATAGTGTATCCTATAGCAAACAGACCGGCAGGGAGATTTATCATCCTTGTTTTCTCAGTGGGACGCGGTGTGAAGAATGTGTCGAGCCTGAAAACTTCAGTAAACTTATTGCTTTTGAAAGCAGCAAAGATTAAAACTATACCGTATACTAAAGTTATAATATCAAGTGCAATGCTTAAGGTGCTCATTTATCCTCCATTAGTTAGTATTAAAAACGACTATACTTAAGTGCATAGCGAATATATCAGAAAATGAATCAAAGTGAAAGAGGGGTCGAGGGTATGGTTGTGATCGGTATAGACTTGGGAGGCTCCGCTGTTCGCCTGTCAACTGTAACCAGTGCCGGCAGACTTCGATACTCAAAAAGTGTTGACATTTCTGCACGGCGTGAGCAGAGGTACGTCCTTGATGCTATCATTAGCAGCATTATTGAACTTATTACCATTGAAAAGAAGCGGGGCAACAAAGTAGTTTCCATAGGCATTGGTTCTCCGGGCACTATTGACTTACGCAAGGGCGTTGTGGTCACATCAGCAAACTTTAAGGGCTGGAAAGATGTTCCATTGAAGAAGTTGCTTGAAAAGGGAGTCAATTTACCTGTGGTACTGGATAACGATGCCAATACCGCAGCATTTGGAGAGAAATGGAAAGGGGCGGGACGCAAGGTTAATAGTCTCATATGCCTGACCATGGGTACAGGTATTGGCGGTGGGATTGTACTTGATGGAGACATATGGCATGGCGCTGACGGAATGGCAGGCGAAATAGGTCACATGACTGTAAATCCCGAAGGACCACGTTGTAATTGCGGGAACACCGGCTGCCTTGAGACTTACTCTTCTGCTACAGGAATGGTAAGGAGTGCGATAGATTCAATCAGCAATGGTAAAAAGACAATCCTTAAACAATTATCCGAAAGAGACAACAACAGGATAACGGCAAAGATGATCCATGAGGCAGCATTACGGGGAGACAGGCTGTCAACTGAGATACTGACAGAGGCCGGCAAATACCTCGGTATCGCTATGGCCAGCCTTATTAACATCCTTAACCCTGAGATGGTCATCCTTACCGGCGCTGTTACCGGTGCATGGGATTTTTTTATGCCCTCTGCAATACTGGAAGTGGAAAAACGGGCATACAAGTCCCTTGCAGACAGAACTAAGATAGTACCGGGTAAACTACCAGGTACTGCCGGTATATTAGGGGCAGCAGGGCTGGCATTAAGGCAGGTGGGGACATGAAAAAATACATTACCCTTTTCCACATAAACTGGCAAAACTCCCTCCAGTATAGATTCTCGCTCTTTGTCTACATCGGCGGTTACTCTCTCTATATCGGCGTTCTATTATACCTCTGGTCTGCCATATACAGCGAAGGTCAGTCTGTGGGAAACTATACATTATCCCAGCTTACGACTTATTATATCCTGCAGCTTATGATCAACTCCATCATCTTCTCTTATGTCAGTTGGGATGTCATTGATAATATAAAAACCGGCAACTTCTCAAACTTCCTGACAAAGCCGCTCGATTACTATATGTACTGGTTCACCATAAACATCTCAGGTAAGATGCTTGAGTCTATTTTCATTATCATCACAGCAGGTATTATATCTTTCTTTGTCAGCGATTATATATCCTTCCCGGAACATCTGAGTACTAAGCTCTATTTTTTAGCAGCCGTAATCTTAGGTATAATCCTCGCATTTGAACTGGACTTTTGCATCGGCATGATCACCTTCTGGCTGACACAGGTCCGGACATTCAAATATATGCTGCAGACCATGATACTATTTTTTGCAGGGGCCATGCTTCCGCTGGACCTGTTTCCACCGGTACTTACAAAAGCAGCGGAGTTCCTTCCCTTCAGGTATCTTGTATACTTCCCAATCAGCATATACCTCGGTAAGATTGAAAACCCATTGCCGTCTTTCGGAATTCTGATAGTCTGGATTTTAATATTCTTCATCCTTTCACGTGTACTTATGTCAAGAGGGATAAAACGCTATGAAGCAGTCGGTGCGTGAATGCTCAGAATAATAACCCGTTATCTGCGGCTGTATAAGGCTTTCCTGTTCCAGAGTCTCAAGGAAGACATGACGTACAGGTCTAACTTCCTTACACTGGTTGTAATGGACATTGGCTTAGTCAGTATAAGTGTGATCCTCTTTAAAGTCATTTACGGACATGTAAATACCATAGCGGGTTGGACATTTCACCAGTCCATAATCCTTATAGGGACTGTCGGCATTGTAAGAGAGATGGCATATCTAACCTTCAGACGCGGTTTTTTAGAATTGGGAAACCACATACGCACAGGGACGTTCGATATATTTATGGTAAGGCCCATAGCATCCAATTTACATCTCGCCATGAGGCATCTCTCCCTCTCTGAAAGCCTTGGTGAAGGGATAACTGGAATTGTCTTAGTTGTTTACGGTATCCTTCATCTCAACAACTGGAGCTGGATTAGTTTCCCATTGTACATCCTGTTACTGTTTAATTCACTCATGGTTTATTACGGATTCAGCCTCATCATAAACAGTATAGTATTCTGGGTCGTAAGGTCACAGGAGTTAAATACAATCATATACTTTTTCATGGAGACATCACGCTATCCGGCTGACATCTACAGGGGTATAGGTAAGGTGATATTCACATTCATTATACCAATTGGGATTATTGCCACAGTCCCCGCATCCGCATTAACCGGACGTTTGGGATGGGATTTCGCAATCCTGTCGCTTATCATAGGGATCTCTTTTCTCGGGATAGGTCTGTTTGTATGGAAAATGAGCATTGAACATTATTCGTCTGCCAGCGGGTAGATATGCCGATATCAATACACACAAAAAACCTCCGGAAAACCTACGACTACTTCAAGAAAGAAGCGGGTCTCACCGGTTCCATAAAAAGCCTCTTCTGGAGGGAAAAACTCTATAATGAAGCGCTCAAAGGCATATCGCTGGAGATAGAAGAAGGAGAGCTTGTAGGCTTCTTAGGCCCAAATGGCGCAGGGAAAACTACTACTCTGAAAATACTATCCGGCATCCTCTACCCTTCCGGAGGAGAAGCATCAGTCCTGGGACATATCCCGTGGAAACGGGAACCGGCATATCAGAAACAATTCTCCATCGTCATGGGACAGAAGAACCAGCTCTGGTGGGATCTTCCGGCACAGGAGTCTTTTACACTGAACAGGGAGATATATGAGATAGAAGATAAGACATACAATTATAATCTTGAAGAACTTACAGAGCTATTCGACATCAAAGATCTGATAGATATCCCTGTAAGAAAATTGTCAATGGGTCAGAGAATGAAGTGTGAACTTGCAGCAGCACTCCTCCACTCCCCTAAGGTACTGTTTCTGGATGAACCTACTATAGGGCTTGATATAATCTCTCAGGACAAGATAATAAACTACATTGAAGAGTATAACAGGCTGAAAAAGACAACAGTGCTTCTTACAAGCCACTACATGCGGGACGTGGAAAGACTTTGCAAAAGGGTGATTGTCATAAACCATGGGGCCATTATATATGACGGTTCGGTTGAAAACCTTATGACAACCTATGCGGACCACAAGATAATAAGACTCAGATTCTCCTCAGAGTTTACAGTAAATGGTCTTGAAAAGTATGGAGAGGTCTTAGAGAGAGACCGGTTAAGCGCAGTATTAAAAACAAGTAAGAGCGATATCGCAAGGACCACTTCAAGAATACTCAATGACATTCCGGTAGAAGACCTCTCTGTGGAAGATGTGGATATAGAAGATGTGATAAAAAAGATCTTTACAGGTTAAGGGATTTTATTTAACTCAACCGGACTATAAAGGGAGGGACCGCGGTAAATAACCAATCCTTACCGAGGAATACTTCAAAATCTTCAGCTTTCAGCGGCTTAGAAACGACATAACCCTGTATATTGCAGCAATCAAGCCTTTTCAGGAGTTCAAGCTGTTCCATAGTCTCAACACCTTCAGCAATCACTTCAAGATTAAGGCTTTTTGCCAGCCTGATTATAGCATCGCATATGGCAGCATCATTTACATTTACAGCCATATCACGCACAAAAGACTGGTCTATCTTGATAATATCAATGGGCATAAGCTTAAGGTAAATAAGTGAAGAATAACCTGTGCCGAAATCATCAATGGCGAGCCTTACGCCGGTCTCCTTCAACTCACCAAGTATCTTTACTACTGCCTCTGCATTATCCATTACAACACTCTCTGTAAGTTCGAGTTCGAGATAATTGGCGTCAAGACCTGTCTCTTTCAATATCCTGCCAACCATATGCGCAAAATCTTTTTGTATGAATTGACGCAGGGAAATATTGACGCTTAATTTGACACAGTTCAGTCCCTTATCCTGCCATGATTTTGCATGGGTGCAGGCCGTTCTCAATATCCATTCTCCTATAGGAATGATAAGCCCGCTTTCCTCAGCCACAGGGATAAACTCCTTGGGCGATATCATGCCATGCTCCCCATCGTGCCAGCGTAAAAGGGCTTCGGCGCCACATATCTTACCGGTATTTATATCAACCTGGGGTTGATAATTAATATACATCTCCCCCCTGTCAACAGCCCGCCGAAGCCTGTTCTCAAGTCTCAACCTGTCGCTGCCCTGGTGACTCATGCTCTCAGAATAAAATCTGTAGCAACTCTTGCCATCAGACTTCGCCCTGTACATGGCAACATCTGCCTTTCTGAGAAGAGTATCACCATCATCTCCATCTGTCGGATAGATACTTATACCTATGCTCGTCATGACACTTACTTCGTGATCTCCGAGTTTTACAGGGATTTCAAAGATGGAATATATCCTTTTGCATATTATTATTACATCTTCAAACTGTTCGATGTCGGGGAGAAGTGCGATAAATTCATCTCCTCCCAAACGTCCAACTATATCACTCAACCTGACGCATTTTTTCAGCCTTTCTGCAACCTCCTTCAGCAGTTCATCACCTGCTGAATGTCCGAGGGTATCATTTATCAGTTTAAAGCGGTCCAGATCAATGAATAACACAGCCGCATAAAGAGCTCTTCTGCCAACAAGTGTGATTGTCTGGTTGATGAAGTTCATCAATAGACGTCTGTTGGGCAGGCCGGTCAAATTATCATAATTGGCCAACTGTATAATCTTCTCTTCTGACCTCTTTCGCTCAGTAATATCTTCTATAACAAGAAGTACCTGACTTTCCGCTGTATCTTCAGCCGGTTTTATCCTGCTGATGCTTATCCGGAAAAAACGGTTACCCTCAGATGAGGATTCAAGCACCAGATCCTGGCTCTCATTACCGCTGGCAAGGGCATCATTTATTGCCTCCTTTAAGTCAGCAAATGGTAAGATATCTTCAATATGTCTGCCTGTAACATCTTCAGATCTGGTTGAAAACATCTTATTGAAAGAAGGATTTACCGTGAACACATTCAAATCTCTGGACACAACAACAAGACCGGAAGGGACACTTTTTACTATATTATCTGCATAAGCCTTTACAGCCATCTTTTCAGCATATGCCTTCGCCTTTAATTCCATTTCAAACGCTGCCTTTGTCTGCATTGCCTCTGCATGGAGCTTTCTTGCAACGACTCTTACTACACCAAGATAGAGAAAAGGAGCACTCAGAACAGAAAGCAGTATTGAATCCAGAATAAACTCCAATATCCCGGAAGGCATATCTATAAACCATAGCGATAACATTACTATAAACTCAGTAACAAAGATGATACCGAGGATCCTGAAGAACATATTGTGGCATATGATAATGCTGCCGGAAGCAGTTTTGGCGCAGTCTTCCATGATTATACATTATCGTCATCTTTATTTTTTTCTATATTTTGTAACCATCTGATAAACAGGCAGAATAATTCCTATATAGCATATGATGCAGGTGCGCCCTACCGGGCGCTTAAAGAAGAGAGGAGGGTCCAGTCAGCGGGAACCCTCCTCCGATCCGCGGTATACGCATGTTTTACTTCAATTTGCCTGGATCCTGATCGATCATAAGGTGGGCAAAGGGGGTTCCGTCCCACATAACATAGGTTCCCAGGTTATTGGGCAGGGAAGGGATCCCGCTTGTCTTAGAACTGAAGGGCCAGAAGAGCATCCAATGGGGAGGTTCTTTGATTCGTTTTGCGCCGGGCTCCTCTTTCATGAGGATCTTTCCATCCTTCTCGTAGTGCCAACCGCCTTTGGCCATATAGGCTATACCGGGAAGTGTGTTGGTCGGTTTTACCGCACCACCCATCAGATCATTCGCCCATTGCATGGACGCCGCATCGCCGCACATCGGATCCGGATCTTCCTGACCGTCGATATCCGGGATACAGGTAAAGCCGTTAGTCCCCATGACTGCTTCAACCAGCTTCCCGTCTTCTCCGGGAATCATGATCGTGGCCTGATTGGCAATGCTGGCCGGCGCGCCACTCTTTGCCAATGTGATCAACTGGTCCCTGGTCATCCCTGGGATGGGACTTTTCCCCTTGTCGGCTGCTATGGCAGGTATCGAAAAACTGAGAATGATAAGCATAAGACCCAAACATTGAACCATCCGTTTCATTTTTTTCCCTCCTTTGCGTGGCCCGGTTCTCCGTCGGTGCACATTGGGTTATGTCCCCGGTTGAAATGACAATCTTGTAAGAAGATTAGCAGATAATGATAATGATTGTCAATACCAAATAAGAGGGGGGGCGTCTTTTTGGTGGGCTCTCGCAGAATTGAACTGCGGACACGAGGCTTTTCAGGCGTAACCGATTACATAACCCCTTGAGATACCTTACAATCCCTAACGATATTTAACACGTTTTTGGCAAAGTTTAATTACAATTCAATTACACTGTTAGGATCAGGAGTATTTTTATTTTGCCTCTTCTACCT
>Ga0209521_10002292_pt1 | contig 15636 bp, 14 predicted proteins | sample Rifsed19ft4_FD_184016 | JGI IMG/M metagenome (GOLD analysis project Ga0209521, IMG submission 184016) | Soil microbial communities from Rifle, Colorado, USA - sediment 19ft 4 (version 2) | ecosystem: Environmental > Terrestrial > Deep subsurface > Rock core/Sediment | place: Rifle, Colorado...
AACAATCCATTCATTTCAACCCGAATGTTGTGGTATTGACCATAGCGCAATATACCAGGTATTTTCTGCTTCCTGTTCTGGCTGCGTTCTATCCTTCGTTTTTCTTTTACGGAAACAATGTGCACGACTTGTTGTTTATCGACCTGGCGAGGACGTTGTTCGTTTATTTCATGATTGCGATAGTTGTGTATTTCGCTTTTCTTGTGATGTACCGCAATACCCCATTAAAAGCAGCGATTGCTACATTTATATTTTTGATATTTTTTAACCTTTACGGCTTATTGGAAAATCTTATTCTAAAACTGGATTGGTTCCCAGTATATGATTATTTAACCATGCCGATCGCCCTGTTACTGGCAGGGTATTCTATTTGGTTCATAAATAAACTTAAAGATCATGCTGCAAAGCAGTTTTGGAATTTTGGAGCTATCGTTCTTGGTGGGTTGATTATTTACAATATTGCTCTCATGCTTCCAATCGAAGTGGCAAGATTACAAAAAACGAATCCGATCCGGTCTGATATTGCGACAACCGTCCTGACGGCTCAACAAGAAAGCCCTGATATCTACTATATTATTCTTGACGAGTTTTCTGGTTTAGCGCCGATGAGGGAGTTTTGGAAGGACCCGGTTGTCGACCAGTTTTCTGATTTCTTAAAATCAAACGGGTTTGCTGTTTTCGAAATTAGCCATGGAGGTTCTCAGGACACAATTACAGAAATTGCCTCAAGGTTAAATTTTCAAAAATATCCATACGAACAGGAAGCAAGTAAGCGAGAGAAATTGTTTGATGTGATAGCTGATAATCGAGTGATGAATTATTTAAAACAAACAGGCTATACAATCGTCACATTTAATGAGATGCAATTTGGATATTCATCAGCGCCAACCATTAAAGCGGATGTTACTTATAACTATGGTGATACCCCGACAACAAATCTCGGGACATTTTTTAATGATTTTGGCATGATGGTAGCCGATAATACGATGTTAAATGTGGTATCAGATTCTTACAAGAGGATCGGCGCTAACAAACATACCAACATGATATTTTTTACAACCAATAAAATTGGAAATTTGAGGGAAATCACGTCACCAAAATTTGTTTATGTTCACTTATTAGTTCCGCATGCGCCTTTTATATTTGATGAACATGGGGATTTGAATCCTCCGAGTTCTTACACGGATTATAGTTATTACCCCGGGAATTATAAATTTGCCATTTTCCTGGCCCAAAAGATGTTGAACAATATTATTTCTGATTCGGATCCATCCTCACCGCCAGTGATTATCCTCCAATCCGACCATGGATTAAGGAATTTTGCTTCGGCCTTTGCTGGACAACCAGGGGATTTTACTGAGGAAAACAGTACCCACATCTTGTACGCGCTCTCGATGCCTGGTTACGAACCATCCTTTTCCGCCCGGGAGATGGATCCGATTAACACTTTCCCGATCGTATTCAATCACTTGTTTGATGCAGGTATTCCGTTAAAATAAGCGCGCTTCGGCTACAAAAATATCGGTCGCTGTATCGCATGGGCCAATTACCCAGAGCAATTCTTATAGGAGATCTCTTGTGTCCTTAAATCTCTTCCCCGTCACAATTATGTTGAAACCCTTAGCCTATCTTGACCCGGGTACTGGAAGTATGCTGCTGCAAATGCTCGTCGGGAGTCGTTTAGGCGGCGGAATTCTGTTGAAGGCTTTCTGGGGAAAGATTTTCAAGAAAAAAACCAGCGCTTCCGGAGACGACCGTGCGCAAGATACGGAAGGCATCATCGATGATGAGACCCTGAAAGGATAGCAAGAGAATATCCACATCGTTTCGCGACCCGGGTGGTTATATCTCGCAAGTTTTCGAAAGACGGTTTTGAAAAATCGTTAAACCATGGTTAAGAATTTTCAATTCTACTCAAACCCTGGAAGCTAATAGAAAGTTATATCTGTTGAGGAATTTACCCTGAAGTGGATTATGGGGTTTTGAAATTTTTTTTATGGACATGTCTTCGCTATTCCCTCCCGTTGCTTGGCAGGGGAATAGCCTGAAAAACACCGGTGTAGACAGAGGGAAAAACTGTGGGGTTAATGTGAAGAGTAATTGGAATTGGAAACGACCAGAAAATATCTATTTCCTCATTTCGCTTTTTTTTGGCATCCTTCTCGTTTTTATTACGCCGCCTTACCAGATTCCAGATGAAAGGGCACATTTTTATCGCGCGAATCAGATAGCTGAAGGAGAATTCTTTTACCCTGAAGGTGAAATCATGAGCTCCGTGATCGATTTCACTGCCGAGATATACAAATTCGACCTGAACTTTAAACCACAAAACAAGATCAGCAAAATAACCCTGGTAGAGGAATTATTTAGGTCGTTGGATAAAGATACAAAGGTGGTGTTCACTGATACGAAAACGAATAATTACAGCGCTATAAATTATTTTCCACAAGCTGTTGGAATCGTTATCGGTAAAATTCTGAAATTTTCACCCTATAAGTTGGTTTTAGTTTCCCGTATCATCAACCTGCTCGTTGGGATCTTTCTAACCACCGCGGCGATCACGATTTCCCCCATTCGAAAGTGGTCTTTTGTATTTATCGGCCTGTTACCCATGGCGTTGTATCAATACGCTTCAATCTCGCCGGATGCTTTCGTTATTTCCTTATGCATTTTCTACCTTGCGCTTGTCTTATATATGCAGACGCAGGACAAGACCGAAGTGAAGATGTTGGCTTTGGCGATCGTTATAACTTTATCCATGGCGTTGACTAAGCCCGGGTATGTATTTTTATGCTTCTTGATCTTGCTTGTTCCAATTATTCGCGGGAAGAAAAAATACGACTTCTTCATCAAAGGAGTCATTATCCTTGCAACTTTAACCTTATTTGTGGTTTGGTTCAGTTTTTCAATAAATAACACGCCGGACATTGATCCATTGGTGAAAGGCACGGATCAGAAGGCGCAGTTGGAGTTTGTCATGAATAATCCACTGGGATTTGTCCAAACGTTGGCAAACGACTTGATAACGGATTTTGGATACATTACAGAAATGTTCATCGGAAAATTTGGCTGGCTGGACACCCGACTTCCGAATTATTTATACTGGGTCTATTCAATCGCCTTAATTGCAGTCTTCTTGTTTGATAACAACTATGAAGGAAGATTGACGACTGGTTCGCGTGTCTTATTGCTCGCCACTTTTGCCCTAATATTTTTGGGGACCTATACCACTTTCTATATTATTTTTACACCGGTCGGAGCCAATTACATTTCGGGTTTTCAGGGAAGATATCTGCTGCCAATCATTGGATTGTTATTTATTTCTGGATATAACAAGCACAAGTTGTTTAGCTTCAAGAAGATATATTTATTGCTGCCCATTTGGGCGATAGGTGGATTTACTACGTTGGTTACGGTCATCAATCGATATTATGTGACCGCTTCGATTTTTAAACTAGTAGACAAATAAACCCTCTAAGAAATCAGGTCAGGTCGATAAATCAACCTTTTTGCCTGGCAAAATCAGACAGCGGAAATCTCGCGGTACTCGTTAATAATCTCGAGAGGCTTTCCGTCTCCTTTCACGACCCCATGATCCAGCCTAACCACATGGGTGCATAGTTTTTCGACCGTTTCCATGCTATGGCTCACCAGTACGATCGTAATTCCTTGTTCAAAAAACGACCTGATCCTGGCTTCGCTTTTGTGCTTAAAGGCCTCATCCCCAACAGCCATGATCTCATCCAATATCAAGATATCTGGATTGGTATCGGTAGCGACGGCGAATCCGAGCCGGGCTGACATACCCGATGAGTATGTGCGAATGGGGGCATCGATGAATTCGTGCAACTCGGAAAACTCAATGATCCCAGGAACTTTCTCGTCGATCTCCTTACGGGTCAAGCCCAAAATTGCACTGTTAAGATAAATGTTTTCGCGGCCAGTTAATTCCGGGTGGAACCCGGCGCCCAGCTCAAGAAGCGGCGCAACCTTGCCGCGTACCCACACCCTTCCGGAGGTGGGCGTCAATACGCGCGATATCAATTTGAGTAGAGTGCTTTTGCCTGCTCCGTTGTGACCAATGATCCCCACGATTTCACCCTTTTTAATCGTCAGGGAGACGTCATTCAGCGCAAGAAAGTGTTGATACTTCACCCGCCTCTGAAACCAGCGGATGACATATTCTTTAAGGGTGCCAATGCGTTCATACGGGGCGCGATAGGCGACCGAAACATGATCCAGGCAAATGGCGGTGTTGGGTTCGATGGTGGGCATGGGCTATGTGCGGTATGCGAATTCTTTGGATTTATAAGTGAAAAAGACCCAGCCAACAACAAGGATGGTTAGCGAAAATGCAGCGGCCGGAACTAAATCGGCGGTTGTGGGCAGCTGACCGTCATATACTGACAACCTGAAGAGCTTGACCAGATAATACATGGGATTGATTTTAAAGATCCACTGCATCTCAGCAGGGATAATGTTTTCTGGGTAGATGATAGGGGTCAGATACATCCAGGCCGAGAGGATGATCTGATACATTTCAACGACGTCAGGGAAATAGATCCCAACAGCCGATAAAAGTAAGCCTATCCCCAGTGAAAAGGCAAATAGCAGGGTTAATGAAATAGGAAAAGTGACCACAGTCCATGGCAGAGTTTTTTCCGTCACCAGGATGATGGCCAGCAGCGGCACCAGAGAAAACATCCAATTGACCACGCCTGTGAACATGGATGATATCGCGAAGGTGGAACGGGGAATGTAAATGTGCTGAAACAGCCCGCCGCCCCACACCAGGCTGTTCATACAGGCGGTGGTGGTTTGCGAGAAGAATGTCCAGGCGATTAAACCGCTGAGCACAAAGGTGGAGTAATTGCCGCCCGTATCGAAGCGGAAGAGTTGTGAAAACGCAAAGGCTAAAACCAGCATCATCCCCAACGGATTCAACATCGTCCAGGCGATGCCCAACACTGAGCGCTTGTAGCGTGTTAAAATATCCCGGCGGGTTAATTGAAATATCAACTCGCGGTATTTCACCGCCTCCTTGAGTTCTTCGATTGCCGGGGATTTACGGGAAGTGCTGTCGTAGATTAATTCGGAAGACGGCATAAAATTACACCATTGCCCTAAGCTGGTCTTTATTTTACTGCTAAACCAAAGCTTTTCCTGCAGAATTAAATATTGTTTTTAACTCTAGTATTGAATACTAAGTGCAAAACCCTCTAACCCCTCCCTCCATCCTCATCATCACCGGTGCAAAAGGCGACACGCGCCGCTACCGGGCATTCCACCTGTATCAGCAGTTACTGCTGGCGGGAATTCCGGCGGCGGTATGCCACATTACCGATGGTCTGTCAGAGGAGCTGGTTCGTCAGTGTAAACTGATCATTTTTCACCGTACTCCCTACGATCCGCGCGTCAGCCGGTTGATCCAGTCTGTTCGCAGCCGTAATGGACTTGTACTGGTGGATGCTGATGATCTGATTTTTGACTCATCCGCCTTCCATTGGATCGACAGCCCGGATTTCAAAGACCCGGTGCGCGCAAAGTTGTACCAGGCAGAAATGCAGCGGCAGCAGCAAACATTGTTGCTCAGCGATGGTGCGCTTACCTCCACCGATTATCTGGCGGAGGTTGTCCGAAAAATGGGAAAACCGGCCTGGGTGCATCGCAATGCGGCCAATCTGGAAATGCTCGAGATCTCAAACCGTGCTAAAGGACAAAAACGCCGTCCAGATGGAAAATATGTAATCGGTTATGCCAGCGGTACGCCGACGCATAACCGCGACTTCGCCTTGATCGCTCCGGCACTGATGGAAACGCTTCGCGTGAACCCTATGGCAGAGTTATGGGTAATTGGTCACTTGGATATGGGCGCGGGTTGGCAGCCATTCCATGATCGGGTTCGTACCTTTAAACCAGTGCCCTGGCGCGAACTGCCCTTCTGGCTAGCGCAACTAGATGTAAACCTGGCTCCATTGCTGCTGGATAACCCATTCTCGCAGTCGAAAAGTGAAATCAAGTTTATGGAGGCTGCGCTGGTCGACGTGCCCACTATTGCCAGCCCAACCGACGCTTTCTCATTTGCCATCCAGGATGGCCTAAATGGGTTGCTGGCACACACACTTGAGGATTGGCAGGCAGGACTGCTTGCTTTGACCGACCACACCGCGAGAAGCTTAATGGCTGAACATGCGGCCAGCAGCGCAGTGGTTGAGTACGCTCCCCAGAATCGATCGCGCCAGTTGGTAGCGCTGTTGGACCAGATTTCGAGTTCTTTTGGACAGGATCATGAGTGGGGAAAGAAAACTAACTTTACTCAAACCTCTTCAAGTTATAATTGGCCTGTTGAATGGGAGACGCAGCCTTCGCTATTAAAGATGGGTTGGTATTCCCTCCAATCGCGGGGAGTTATGACACTGCTCAAACAGTTGTGGATTACCCTGCGGCGACTTCTCGTTCGTTGGATCCCGTATCGCTAAAGCCTCATGGACTTATCCATTTGTATCGTCTCTTTCAATACCCGGGATTTGCTGCGGGACTGTTTAAATTCGATCTTTTCCAGCTTGACCCAATATTCATATGAAGTAATTGTTGCAGATAATGGTTCTGCCGACGGCAGTTCCGAGATGCTGGCGGCTGAATTCCCACAGGTGCAGGTCATTCAAAACACCTCCAACCTGGGCTATACGGTGCCCATGAATCAGGCCTTACGTGCGGCGGCGGGACGCTATCTGATGCAGCTCAACCCCGACACGGTTCTGACACCCGGGTTGCTGGATTCCCTGCTGGGTTTTATGGAATCCCAGCCTCGGGTTGGCATTTGTACGCCCAAAGTGCTCAACAGCGACGGGACTTTGCAAATGCAGTGCCGCCGTTCTGCCGCGCGTCCGTGGGACGCCATCACCTACATCCTGGGTTTCTCTAAATTATTTCCCAACAGCCGCTTGTTTGGCCGTTATTTGATGGAATATCTGCCGGAAGATCAAATTAATGAGGTAGAGGCGGTTTCCGGGTCATGCATGCTGATCCGCCGTGGAGTGGTGGACCAAATCGGTTACCTGGATGAGCAATTTTTTGCCTACCAGGAAGATGCCGAGTTCTGTTTCCGGGCGCGCAAGGCAGGCTGGCAGATCTACTATGTTCCAACCGCGCAGCTTACCCATTTTGGCGGCCTGGGCGGGTCGCGCTTTGTGCCGTACCGCGGAATTTACGCCTGGCACCGCTCCTATTATCTCTATTATCGCAAGCACCTGGCGCGCGAATATTTTTTCATGGTCAATTGGCTGGTTTACCTGGGAATTGGCCTGAAATATCTATTCGCGATGCTGATTAACGCGCTGCGTAAAGAGAAAATCGTCGGATCGAAAAAACCTTAAACCGGTACCGCCCCCACCTCGGCAGCTGCCAGATCCACCAGCTCATCCAGCCGTGCAGCAACCGCCGGGGTCAATCCGATATGCGTTTCGATGCTTTCCGGCTGCACGCCGAAGACCACCACGCTTTCCGGGTAAATATCTGTCAGACGGGCGGTGAACAGCAGTTCGGGCAGGCCAATTTCATGCGGCGAGGTCTTAAGTGCCAGATAAGCTGGCACCTGATCGCCTTCCAGACGCACGATGCTGCCCGGAGCTTTTCCCAGTTTGGCAGCGTCGATGATGATCAGGTTATCCACGCCTTCCAGGAATTGCAGGAGGTCCAGGCCGCAAGTCCCCCCGTCTACGACCTGGACTCCTGCCGGCAGTGTATACCCGGTTTGTAATTTTTGTATGGCGTGGATACCCACCCCGTCATCCGTGAGGAGCAGGTTGCCAACGCCCAATATCACAGTATTTGTCATCTACCGCTAATCCGCCACGATAACTCTCGTGATTTCGTTTCCTTCCGGGTCGAGCACATGCACCGCGCAGGCCATGCACGGGTCGAAGGAGTGAATGGTGCGTAGAATTTCCACCGGCTGATTCGGGTCAGCCACAGGTGTGCCGACCAGGGCAGCCTCGTAGGCACCTGGCAACCCGTGAGCGTCTCTTGGCGAGCCGTTCCAGGTGGAGGGCACGATGGCCTGATAATTGGCGATCTTGCCGTCTTTGATGTGAATCCAGTGTCCCAGCGCACCGCGCGGAGCTTCTGTCCAACCCCAGCCCATGGATTCGGCCGGCCAGGTGGCAGGCGCCCAGTGGTCATTCTCGTGGATGCGCAGGTCGCCTTTGCCGATGTTGGCTGCCAGTTCGTTGGTCCAGGGAGCCAGCTGCTCAGCCAGCACAATGGTTTCCACACAGCGGGCAGCCACGCGTCCCAGAGTCGAGAACAGCACGGTGGCGGGAGCATTGAGTTTGGTCAAAACTGCATCCACCCAGAATTTCACCCGCTCGTGACCGGAGGCATAGGCAATTAACATGCGCGCCAGAGGCCCGACTTCCATGGCCTTGTCTTCGTAGCGCGGCGCTTTGAGCCAGGAATACTTTCCCTCTACCTCGAGGAATTCGTAGGGCGGCTTGGGACCGGTGTAATTGATGTTCGTCTGGCCTTCAGAGGGGTGCAGACCCTTGCTCTCGTCGTCGTATTTGAACCAGGAATGCGATACGTATTCCGTGATGCTATCGCTGTCCAGCGGATGCACTTTGCTCAAGTCGCGGTCCAGGATGATGCCGCGCGGGAAGAACAGGTCGCCGGCTTTATTTGGATCAGATCCGTCAATCAGCGGGAAGTCGCCGTAGGACATGAAGTTGCCCAGGCCTTCGCCCAGGGTGGTCCAATCCAGGTAGAAAGGCGCCACCGCCAGTACGTCCGGCAGATAGACCTTTTCAACAAAATCCTTGGCTTTAGCGAACAGCGACTGCAAATGGGCGATCTTATCGGCATTGATGGCAGACTGGCTGTTGGGATCCACTGGAATGGACATTCCGCCCACCAGATAGGTTTGCAGGTGCGGATTCTTGGCGCCCAAAATGGCGTGCGCCTTAATCACTTCGCGCTGCCATTCCAGAGCTTCCAGATAGTGCGCCACAGCCATCAAATTGGCTTCCGGCGGCAGCTTATAGGCCGGGTGACCCCAGTAGGCGTTGCCAAACGGTCCTAACTGACCGCTTGAGACATACAGTTTGAGTTTATCCTGCACGCCCTTGAAGTAATCGGCGCTGGATTTGGGCCAGTCCGAAATCGATTGGGCTAAGGCTGAGGTAGCTTCCGGGTCGGCTTCCAATGCGCTGACAATGTCCACCCAGTCCAGCGCATGCAGGTGATAAAAATGGACAACATGATCCTGTACGTATTGAATGGCTTCAATGATGTTGCGGATCAAACGGGCATTCGTAGGGATTTGGATCCCGAGGGCATCTTCGACAGCTCGCACGGAGCTGAGTGCGTGTACAGTCGTTCAAACACCGCAGATGCGCTGCGTAAATGTCCACGCATCGCGTGGATCCCTCCCTTGAAGGATAATCTCGATCCCGCGGAACATGGTGCTGCTGCTCCAGGCTTTGGTCACCACGCCGCCATCCACTTCTACTTCAATGCGCAGGTGGCCTTCAATGCGGGTGATCGGGTCTATTGCAATCTTGGTCATGTGGTCTCTCCTTATTCGAGGATGGAAAAATTACAAGCGTTTGACGGCCTTGGGAGTGGGTTCAGGGAACATGGGCAGGAAGCGCACCGCGGCGTCGAACATGATAAAGCCCAGGCAAGTTAACCCGACCGTCACCGCCAGCTCCTGCCAGGTGGGCAGATAAAATGTGCCGCTCATGAAGATCAAGGCTGCATTGACCCGGTTGAGGATCAAGCCGGCAATCGTGAAAACGGCTGCCCAGGTAATGCCATGCACATCATTGCGGGTGTTCGCATCGCTGAAGAAGAAAATTGGGATCAACACGCCAAAGACCATCTCAACGATAAACATCAAAGCTGGCGCGCCGCCCTGCAACAGATACAAGTATTTGCCGGTGATGAACAATTCAGCCATCCGGACTACAAAATAGCCGCCCAGGATCCAGGGAATGGCTTTCACCAGGCTGGCCAGCATCTTCATCTCAAATGGGTAGCCATAGGTGCGCGAGGAATGGAACGACTCGAACACAACCATGGCCAAACCGGCTGCGATGGCTGTCATATAAAAGTACAGCGGGAAGAGCGGTGAGTAAAACAGCGGGTGAATTTTATCGGGGAGGATGGTGAGCATGGTCCCCAGAGTAGATTGGTGCATGGTGGATAAAGTGACGCCGGCAATGATCAGCGGAATCTGGATGGCGCGGATAATTTTCAGCGGCACCTTCCAGTGCAATGCATCAAATACAACCGGGCTGAACTCCAGCGCCAGGACTGTCAGATACAACATCACGCACCAGCCAATTTCGAACAGCGGTGAATGGATGTTCCAGTAGATGATCAGGTGCCAGATACGCTGCGGCTGCGAAAGATCTACCATCAAGGTCAAGCCGGCCAGGATGTAGCTGATGAAACCGGTCAAAATCGAGGGGCGGGCGATGGGATAGAACTTCTTGAGGTTGAAGATATACACAATGGCTGCCACCGAGAATGCGCCGGCAGCCAATCCGATGCCGCTCATCATGTCGAAACTAATCCACAACCCCCAGGGACGACCGTCACTCAGATTGGTGGTGGCGCCCAGACCAAAGATCCAGCGATAAACCGACACACCCATCCCCAGCGCGCCAAGTACCCATATCAAAATCATGCCCGGACCTAATGGATAGCGGCGTAAACGGATTTCTCCAAGTCGGATGGCCATGTTACGCCTCCTTCCCTTTCAGCGTATCGCTGCCGCCATTGTGGCCATTATCTCCGTTATTTCCATTGCTGCCATTTCCACCGTTTTTATCCTTGCGGTGGGTGCGCAGGTAGATGGCGGTGCTCAGGGTAACCATGACGCCAATGACGCCCAGGGTGCCCTGCATATACGGCCAGGTGATGTCTGGCAATGACACGTCGTTTTGTTCCGGGAAGCCAAGTTTGGTGAAATCCAGGTCGGAGATGTACACCATGGAAGTGCCGCCGGCCTCTTTTTCACCATATATATGCTGGAAGTAGTTTCCTTCTCCTACCAGACGGGCGCGGGCAGTATCCAGCATGGCTTTACGCGTGCCATAGATCAGGGCGCCGGTCGGGCAAGCCTCGCTGCATTTGGGCTGCTCCCCGTTGGCCTGGAGATCAGCGCAAAAGTCGCATTTCTGGATGAAAGGCAGCGGTTTTTCCCACTCCGTCTTCGGAACGGAGAACGGGCAGGCAGCCATGCAGTAACGGCAGCCGATGCAGCGCTCTCTATGATAGATGACGGGACCACTTTCCAGTTTTTCCAGCGCACCTACTGGACATACCGAGACACAGGCCGGGTGGATGCAGTGCATACACTGGTTTTTGACGAAGGAGTGGCTGTTGTCATCTTTATAGAGCTTAATGATGGTCCAGGTTTTAGAATCCAGATCGTGCGGCATTTCGTACAACCCGGATGTATCCACGACTGGGTCTAGCCCGGAGCGGAGTTTGCACGCCACCTGACAGGCCCGGCAGCCAACGCAAATGGTTGAGTCATACAGCATGGAGCCGGTTTCGTCTGTATTTTGCTTGGCACTCACGGCCTTGACTGGAGCGGCTGAGAGGGCCAAGGCTCCCAGGCCGGCTCCGGAAGCTTTTAGAAAATCTCTGCGGTTCATGGGCATGGTGACCTCCCTTAATGGCCCTCGTGGCCTTCTTCAGAAGGTTCTTCCAGGCTGACCTCGGGGGTGACACCCTTGGCTCGCCCGGTAATCACCGTATAGCCGAATGCCAATGCAGCCCCAGCAATCACGCCGACTGCACCGGCTGTTACCGCCGCGCCTTCCGGCGTGACCTGTCCTTTCACCTCGCCGACCTCCGGGTAGGTGATGGGCGGCGTGAAAGCATCGAGCTCGATCGGGACATAAGTATCCTGATCCCAGAAATCGGGTTCGGAACAGCCAATGCATGGGTGACCAGCGCCAATGGGCCAGTTGGTGCCATCGTTGTACTTGATAATAGAACAGTTATGCTTGCTGATCGGGCCCTTGCAGCCCATTTGATACAGACACCAGCCGGCGCGGTGACCGGCATCGCCCCAGGCGCGCACAAACTCGCCAGCATCGAAATGACCGCGGCGCTCGCAGTTGTTGTGAATTAACTGGCCAAAGGCAAATAACGGGCGGTGTAGTGAATCCATCTCTGGCAGGGCGCCAAAGGTCAGGAAGTGAACCACGGTGGCCGTCAGGTTTTGCGGATTCAATGGGCAGCCGGGGATGTTCAAGACCGGCTTGTCAGTGATTAAATCCATGACCGCCACGGCCCCGGTTGGATTGGGTTTGGCCTTTGGAATGCCGCCGAAGGTGGCGCAGTTGCCAACGGCAACCACCGCCAGCGCGTTGGAAGCTGCCTCGCGCAGCAAATCCTCAGAGGAGCGCCCCCCGATGCAGCAATAGACGCCGTTGTCGCCAATGGATGGCGACCCCTCTACCACCAGCAGGTAACCGCCAGCGGCGATGGTTGCGGCTTTGGCTTCCTCGGCTTGCTTGCCGGCAGCGGCCATGATGGTCTCGTGGTAATCCACGGACAGGATATCCAGGATTACCTCGGCAGCAGTGGGGTTGTTCGAACGCAAGAAAGCCTCACTGCAGCCGGCGCAGTCCTGCAGTTCGAGCCAAATCACCGGCACGCGTTTTGGCGCCGTGAGCGCGGCCTCGATCCAGGCTGCCGATTCTTTTGGCAGCGCCAGTGCTCCCGCCATCAAGCTGCAAAACTTGAGGAAGTCGCGCCGAGTCACACCCCGGTTCAACAAAGATTGCTTAATACTAAATTCCTGGAAAGCCATAGACCCCTCCATGAGTTCAGGATAGCGATGAAGCAACGATGATATTCAGTTGAGTGGAAAGACGGGAGTTTGTGAAAAGTGTAACAATAAAGGGTTACTTGGATAAACTTTGTAAGATTAAGATTAGCATAGCATTAAAATCATTACAAGCTATCTTGAGAAACAAATGACATGATTATTGTATGACGAATGTCACACAGGGCAAGTTTATACGTGCAGTAACTCTGATTCTATTAATAGAAGTTGTTGGAATTTGCTTACAAACGGAGTAATGGAAACCAGATACCTTTGACCAACCAGGGCAGTCCAATTATTCGGGTGTGAATTTCAGCAAGCTTATAGTCACCTTTGAGCCGCTGCCCACTTCACTCTCGATCTGAATGCTGCCGCCCTGAGCTTCAGCCAGGGCTTTGGCAATCGGTAAGCCCAGCCCAAAGCCGGGGATGCTGGGATCGGCTTCGCCGCGGTTGAAGCGGTCGTAGATATGCTCCAATTGCTCCGGGGAAATGCCGGGGCCGCTGTCCTGCACGCTCAGTTCGACGTGACCATCGGCGGCGGCTGCGTTTAACGAGACTGGGCCGGAAGTATGCTTCAGCGCATTATCCAGCAGCACCAGCAAAATTTGCTTAATGGCGTCGCGGTCGCCCAGAGCGGTGACGTCTTCGACCGATTCGTGGATCTCGCGCTGCGGGTCGAGCAGACGCACCTGGCGGGTCACTTCGCTGACCAACGGTTGAACTGTTACTGGTTCCTGCTGCAGGTTGCGTCCGGCATCGGCGCGTGCCAGAATCAACAGGTCATTGACCAGACGGATCAACCGATCGCTTTCGCCGACCAGGTCGTTCAAAATGTCAGCGCGCTCCTCGGCTGGCAGCGGCGGCTGGCGGCGCAGCAAATCCAGGTTGCCGCGCACCGTGGTCAGCGGGGTGCGCAGTTCGTGCGAGACGTCCGCCACGAAGTCGCGCTGCATCCCCAGCGCATGATTGACCCGGGCATAAGCTTCCTGCAGGCGCGACAGCATTGAGTTGAAGGTTTTCGCCAGACGGCCTACTTCGTCATTGGGTCCGTTGTGGTCCACCCGCCGCGTCAGATCGTTCTCGCCGCCGATTTCCTCGGCAGTCTGGGTTATGCGGTTAATGGGCCGTAAAGCTGCGCCGGAAATCACCCAGCCAATCCCAAAAGCCACCAAGGTGGTCAGCACGCTGGAGAATGCCAGGGTGGTGAGCAGCGCCGAAAGTGAACGTTCTCGCTCCGTGAGCGGACGGGCTACCTGAATAATGAACACCGGGGTGTTGTTGACCGAAACCGGGCTGTTGAGCACCAGCAGGCTTTCCTCTTCGGGTGTAACCACTTCCCACCAAATCTTGCGGTCGTTGACGATCGTCAGCCCTTCTTCGCTGATGGGCAGCGCTTCACCGGACGCATACGGGCTGGCAATCAATGAGCCGTCCATCCGCAGCACCCGAACCATCTCCCGCTCGCGTAAATCTTTAAGCACCTGCTCGCCGGAGAGAATCTCGAATGGGATGGCAGCCTGCGGGTAGGCCCATTCTTCCTTGACCGTGGGGCTCAGATAGGTTCGGAAAATGGACCGCACCAGCATGTCGCTGCTCACGACGATATCTTCCTTGAGCGCATTCATCGTCATCTGGGATTGGATGACATACAAGGTGGCGCCGAAAGCCACCAGGGTCAACGCCAGGATCAAGGAGTAGAGCAGCGTCAGCCGCAGCCGAATCGACATTATTCCACCCTCAAAGCATAGCCGATACCGCGTATCGTATGAATCAGGCGCGGATGACCACTGGATTCGAGCTTTTTGCGCAGGTAACCGACATACACTTCCAATACGTTCTGCTCGCCGCCAAAATCATAGCCCCAAACGTTGGTCAGAATTTGGGAGCGTTCCAGAACCTGCCGCGGGTGGCGCATAAAGTAGTGCAGCAGGTCGAATTCGGTAGGTGTAAGTTCCAGCGCCGTGCCGCCCAGGCTGGCCTGGTGGGCCAACGGGTCCAGATGCAATCCGGCAAAGGTCACCGGCAGTTTGTTGTCTTTATTTTCGCTGCGGCGCAGCAGGGCGTGGACACGCGCCACCAATTCGGGCGGCGCAAAGGGTTTAATCAGATAGTCGTCGGCGCCGCTTTCCAATCCCTCCACCCGGTTCTCGATGGCGTCGCGGGCGGTCAGCATCAGGATAAAGGCGCGGTTATTTTCAGCGCGCAGCTGGTGCATAACCTCCATCCCGTCCATTTTGGGCATCATCCAGTCCAAAATGATGATTTCAGGGTGGTAGGCGTCCACCTGCTTAAGCGCCTCAAGCCCGTTGGCAGCGGTGACCACCAGCAAGCCTTCATAGGTAAGGGTGCGCTGCAGCATCTTGAGCAGCTTGACATCATCATCAACAATTAAAACAGTCACCATAAACAGTCGATCCCAGACTAACCTTTGCGGGCGTTTATTTCTATCGCTATCATAACGCTTTCGGCTGAGAAATAGCTGTGAAAGACGTTTCACCAGCCTTTAACAGTATTTTAACAGCTTGCTCTTGGTAAATTCTCAGCCTGTTTGGTTATAGTAGCTAAGGATATTTCTCTTCTCCTCCCCATGGAACCGGAGTCGCCAGGGTCTGCTTGCCCTGACGGCTCCGGTTGGGTTTTAACTCGATCTCGCAAATAGAAACAGGAAGAGGGGATTTTCCGTAGATGGATCACGGGGATTCAGTGTTTATAATAAATATTTTTCCCTCCCGCTACAGCAAGGAGAAAATGGTTATGACCGTTATTTTAGAAGTAAACAAACTGGTGAAA
>Ga0209521_10002293_pt1 | contig 15635 bp, 16 predicted proteins | sample Rifsed19ft4_FD_184016 | JGI IMG/M metagenome (GOLD analysis project Ga0209521, IMG submission 184016) | Soil microbial communities from Rifle, Colorado, USA - sediment 19ft 4 (version 2) | ecosystem: Environmental > Terrestrial > Deep subsurface > Rock core/Sediment | place: Rifle, Colorado...
CGAAAGTTCCCGCAAAATACGGAGAGGTGGCCGAGTGGCTGAAGGCAGCTGCCTGCTAAGCAGTTGTAGGGGTAACACCCTACCGGGGGTTCGAATCCCCCCCTCTCCGCCATTTTTTCCTGCCCTTGTTTCGGGTTATCATCACCTCTATCCAATAAGATGACAGTAAACCTCAGAGATATTAAGAGCCACCTCCCGTTTGTCCTTCTCGTGCTTGTCCTTGGTGTCTATCTCGGGCTCAAGACCTTTCCCGAGGAGGGCTGGAGCGGCTGGAAGGAAGGCTCTGCCCAGACCATGCTCACGCTTGAGCACTGGGACAGGGACGGCATCCTCGAGCACAGGCTCCTTTTTATCCCTATCGGCTATTCCAAAACAGCCCGCCTTATCGACGAGCCGGACTTGAGGCACCACGCCAGGGGCATAGTAACGGGCAAGCTCATAGGCAACAGGCTCTACTATACCCATTACCCTCCGGGGTATTTGCTGCCGTTCGCCGCGCTCAAGCTGGCCGGGGTAGACGAACGGAGTTCGTTCAGGCTTCTGGCTCTTGGAATGTCTCTTGGCGCGCTCGTCCTCGCGTACGCCTTTCTTAACAGGGTGTCAACGCCGTCCATCGCTTTTTTCGGGGCTCTTTATTACGGGGCCTCGACCATGTTCCTCGATTTTGCCGACAGCCTCGCCAACCAGCCCATTGACGACCTTTTGAGGTTTGCTATCCTTTTTCTGTCCATTTCCGGCCTGAGGGCCGGGGAGGGGCTGAAAAAGAGGTATACCGTTTTCATCTGGGCCCTTTTCTTCATCCTTGCCGCTTCCTCTTATGATTCGGTAATCTTTGTATTCCTCTGGCTCGTGGGCCTCGATTATGTGCAGTGGCTGAAAGATAAAGGGAAGCAGAAAAAGCCGGTGCCCATTAAAAAGTGGGCTTTTTACGGCCTCGCGCCGGTTGCAGCTTTCGCCATTCAGCAGGTACAGAACCTCTGGTACCTGGGCTGGAACGACCTTGTCCTCGATCTTAAGGGGGTATTCCTCTACAGGGTAGCCTCAGGCGCGGGAAAAGGGGTCTTGAGTCATTTTACAGCCGTTTTTACCGCGCTTGACCTCGCAACCGGCATATCAAGCTGGTATTCTGTCCCTGCCATCGCCGCCGTTATCGTATCGTTAGTCTATTTAAGGAAACACATATTCTACCGCTGGCCCGAACTTTCCTTTTTCGTCCTGCTCCTTGTAGCAGGGTCCGCGTATTCGATGGTCTTTTCGCGCACCTCCGACCTTGACTACCAGGGCCGCCAGCTTTCTCCAGCGCTGGCCCTGCTCGTGGGCTCAGGCGTGGTGCTCTTCCTGAGGACGGCGGTATCGCCAAGGGCCCTTTTCAACAGAAAGGGCGGCCCCGCAAGGACCATTCTCTTCGCCGTCCTGTTCATAGCCCTTGCCGTAATGCTTTTCGGGCAGGCAAGAAGGACGGTAGGGTATGTGAAGGACTGGCCCAACCACGCGGTAGACCAGGCGAGCCTCAACGCCTACAAGGCCCTGAACAATATGACAGCCAACGACGCTGTAATATTCTCCGTGGACGCGAACAGCAATAAACGCTACCCGCAGGCCGCGCCTACCTTTGAGTACTACGCCGGAAAGATGGTGCTGAGCTTCCAGAACCCGGAAGACATGATGAGGGATTTAAAGACGCTCAAGGCGCTTTCCCCCGAGCCCTTTGACATTATCGTCTTCACTCCGCAGTTTGAGACGATTGAGGCCATGCTCCCCTATTCCAGCGGAAGGGAAGTTAAGGTGCTTGGAGGGGGTTATTACGCCCTGCTCATAGAGGCTGATTCTATAATTGGTCAATAAACCGGCAAGTCCGGCCAATCTGTAAACCCGCTTTTTTCCCAATCGTTTATTCAGCTTCTTACCTCAATGACCTAAAATCCAGCCTATGCTGGATTTGCGGTATAATATTAAGGCTACCTCTAAAAATTGCTCTTTTTCCTGACCTCTGCGTCAGGGCGTAAATAAAAGTGCTCACATATTCACATATATGCTGCGCTTTTTATTTTCACCCTTCCTTGACTTCAGAAAAAAATATCTAATTTTTAGAGACAGCCTTGGGAAAAGGAGAAGAAAATGGAAGACACGAAACTTCAAAAAGCAATCTTTGCCGCAGGCTGCTTCTGGGGCGTTGAAGAGACCTTCAGGAATATAAACGGCGTAATTTCAACGGTTGTCGGCTATACCGGGGGACATACGGAGAACCCTTCCTATAAGGAAGTCTGCACAGACACCACAGGCCATGCAGAGGCGGTTGAAGTCACTTTCGACCCGGCAATCGTCAGTTATGAAGAGCTTTTAAAGGCGTTCTGGGATTCGCACGACCCGACGACCCAAAACAGGCAGGGGCCTGATGTCGGAAGCCAGTACAGGTCAGCTGTATTTTTCCATGACGCTGAGCAGGAAAGGCTCGCGAAGGAGTCGAAGATGGTTTTGGACTCTTCAGGAGTCTACAGCCGGCCAATAGTGACCGAGATAGTTCCCGCGCCAGCGTTCTTCCCGGCTGAGGAATACCACCAGAAGTACCTCATGAAGCGCGGGGTCAAGTACTGCGGCTGAAAACCGGAAAAAAGCTGTCATTGCGAGGAGCCAAAGGCGACGACAATTTTTGCAGGGATAGCAAAAAATTGAACTTGAGCGTGAGCGAGAAGGCTAGATGGGTCGAGCCCCAAGGGACGGGGCGAGATAAGCAATCTCGTTTACATTTATTCGCAAAGAATCAGCTTGCTTTAATCTGCCCCTAAGAACTTTCCCCCGTATTACTTCTTTGACTTCCGTCCCCTGTTATTTATACAGGAGCTTCATGACAAGCATCGCAAATGTCAGGACAAGTGAGATCGAGTTGGCCGTTATGATGGGTACGGAGCCTATCTTGAGGCCGTAAGCTATCCAGAATGTGATTCCCACGGAGAGCAGGACGAACATGCCCGAAGAGACATCCTTTGCCGACCTGGTCTTCCAGGTCTTGAAGACCTGGGGTAAAAAAGACGCGGTCGTGAACGAGCCCCCTATGAGCCCGAGGATTGTTATGGAATCCATTTGAATTTTGCGCCTCCGAAAGGTTCTTAAGTTGATTTTATTCGAAACACGGCGGATTTAAAAGAGAATAAAAACCTGTACCTGGGGACAGTTTAAGTCCTGCGCGGATCCGTTATAAAATAAGGCTCCCTTTGCGGGAAAGGGTATTCGTGCGCTGATAGAAAATTAAGGCTTGGGTGAAGGGCTTCCGGTTTTTTTCCAATGGGGATTGGGGTAGATGCCGGTCGCACCAGAGCCTGGGAAAGGGGCAGGAGAGCGGGGACTCCCTGCCCCATTTTTATTTCGGCTTTCCGGATGCGCGGGCCGAACCCCTTCAGGATAAGATATAACACTTGACTGGAGCGCCCGAGATGTTAAAATCTTCAGGTCTTGCGGCCCTTTCAGGGCTTGAATGGCAATTGCGCGCCCGTAGCTCAGCTGGATAGAGCATCTGGCTACGAACCAGAGGGCCGGGAGTTCGAATCTCTCCGGGCGCACCAAAAAAACAAGGGGTTACGGCGTTTGCTGTAACCCCTTTTTCATTGACCGTAGCCAAAACGTAACCATTTCCCAAAACAGAGACTTTCTACAACCTTTATTTTATGGCCTGGGGCAAGGTGGGCATAGCGTAAAGTCATTGCAATCGACTTAAAAATATAATTTTTTAGGTGACATAACGAATAGGGGTCGTCAGAAACCATTAAAAATGCTAAAAGGAAAGAATTAAAAGATTTTTTTATGAAGTAATTATTGTTAAGCTGTGCTGGCTAAAAAGCCCTATTAGAGCTGGATAAACTTTTAAGGCTATCCTGTGCAGGGGCTTTAGTCCTCACAAATAACACTTTAATTGGAATTTTGCAGGGTTATAAGTGAGTTATTTTTCCTGAATGCAGTTGTGAATTTTTTACGAAATAATAATATTTCGGAATACTGTCTGAATAAAAAATATTTTATAATCGTTAAAGGTGTAGGGGCATGTCGGCCCTAGATTACGTCTGACCAAATTAAAAATAACAGGAGAGTATCCATGGCTAGTGAAAATGCCACGCATATTATTGGTATTTCTGTTCGTCGGCTTTTTGGAATTTACGATTACGACTTACCTACAAAAGACAAAAAAAAGAATTTAGAAAATATAATGATCCTGTATGGAGTCAACGGCAGTGGCAAGTCAACTATTCTAAAAATGCTATTTCATTTATTATCTCCTGAACATGGGGTTGGCCACAAAACGTATATTGCACGAGTAAAATTTTCTTCGTTCGAAGTTTGTTTTTCTAATGGAATTGCTATTTCTGCAAACCGTCATAAAGATAAACTGCTCGGAAGCTATACAATGCAAATCAAAAAAGATAATCAAATTTTGAATAAATTTTTCTTTGAAGCAAACGAGCAAAATGAAATCCCTACTCAGAATCAGTCTGAAGAGAAAAGTTATTTTAGTTTTTTGGATGCATTATCAAAGCATACGGTCCTTATGTATTTTCTTTCGGATGATAGAAATATTCTCTTTTCTGAAAAACAAAGGCAAATTAATATTAGAAAAAATTCGGCTCTGGCCGGACATACGGAAAGATTAGAAAATCGTTTTAGACTATCTCCGGAGGAAATCGCTATATATCTACTCACGGAATCAATAAAAAGAGCGGAAACATGGATTCAGAAACAAGTTCTGAGTGCTTCAACAAAAGGTGAGTCAAATGTCAATGCTATATACGAAGATATTATTAGCCAAATAGCCTATAGTACGACAGATCAGGCTGAAGACAAGCATGTAAGTGCAAATGAATTAAAAAATGAAATTAAACTGCTCGATATTCGTATTCAGGATTATTCAAAATACGGCTTAATTTCCGACTTTAATGGATCCAACTTGTTAAAAATATTGTCGGCAAAACAGAAAAATGTACTGCTAATTTCAAGAATATTAAGCCCATATCTTAATGGTTTAAGGGCTAAGTTAGATGCCTTAGAATATATTCAATCGAGAATTGCAACATTAAAATCTACAATGAACGAAAATTTTTTAACAACAAAGACTTTTAATTTCAATTTAAATCGTGGCATAGAAATTTTGCAAGGGGGGGAACGACTACTTCCACACATGTTGTCTTCGGGTGAAAGACATTTATTATTATTATTTTGCAATACAATCACTGCGCTGGATCAGCCAAGAATCTTAATAATAGACGAGCCTGAATTGTCTTTAAATGTAACTTGGCAAAGATTACTAGTAAAATCACTGATGAAATGTGTGGGAAACAGCCCTGTTCAATACATATTTGCCACACATAGTCTGGAGATTTTGTCACAACACATGGATAAGGTTCAGACGTTGGAGGCGAAAGCATCAAAAAAGAAAATCACAGCTGCATCTGCGGAGGCGGAAGATCAACTAGTCGAAAGTGGAGAAAATGAATAAAATTATTCCAAGGCGAACAATTGAAGAACTTGTAGCCAAATATACCCTTGCGCAAAATATAAAGGATATATTCGTAGAAGGGGTTAGAGATAAAGCTCTAATAGAATGGTTTCTGACTCGAATTAATAGGCATGATATTGTGGTTTATGATATTCAGACAGTCGAAATATCAAATGGCTGTATCGATAAATATAGTTTGAATCATGGTTCTAATAGGAGCCGTGTGATTACTTTATCTCACGAGCTTGTAGGGCAGCTAGAAAAAGTACAAAACATAATTTGCATAGCAGATAAAGATTATCTGAACTATATTCCGCACCCATGCTGTAGTAATGGTATTCTCAAATTTACTGATTATTGCACCATGGAATTATATGCTTTTAGCCCAGAAGTAATAGAAAAGCTGGTCAAAGTAGTTTTTCTAGGTGTACCGTTTACAACACATCAACTCATCGAAGCTGCTATACAAATACTGAAGGAAATTTTTATTATCAGATTAGCTAATGAAACATTAGGTATGAAACTCACTTGGGTAGATTTTCATAAAGATCTTAAAATTTCTCTATCAAATATTATTACGTTTGATAAAACAAATTTTATAAAACGATATCTTCTAAGCAATGGTAAATATGATCAATTGGAAATTTTTAACAAAGAAATTTTAAAACTTGCATCTGTTTTAAACTCCAATCCACGTGAGTTCATAATGGGGCATGATCTTATAGATTTTTTTTGTTGTATTGTAAAACAGACAAAAAATAAAAAAAAATATCTGTATGACCATGAAACTCTATCTAGTTTTCTATTTACTTCTTTAGAACTCGGAAATATTGAGAACGAAGAATTATTCAAAACCATAGCTAAACTTTAAAATAATAGAAATTTCGTGATAAGCAATCAAAAATTATCTTTTTTTGCAGCACTGGCTAAAATGTGAAGTAAGTAAAGAAAATCAATTTTTTACTGTGGTGTGTGGGATAAGACACAGTAGCCAATGATTAAGAATTTAACCCAGCCAAAACGTAGCCAAATTTGTAATAAAGCACCTGAAGGAGTAGAAAATAGCCGAAAATATAAAATAGACTAACTATTCGAAAACAGAACGAAATTTGAAAAAATGCAGGTAGAAGGCCCAGTTACAATTTTAGTTCTTTAATGGCTACGAACCAGAGGGCTGGGAGTTCTCTCTCCGGGCGCACCAAAAAAATCAAGGGGTTAGCTGACTTCGGCTAACCTTTTTTTATTTGCTTTCTTCAAATAACCCTTCGTCAGCAGCCCACATATACAGCTCAATGGAGAGCCTTTCAAAGGTGGCTAAATCCTTCATTCTGTCTCCGGTCATTTCAACTGAAAACATTTTTTCATGAGTCTTTTCGGTTTTCATTACTTGTATATCCAGCTTCATATCGACCTCTGCGGCGTTTTTATAGGCACTCGATTCAATACAAATATACCATGTTTTCTTACGGCTTTTTGACCTGGAACCTGTCTCCGTGGCCCGGAACGATTATATCCGCTGCCGCGAGCACCCGGCCCCGGCTTTTTTCCTGCTCAACAGGGAGTTCGCTGGAAGCCCTCCACAATTCCTCATCTTCAAGGTCTTGCTCGCACTCGAAAAGGTCGCCTACTATCGCGACCGCGCCCTCTTTCGTTCTCACGAGTACGCTTATGTCCTGACCCGTATGTCCGGGGGTGGACATGACTACGACATCGTCGTTTATCATGAAGTTTTTTCCGGACTTGAAATCATGGAAGGTATACAGGTCGCCCTTGCAGATATCGTGCGAGACGATGAAGGTGGCATCCGGGAAGAGGTTGTTGTTGCCGGTATGGTCTGAGTGGCCGTGAGTGCATATGACGTAAATAATGTCTTTCGTGCTGAGCCCCTCAGCGCCGAGCGCGTCGAGTATATACTGCCTGTCCTGAGGGCCGCCTGTATCCACTATGATGTTCTTCGGGCCACGTATAAGTGTGATGGTGCCATCGGCACGCTGCTGGGCAGGCCCGACCCGGCGCGAGTAGCCGGGTTTCAATATTTTTACTTCGTAGTTTTTCAATGATGACCTACCGCCGTAAAAGATATTCGTAGATAACAGGAAAATCGGCCTCAGCCCAATCGAGTGAAGGCAGCTCAGCTGGCGCAAGCCATTTTATGGCTTTGTGCTCATGAAGTATTATATCGCCCTCCGTTATTTCGCAAACGAACGGGTGCAGCGTCACGGAAAAACTGCCGTAGTCCCATGTGATCGGCTTAAGCTGATATTTCACGGCTACAGTGACATTCAACTCTTCGAGCAGCTCGCGTACAAGGCAGGCTTCAGGGCTTTCGCCTTCATGTATCTTCCCGCCGGGGAATTCCCATTTCAGGGGCATGCTCATGGTCTCGCTCCGCTGGGCGGCCAGGACAAGCCCGTCTCGTTCGATGAGCGCGCAGGCGACGCTGATGTGATTGATTGAGGGCTTTTTCATTGTCTTATGGGTAAGATTAATAAATAAGGCCAGTGTTTACAAGAGGAATAGAATTTGTGGGGCCATTCTAAAGTCTTTCAGCTGCCTTTACAGAAGGACTTGCGCGAGCGTTGAGCCACAGAAATCACGGGTATCTGTTATACTTTTAATAATCAGCAAAATGTCTGCCGGAAAACCTGAAAACCGGAGGAATGCCATGGCAAGGGTCGCAAGGGAGATGGTGGAAAAGGCCGGGGTTGATGTAGGCCAGCTGTTGGAACTTCTCGTAAAGAACGCTTCGGCCGAACTGACCACTTTTTATTACTATACTATCCTGCGCGTGAACCTCATCGGCCTTGACGGAGAGGGGTTAAAAGAGATAGCCGAAGTCGCTCGCATAGAAGACAGGAATCATTTCGAGGCGCTTGTGCCCCGCATCTATGAGCTTGGCGGCAAATTGCCAGAGGACATGAAGGTCTTTCATGACATGACCGCCTGCCCGCCAGCGAAGCTGCCGGAAGACCCGAGGGACATCAAGGCCATGTTGACCGTGCTGGTAAACGCCGAAAGGTGCGCTGTCAGAGGTTATACGAATATCTGCAACCTGACCGCCGGAAAAGACCACCGCACCTACGACCTCTCGCTGGCTATCCTGAACGAAGAGATAGAGCACGAGTCATGGTTTTCCGAGTTTCTCGGCGAAGGCCCTTCCGGACACTTCATGAGAAGGGGAGAGACTTCTCCGTTTGTATCCAAGTTTTTGAGATAAAAATTGCTCTTTTTCCTGACCTTAAGCCTCAGGGCGTAAATAAAAATGCTCACATATTACTCATATATGCTGCGCTTTGTATTTCCGCCCTTCCTTGACTTCAGAAAAAATATCTAATTTTTAGAGGCAGCCATAAAAAAGAACGCCGCCGCCCTTTGGGGCGGCGTTTATTTATACCTTGCCCATCCGCAGGACAGGCTTTATTGCGCTGCCGTTTCTTGAAGCTGCTATCGCCTTGTTTATATCGCTGAAATCATAGTATTTGATGAGGCGGTCGAACGGGAACAGGCCTGCCTTATATATCCTTATGAGCTCAGGTATGAAGCGCTGCGGCACAGCGTTTCCCTGGATCACGCTTATGGCCTTTCTGCCTTCAGGCAAGGCTCCGGTGCTTGCAATGCCTGTCACATCGGCGGCTATGCCCCCCGGGTTCAAGGCCTCTATTGAAAAGCGGCTCATCTTGTAGCTCCCTGTCGTGTCGAGCACGAAGTCGACGCCTTTGCCTGTAATGGCCCTTATTCGGGAGGCGACATATTCGTGATGGCTGTCGACAGCGTGCGTCGCGCCCAATTCGACCCCGAGCTTGAGCCTTTCAGGGATGATATCAACCCCTATTATCGGGTAAGCACCGCGTAGGCGGGCCGCCATCACCGCGGCGAGGCCTACCGCTCCCGTACCGAAGACAGCGACGCTTTGGCCCTTCTTGACCTTGAAAATATTAATGATTGTGCCCGCGCCGGTTTGAATGCCGCAACCGAGCGGAGCAAGGACTTCAAGTGGAAGGTCTTTTCCTACCTTTACGATATTGCGCTCGCTTGCCAGGCAATGCGTCGCGAACGAAGACTGGCCGAAAAAATGGCCTTTCACGCCGCTTCGAGCGAGGCCGTTGGAGCCGTCAAGGCGGTTGAAGCCGAAGTTGGCTTCAAAAAATCTCTCGCACTCAAAAGGCCGCCCCTTTTTGCATTCGGCGCAGGCCCCGCATGATTGATACGAGAGCACGACATGGTCGCCCGGCACGATTCCCGTGACTTTCTTCCCGACCTCCTCGACAATGCCAGCGCCCTCATGCCCAAGCACGACAGGCTCCCCGGCCCAGTCGTCGATAAAGCTGATGTCCGTGTGGCATATGCCGCTTGCGGCAACCGCTACCCGTACTTCGTCTTCAGCCGGGCCTTCCAGCTCAAGATTTTCCAGGCGAAGGGGGCCGCCGCTTTTCCTGAGTACGGCGGCCCTTATCTTATGCGCCCGCATTAACGGCCTTGCCCGAGCTTTTCGCCCAGAAAGTCTTTCATGGCCTCCCATGAGCGCTTGTCGGCCTTTTCATTGTATGCGACTCCTTTAGCCGGGTCGGTGCCGTTTGCCGGGTTTGTGAAGCCGTGCACGGCCCCGCCGTAGCTGATGAGCTGCCAGTCAACGCCTGCCTTGTTCATCGCCTCCTGAAAGGACTGCACTTCAGCGGGCTTCACTGAAGGGTCTGCCGCGCCGTGAAGTACAAGCACGCTCCCTTTTATATTTTTGGCGTCTTCGGGGTCGGGCGTATTAAGGACGCCGTGGAAGGTCGCGGTTGCCGCGACAGGCGCGCCGCTTCTGGCGAGCTCAAGGGCGGCGGCCCCTCCAAAGCAGTAGCCGATCGCCGCTATTTTTTCAGGGTCAGCGTGCTTGTTTTTTTTGAGGAAATCGAGTCCGGCGGCAGCCCTTGAGCGCAGGAGCTTTCTGTCTTTCATATATTTGCCTGCCTCTTTCCTGGCGCCGTCGCTGTTCGCTGGCCTTACGCCTTTGCCGTACACATCAGGCGCGAAGGCGATATACCCGAGAGACGCTATATCCCTCGCGCGCCTTTTTATGTAATCGTTGAGCCCCCACCATTCATGGAATACGAGCACCCCGGGCCTGGGTGAGCCTGCCTCGTCGTCGTATACAAGATAGCCTTCGAGCGTTGTCTCACCGTCCTTGTACTCGACTGTCTCTTCGACAAGCTTTGCTTGCGCGAAAGTTGAAAAAAGCACGACAAGGGCTAAAGCGAAAATGTATTTCATTGGCACCTCCTGTTAAGCGCATTAACCGTCATTATTCTAAGTATAACACCGCAATATGGCCCGTCTTCTTCATTGAGGATATTCGTGAAAAGAACCCGCATTTCCGCCCGGTTGACTTTGCTCCCGGTTTAATGTAACTATTCATTTTTGAGATCAGAAGGGATAAAGAGCTTTTGACGAAGACCGACCATATCTTCATGGCGGCTGCCCTGAAAGAGGCTGAAAAGGCAGCGCGTAAAGGCGAGGTGCCGGTCGGCGCTGTTATCGTCCACGAGGGCAAGGTCATAGCCAGGGGGCATAATAAAAGGGAGCTGGCAAACGACCCTTCGGCCCACGCCGAATTTCTCGCGATAAGGGCCGCCGCGAAAAAGCTCGGGCGATGGAGGCTTTCCGGCACGACCCTTTATGTGACGCTCGAGCCTTGCCTCATGTGCATGGGCGCTATCATACTGGCGAGGATACCCAGGCTTGTTTTTGGCGCGCTCGACCCGAAGGCAGGGGCTTGCGGTTCTCTTTACGACATATCTGAAGACAAAAGGCTCAACCACAGGGTGCATGTCACTTCCGGGGTGATGGGCGCTGAGAGCCAGGAGGCCCTCAAAGACTTCTTTCGCAAGCTCAGGGCTGAAAAAAGGGAGAAAAAAGGGAGTTGAGCGCTGGCGGCCATGCTTTTTTCCTGTATAATTGCCTTTAAAATTTGAGAAGCCGGGGGCAGCAGATGAACCTTTCAGACGCGATTTTCAGAGAGTACGACATAAGAGGGACCTGGGGCAATGACCTGACCGCCGAGGTAGCCGGGCTCATAGGCAGGGCATACGGCATCCTTGCCGCCAGGCACGGGGCAAAAATAGGGCCGGGCTTCAAGATGACAGTCGGCAGGGATGTCAGGACAAGCTCGAAGGCATTGAGGGACGCCCTTGTCGCGGCGTTGACTGAAAGCGGCATAGATGTCATCGATATTGGCGAGTGCCCGACCCCGCTCCAGTATTTTTCCATGCACACGCTTGAGGTAGGCGGCGGCATAATGATAACCGGAAGCCACAACCCGCCGGAGTATAACGGCTTCAAGGTGAGCGTCGGAAAAGAGACCATCCACGGCGCTGAGATACAGGAACTCAAGGACATCATTAAAGCAGAGGTCATTGGAAAGCCGAAAAAGGCGGTTACTCCGGGTAAAGTTGAGTATTTTGATATAGTGACGCCCTACATCGAGTATGTTACAAAGGCCGTGACGCTCCCCGCTTTGAAGAGGCCTTTGAAGGTCGTCCTCGATTCTGGCAACGGCACTGCCGGGCCTGTGGCTGTCCCACTCATCAAGGGGCTCGGCTGCGAAGTAGTGGATATCTTCTCCGAGCCTGACGGCAGGTTCCCCAACCACCACCCGGACCCGACAGTCCCGGCCAATTTGAAGCACCTTATCGAGGTAGTAAAGAAGGAGAAGGCCGACTTCGGGGTATCTTACGACGGAGACGCCGACAGGATAGGAGTTGTCGACGAGCAGGGCAATATCATCTGGGGTGATATGCTCATGGTGATATTCGCCAAGTCCATACTCCAGGAGAGGCCGGGGGCGACCCTTGTCGGCGAGGTCAAGTGTTCGCAGGTCATGTATGACGAGATAGCGAGGCTCGGCGGGGTCCCTGTGATGTGGAAGACCGGACATTCGCTCATAAAGGCCAGGATGAAGGAGCTGAAGGCGGCGATGGCCGGAGAGATGAGCGGGCATATCTTTTTCGCTGACAAGTGGTTTGGTTTCGATGATGCCATATACGCGTCATGCAGGGTGCTGGAGATAGCCGCAAGGGAGAGGGTAAAGGACGCCGGGTTCGCTTTCTCTTCCATGCTCGCCGGAATGCCCGAGACGGTTGTTACTCCTGAGATAAGGATAGACTGCCCGGACGAGCTTAAGTTCGAGGTGATAAAGAGGCTGGATTCGGCCATTGGCTCTGGCAATGAAGAGCTGAAGGTCAGGGACATTATAAGGATAGACGGCCTGAGGGTTAACTTCGAGGGCGGCTGGGCCCTTGTAAGGGCTTCCAATACCCAGCCCGTGCTCGTTTTGAGGTTTGAGGCCAACGACCAGGCAACGCTCGATAAGGCCAAGGCTTTCATAAAGGACAAGCTCGAATCCGTAAGGCCGGGAGAGCTGGTGAGTTTTTAATACTTGTGCGTGTTAAAAAACCCTCCGCGGCTTTGCTGCGGGGGGTTTTTTGATTTTGTGGAACAACTATCTTTTTAAAGGGGACGAGGGTGATTAACGAGTGGATTAGATAATCTCCCCTGCCCCTCTTTAGAAAAGAGAGGGGGTCGGATTGGACTCCCTCTCCCCTTGTGGGAGAGGGTTGGGGAGAGGGTTGTTTTGATTTTGTATTGTCTCTAACACATACCCCGTAACAGGGCGGAGCGAGCCTAAGGGAGGGCGGGCGAATCTCGCCGAGGCGCTGGGAGCGAAGCGACCTCAGGGGCGAGATTCGCGGATGGGGGAGGTGGAAAGCGAACGGAGCCCTGTTACAAAGAGCGGCGACAGCCGTGTTACATGGTATTTTTGGCAGAGGCATAAGGGGTTGACAATCAAGATTCTTGTACCTATATTAATTCAACTCTCACAGGAGGTGTTTATGCTTGGAGAGATTCTTTGTACCCCGATTCACTAACCTGGAGCTAGCAATCTTTGTGCTCTGACGAAGGGGTCACCGGCGATAGGAATGAAAAGGACTACCTTCCGGACACGGGTATTCCCCCCGCGAAGATGTCTTCCCTGCTGTGTGCTAGCATAGCAGGGCACTTGAAGGTGATATATTTCGATAAGATGGCTGTGTTGGAGCCTTCAGGAATACTGTGGACCTATATTAATAGGCCACAACTCCTGAATGTAGTGAAGCGGCCATTTTCGCCACAATTTCAACCGCACGATAACGGAACCTCATATACCTCTCATACCCTCTTTAAATTTGTGGTTGTTATCCCCTTTTGTTTTTTGGTATAGTTCAATCCCAACCTGAAAAGTCCATAAAATGAAGATAAACGCACAGGATACTCTCAGCCTCGATGAGATTGAAGCCTTGAAGGTAAAGGCTGCGGAAGCTGATTCGCTCAGGGCGCAGCTGGCTCAGGCCAGAGAGCAATTAAAGGCCGAAAAAGAAAGTTTTTTTAAGTTTATCGATAGCTTACCTTTTTTCGCCTATCTCCAGAAAAAAGATTATACGATAAGGTTCGCGAACAGGGCCTTCAGGGAGAGCTACGGAGAGAGCGCCGGAAGGCGTTGCCACCAGGTCATCTGGGGGCGCGAGACGCCTTGCGAGAGTTGCCCCACCTTCCGCGTATTCGAGACCAAAGAGCCAGTCTGTTGGGAGTCCATCCACCAGGACGGAAAGGCCTTTCAGGTATATGACCTGCCCTTTTCAGATTCCGACGGCACGGAGCTCGTACTCAATATAAGCATAGACAAGACCCACTGCAGGAGGCTGGAGAGGGAGAGGAGCAGCGTGCTCGCCCAGCTCATGCACTCACAGAAGATGGCGGCCATAGGGACCCTTACGGCGGGAATATCCCATGACTTCAATAACATAATCACTGTCATAAAGACTCTGACCGACCTCGCGGTCTCAAAGGTAGACGGCGACGGGCCGCTCCTCAGGCTACTCGAGCCGATAAAAGAGTCATCTGACAGGGCGATAAGCCTTGTCCAGCAGCTTCTTGTCTTCAGCAGGCACAAGCCTTCGAACATAGCTTCGCACGACTTGAACGATGTCGTGGCGGATATTCTGCGCATGCTCGAGCACCTGGTGAGCGAGGATATCTCCATAGAGACCGATTTCGCCTATGATATCTGGCCAGTGCTCGCGGTACGCTGCATGCTTGAGCAGATAATACTGAACCTCGTCATAAACAGCAGCGAGGCCATGCCGCACGGCGGGCACATAGATATAAAGACCGGAAATATCCTGGTCACTGAGAAGATGTATGAAGAGGGCTCGGGCCCCCGGCCCGGGCGCTATGTTTTCCTTGCCGTCGAGGATAACGGCTCTGGCATGAACGCCGAGACATTGAATCGGGTATACGAGCCCCTTTTCACCACCAAGGAAAAGAAGAACGCCGGCATGGGCTTGACGGTCGTTCAGAGGATCGTCAATGAGCACGGCGGCTGGATAGGCTCTGAGAGCGAACCCGGAAAGGGTGCTTCGTTCAAGGTATATTTGCCTGCTGCCGAAGAGGCATCAAGGGCTCATGACGGCTCAGGCGGGTGCAAGCCTGTTCCGGGCGTAGGCAAGGGCAAGAAGGTACTCCTGGTCGAAGACGAAAAATGGGTCAGGAAGTCTACCTCTATGGTCCTTTCCGAGTACGGGTACTCCGTTACCGAGGCGGCCAACGCGGAAGCGGCCTTGAGCCTGTTTTACAGGGAGAAAGGCAAGTTTGACCTTGTGCTGACCGATGTCATCATGCCGGGCAGGAACGGGCTGCAGCTCATTAGTCCGCTCCTTGACATCAACCCTGCCATACCGATCCTCCTTTTTTCCGCCCATCTGGACGACAGGGTACAGATGGAGGAAATTATCAAGAGGGGGTTCGCGTACATACAGAAACCCTATGAGATACCGGACCTTATATCCGCAGTAGAAGAAACGATTTTAACCGCAAACAAATTCCCGAGGAGAAAGTAGAGATGGGCGTAAGCTATTCGGATGTGATAGACAGGATGAAATGGGCTGGCAGGCTCAAGAACGACTCTGCCGTGGCCAGGGCGCTCGACATAACCCCGCAGGCCCTTTCCAATTACAAGAAAAGGGGCGAGATGCCTTCGAACCTCATAATTGAGTTCTCCGAGCGGTTCGGCATATCCATAGACTGGCTCGTCACCGGGGTAGGAGAAGTGTACAGGAGGGCCGTAGCGGCTGAGGAC
>Ga0209521_10002294_pt1 | contig 15633 bp, 13 predicted proteins | sample Rifsed19ft4_FD_184016 | JGI IMG/M metagenome (GOLD analysis project Ga0209521, IMG submission 184016) | Soil microbial communities from Rifle, Colorado, USA - sediment 19ft 4 (version 2) | ecosystem: Environmental > Terrestrial > Deep subsurface > Rock core/Sediment | place: Rifle, Colorado...
CGGCGAGCGGGATGAGGGCCACGTTGTAGAAGAAGGCCCAGAAGAGGTTCTGCCGGATGTTGCGCATCGTGGCCCGCGAGAGCGCGAGGGCCGTCACCAGGGCGCGCGGATCGCCGCTCATCAGCGTCACCGACGCCGACTCGATGGCAACGTCGGTGCCCGTCCCGATGGCCACGCCGACGTCGGCCTGGGCCAGGGCGGGCGCGTCGTTGATCCCGTCGCCGACCATGGCCACGAGCCGCCGGCCTGACCGGGGCCGACCGTCCGCCTTGCGTCCTGTGTCGCCCTGAAGGCGACGGATCTGGGCTGCCTTCTCGTCCGGTCGGACGTCGGCGAGGACCCGCTCGATGCCCGCCTCGCGCGCCATCGCACGCGCGGTCGTCTCGTTGTCGCCGGTGATCATCACCACGTCGAGGCCCTGCCGGCGCAGCTCGGCGACCACGGCCCGGGCGCCCGGCTTCAGCCGATCCGCGATCGCGATGAGGCCGGCACTTCGGCCATCGACGGCGACGAAGACCGGCGTCCGACCGGCGGCGGCAAGCTCGGCGCCGCGCTCCCGGAGATCCGCGACCGTGACACCCTGGGCTTCGAGCCACTCCGGCCGGCCGACCAGGACGCGGTGGCCTTCCACGGTCGCCGAGATGCCCGCGCCCGAGGCGGCCATGAACCCATCCGCGTCGGCCAGTGCCATCCCGCGCTCGTCGCGGGCGTGGGCCACGATCGCAGCCCCGAGGGGGTGCTCGGAGCTGCGCTCGGCGGATGCCGCCAGGCGGAGCAGCTCGTCCTCGGGCGGGGCGTCGGTGGCGGGCGTTCCGGCGGCGAGTGACGCCTCGGCGACCACGTCGGTGACCCGCGGCCGCCCCTCCGTGAGGGTGCCGGTCTTGTCGAGGACGACCACGCGGACCTGCTGGAACCGTTCGAGCGCTTCGGCGTTGCGGAAGAGGATGCCGTGCTCGGCACCCTTGCCCGTACCGACCATGATCGAGGTCGGCGTGGCGAGCCCGAGCGCGCACGGGCAGGCGATGATCAGCACCGCCACCGTGTTGAGGAGCGCCAGGTTGAAGGCCGGCTGCGGGCCAAGGGCGAACCAGGCGACGAAGGTGAGGGCCGCGATCGCCAGGACGGCCGGCACGAAGTAGGCGGTCACCAGGTCGGCGAAGCGCTGGACCGGCGCCTTGCCGCCCTGCGCCTCCTGCACGAGGCGGACGATCTGGGCAAGCACGGTCTCCTGGCCGATCCGGGTGGCACGGAACCGGAAGGCCCCGAGGCTGTTCACCGTCCCTCCGATCACCTCGTCGCCTGCTCGCTTCGTGACCGGCATGCTCTCGCCCGTGACCATGCTCTCGTCGACCGCGGAGTCGCCATCGAGGACGAGGCCGTCGACGGGGACCTTCTCGCCGGGCCGCACCAGGATGACGTCGCCACGCACGACCTCGGCGATGGGGATGTCGCGTTCGGCGCCGTCCCGGATGACCCGTGCCGTGCGCGGCTGGAGGCCGATGAGGTGGCGGATCGCGTCGGACGCCCGGCTGCGCGCGCGGGCCTCGAGGTACCGGCCGAGCAGGATGAGCGTGATGATCGTGGCCGCCGTGTCGAAGTAGAGGGGCGGCTGGGCGAGGACCCCGCCCGCCGCGGCGGCGAAGAAGCCCGGGAAGGCGATCGCGCCGACGCTCGCGAAGTAGGCCGCCGAGGTGCCCACGGCGATGAGCGTGTTCATGTCGCTCGAGCCGTGGCGCAGGACCTTCCACGCCCCACGGTAGAAGGGCCAGCCGGCCCAGAACTGGACGGGCGTCGCGAGCGCCAGCTGGAACAGCGGCTCGGACAGGACGGCGGGCAGGAACGGGGCCACGGTCATGCGCGCCAGGCCGAGCAGGAGCGGGACGGTGAGGAGCGCGGCGACCGCCAGGCGGCGGCGCAGGTCGACCAGGTGACGACGCTGGTAGCTCGTGTCCGGTGTGGAGGCGGCCTCCCGTTCGGGGGCACGCTCGCCGACGTCGAAGGTTGCGTCGTGCGGCGCGACCGCGGCGGGTGAAGCCGCCATCGCGGCGCGTGAGGGGACCTGCCCCGGCGCCTCGCGCGCCACGCCGCCATCCGCGAACACACGGCCCTCGTAGCCGGCCGCATCGACCGCGGCGAGAAGCCGTTCTGCGGTCACGGCGGAGCTCGCCACCACCGTCGCGCGCTCGGTCGCCAGGTTGACCGTGGCGGACTCGACGCCCTCGACGCGACCGAGGTAGCGCTCGATGCGGTTGACGCACGAGGCGCAGGTCATCCCCTCGATGTCGAGTGCGATCGTTCGGGCAGCCATACTCCCCGGGAGTATAGCATCCACCATGCGGGAGGCGCTGGGGCGGCGCTCGTGCCGGGACTTCCCGACAGGTCGTATACTCGGGTGGAGTATCCAGACGAGAGGAGCCCGATGGCCACACGCCCGACCACCGCCCCGATCGGCCGCACCGAGGGCCCACCCGGACCGCGCGCCGACCACGATGGTCATTTCCGCCACGCCTACACGAGGGACAAGGCGGCGCTCGCGCGTCGGCTCTCCCGGCTCGAGGGGCAGGTCCGCGGGATCGCCCGCATGGTCGAGCGCGAGGAGTACTGCATGGACATCCTCCAGCAGACGGCAGCCCTCCGCGCCGCGGTGGACTCGCTCAACCTCATGGTCCTCGAGGAGCACGTGGCCGGCTGCCTGAAGACGGCCGTCGAGCGCGGCCGGGCCGACGAGTACACCGAGGAGGTCATGGACGTCGTGCGCCGGACGATGGGTCGCCCGGTCCGCGCCCGCCCACCCGGCGACTGATCGGCCGAGCGGGGGCCTGGCCGTCCGGGATCTTCACGCGCCCGCGGCCCGGCGCGGCGGCACTCTCCACAGCGCCGTCGCCTGGGCGCGCCTCGCGGAGCGGGTTATCCACAATCGTGGACTTCTCGACCCATCTCGTGGATAACCCGCGTTGACAGCCCCAGGAGGCGCGCGTAGCGTCCCGACTGCAGCACCAGGCCGAAGTACGGTAACGCCGCTGGCGAGGCACCGGGGAGACCCGGGCCGGGGACCGGACGAGGGGCGGAAAACCGAAACGGCCCGGTGCGTCGACGTCCGTCGCGGGGAGCGACCCGAGCCGCCCGCCGAGCGTGCCAACGCGGCGAACCTGCCGCTCGGCCAGCTCCCCGACGACAGCGCGTCCCCACTCGCCTCACCCGGTCCGAGCGCCCTTGTTACCCTTAGCCGCCCGTGCGTGTCGCCGTCCTCTCGGACATCCATTCCAACGGTCCCGCCCTCGAGGCGGTGCTGGCCGCCCTCCCCGAGGTCGACGCCATCTGGCAGCTCGGAGACATCGTGGGGTACGGCCCGCACCCGGTCGGCGTCATCAGCCGCCTCTCGTCGGAGGGAGCCGGTGGCGTGCGCGGGAACCACGACGCTGCGGCGCTCGGCGAGATCGACACGGAATGGTTCAACGACGATGCGCGCGCCGCGGTCGAGTGGTCGGGTGCCCAGCTGACTCCCACGGCCAGGACCTGGCTCACGGCACTTCCGACCACTCGCCGCGAGGGCGAGTTCACCCTCGCCCACGCGAGCCCGCGCGATCCGGTCTGGGAGTACGTCTACTCGCCGTCCATCGCCGCGGCCGTGTTCGACGCGTTCGAGACGACCCACTGCCTGGTCGGGCACACCCACGTGCCGCTCGTGTTCCGGGCGGCCCACGGCGGGATCGAGACGCTCGACCCCCGGGTCGGCGAGGTGCTCCGGCTGGACGAGCGGCGGACGATCCTCAACCCGGGCTCGGTCGGGCAGCCGCGGGACGGCGATCCGCGGGCATCGGCGATGGTCATCGACACCGAGGAGCTCACGGCCACCTGGCTGCGCGTTCCGTACCCGGTCGAGGAGACGCAGGCGGCGATGCGCGAGGCCGGCCTGCCGGCTCGCCTCGTCGAACGGCTATCGTACGGACTGTGACCACGGGTGAAGCTCCCTTCCGCCGGGCCGTTCTGGGGTTGAGCGGCGGCGCGGTGGACGACACGATCGTGCGGCTGGCCATCGAGGCCGGACGCGGCCGGCAGGTCGAGCTGGTCGGCGTCCACGTCATCGAGGTCGACTGGACGCACGGGTTGACCGAGGACCTGGCGTCCGCCTCGGACGTTCCCCAGCGCATCCTCGACGGCGCAGAGGCGACGGCCGAGGCCGCGCGCGTCCCGATGGCCACCGTCCTGCTGCAGGCGCGCGACGTCGGGCCCGCGCTGGTCGACGAGGCCGTTCAGCGCGACGCCGACCTGATCGTCATCGGGCTGCCCTACCGGCGCCGTCTGGGCGGCGACTTCGACGAGGGGAAGACGGTGCCGTACGTCCTCGCGAACGCCCCGAACCAGGTCTGGGTGGTGCGCGAAGCGCGGCGGGAGGACGCGGGCCAGTGAAGGCGTTGATCGTCGGCTGTGGACGGGTGGGCGCGGGGCTGGCCGACCGGCTGGCCAGGGCCGGCCACGACGTCACCATCCTCGACACCTCGACCCGGGCGTTCGAGCGGCTGCCCGCCGATTTCGCCGGGAAGGCGATCCGCGGCAACGGCATCGATGAGGACGTCCTGCGGCGGGCCGGTCTTGCCGGGGCGGACCTCTTCGCAGCCCTCACGGAGGGCGACAACCGGAACGTCCTGATGGCCCAGCTCGCGCGCGAGACCTTCGCCGTTCCGCGCGTCGTCGCCAAGGTCAACGATCCGGTACGCGCCGAGGCGTATGCGGCCCTCGGCCTGGCGACGCTGTGTCGCACCACCATCCTGGAGGACGCGATCCTCGAGTATCTCGGCGAGCCGGTCGACGGCGTGCGCGGCGTGCAGCCACCGACCGGTCACGATCACCCGCTCGAGGCGCGCCCGGCGCCGGCGCCGCCGGCCGTCGCGACCGGGACGCGCCCGGAGCCCGCGGCCCCGCCAGGGGAGGCTTGAGATGTACATCATCGTCGTCGGCGGAGGCAAGGTCGGCTACTACCTCACGAAGGAGCTCCTCCAGGCCGGCCACGAGGTCGTGCTCCTCGAGAAGCACCCGCCCCGCGCGGCGCAGATCGCCGACGAGCTCGGGAGCATCGTCCTGACCCTCGACGGCTGCGAGGGCCAATCGCTCGCCCGGGCCGGCGCGAAGCGCGCCGACATCGTCGCCGCGGTCACAGGCGACGACGAGGACAACCTGGTCGTGTGCCAGATGGCGAAGCACCACTTCTCCGTCCCGCGCGCCATCGCCCGGGTGAACAACCCGAAGAACGAGGAGCTGTTCCGTCACCTCGGGGTCGACGAGATCATCAGCCCGACGCGCACCGTCCTGGGGGCCATCGAGCAGGACATCCCGGTCCATGAGCTGCTCCACCTCGCCGAGCTCGAGCGCGGCGACCTGGAGGTACTCGAGGCACAGATCGAGGAGGGCTCCCCGGCGGTCGGCCGTCGCTCGCGCGAGATCGCCCTGCCCGACGGCTGCTCGCTCTTCATCCTCATCCGCGACGAGGTCGCCCAGCCGATCCGCCCCGAGACCCTGTTCCAGGCGGGCGACAAGATCATCGCCATCACGCGCACCGAGTGCGAGGCCGCGCTGCGCGAGGAGCTGATCGGGACGGCCCCCACCCCGCGCTGAGGGGTCCGGTCCCGGCGGACACACACGATGGTGGGAACCTTGACAACGATGTTGTCAGGGTTCTAGGATTCACCATGTTCTGGCCGGGACGTGCCGGAAGACCTGCAGGCAGCAGGTGGAGCGACTGGAGGTTCTGACGAGGTGCGCGTGAGGATCGAGCGCGACCCCTCCCGCCCCTGCTACGTCATCAGCGTGGCGGCGAGCATGGTGCGGGCCCATCCGCGCACCCTGCGCATCTACGAGGAGGAGGGGTTCCTCGTTCCCGCGCGCACCCCGACGAACATCCGGCTCTACTCGGAGAATGACATCCGACGGGTCATCTGGATCCGCCACCTGACACGAAACCGAGGGGTCAACCTCGCCGGCATCAAGGTCCTCTTCGAGCTCGAGGAGAAGCTCGGGCGGCGGATCCTCGAGGCCCTCTACAGCGAAGACATGGCGGACGAGGAAGCCGCGAGCCGCGAGGCCGCAGACCGCGCAGAGACCGCTCCCCGGTCGCGGGGGCCAGAGCGCGCGACCGCCGCGATGAAGGAGACCTACTGATGGCCAAGACGACCGGCGCTGAACGGATCCTTCCGCTCGTGGCCCTGCGAGAAACGGTCATCTTCCCGGAGATGATCGTGCCGCTCCAGGTCGGCCGCGAGAAGAGCGTGAACGCCCTGAATGCCGCCGTGGCCGGCGACTCGATGATCGCCCTCGTGACGCAGCGCCAGGCCGACAAGGAGGACATCGCCGAGCCGTCCGAGCTGTACGAGGTGGGCACGCTCGCCCGCATCGCCCAGGTCGTCCAGCTCCAGGACGGCACGGTGCGGGCCATCGTCCAGGGTCAGAAGCGCATTCGGCTGCTCGGCTTCGAGCAGTCCGACCCGTTCCTCCTCGCCAGGGTGGTCACCCTGGGGGGCGAGTCGGGCGCGGGCGTCGAGGTGCAGGCCCTCATGCGCACGGTCCAGGCGCAGATCGAGCAGTACGTCGCCAACGGCGCGCCGGTCCCGCCCGAGGCGGCCGTCGCCGCCCGGAATATCAGCGAGCCGGGGCTCCTCGCCGACATGGTCGCGTACAGCCCGGACATGACCACCGAGCAGCGCCAGGAGCTGCTCGAGACGATCGACGTGGTCGAACGCCTCAAGCTCGTCAGCAACTTCCTCGCGCGCCAGATCGAGATCCTCGAGCTGAAGGGCAAGATCCAGTCCGAGGTCAAGTCCGAGATGGACAAGACCCAGCGCGAGTACATCCTGCGTGAGCAGCTCAAGGCGATCCAGCGGGAGCTCGGCGAGGACGACCCCCAGCAGGCCGAGATCAACGAGCTGCGTGAGAAGGTCGAGGCCGCGGGCATGCCCGAGGAGATCAAGGCCCGCGCGCTCAAGGAAGTCGACCGCATGAGCCGGATCCCCTCGGCGTCACCCGAGGTCGGCGTGATCCGCACCTACGTCGACTGGTTGATCAGCCTGCCGTGGAACGTCTCGACCGAGGACAACCTCGACATCAAGGCCGCCGCGGTGGCTCTCCACGAGGACCATTACGGCCTCGAGAATGTCAAGGAGCGCATCCTCGAGTACCTCGCCGTGCGCACCCTGGCCGAGAAGATCCGCAGCCCGATCCTCGCCTTCGTCGGGCCGCCCGGCGTGGGCAAGACCAGCCTGGGCAAGAGCATCGCCCGCGCCATGGGCCGCAAGTTCGTGCGCATGAGCCTTGGCGGCATCCACGACGAGGCGGAGATCCGCGGCCACCGCCGGACCTACATCGGCGCCCTCCCCGGCCGGATCATCCAGAACGTCAAGACGGCCGGCACGAACAACCCCGTCTTCATGCTCGACGAGATCGACAAGGTCGGCATGGACTTCCGGGGCGACCCCTCGTCGGCCCTCCTCGAGGTCCTCGACCCGGAGCAGAACAACACCTTCCAGGACAACTACCTCGAGGTGCCCTTCGACCTCTCGAAGGTCCTCTTCATCGCGACAGGCAACCTGCTCGATCCGGTGCCCTCCGCCCTGCGCGACCGGATGGAGGTCATCCAGCTGCCCGGCTATACGCAGATGGAGAAGATCGAGATCGCGCGCCGCTTCCTCGTGCGCAAGCAGATGGAGAACCACGGCCTCAAGGACAAGCACATCCAATTCACCGACGAGGCCCTGGTCGAGCTCGTGCAGGCCTACACCAAGGAAGCGGGCGTGCGCAACCTCGAGCGCGAGATCGCCAACGTCATGCGCAAGGTCGCCAAGCTCGTCGCCGAGGGCCGCAAGCGCAAGACCGTGATCGACCGCAAGAAGCTCGCCGCGTTCCTCGGTCCGCCGCGCTTCGAGTACGGCGAGCTCGAGCCCGAGGACCAGGTCGGCGCGGCCACGGGCCTCGTCGTCACCGAGGTGGGCGGCGACATCGTGGCCGTCGAGGTCACGCGCATGGACGGCAAGGAAGACTTCATCCTCACCGGCCAGCTCGGCGAGGTGATGCGCGAGTCGGCCCGCGCCGGCTTGTCGTGGACGCGCGCCCACGCGGCCGCGCTCGGCATCGACCCCAAGATCTTCGAGAAGCAGACCCTCCATATCCACGTCCCGGCGGGCGCCATCCCCAAGGACGGGCCATCGGCCGGGGTCACCATGGCCACCGCGATGGTCAGCGCCCTGACCGGGAGCCCGGTACGCAAGGACGTGGCCATGACCGGCGAGATCACCCTGCGCGGGCGGGTCCTGCCCATCGGCGGGCTCAAGCAGAAGATCCTGGCCGCCCACCTCTCCGGCGCCAAGGTCGTGATCATGCCGCGCAAGAACGACAAGGACCTGCGCGACATCCCCGACGAGATCCGCAAGCAGACGAGGCTCGTCCTCGTCGACACGATGGACGAGGTCCTCGACGCTGCCCTTCGGCACCGGCCCATGCCGCTCACGACGGTTTCGACGCCCGAGGCCGAGAAACGGCCCGAGGAAGTGGCGCCGGCAGCTCGCCGGCCGGGCTTCCCGCCGGCCGAGCAACCGCCCGTCGTCGCCTAGGAGGGAGCGGGGCGTACCTGGCCCTCGGCCGCCATGGAGTACCGCGACTACTACGCCACCCTCGAGGTCCCGCGAGCCGCGTCCCAGGGCGACATCAAGAAGGCGTACCGGAAGCTCGCACGCCGGTATCACCCGGACGTGGCCAGGAGCGACCCCGGCGCCGAGAAGCGCTTCAAGGAGATCAACGAGGCCCACGCCGTCCTGGGCGACCCCGGGAAGCGCAAGCTCTACGACCAGCTCGGCGCCGACTGGGAGGCCTACGCGCGGGCGGGCGCGGCAGGTGGCCCGAGAGGCGCCGGCGCGGGCGGGTTCGGAGGCTTCCAGGGCTTCCCGGGCGGCGTCCGCTTCGAGTACCACGGCAACCCGGAGGACCTCGCCGGGTTCAGCGACTTCTTCCGCACCTTCTTCGCCGGCACGCCCGGCGGCGGAGCCGCTGCCACCGGCACACGGCCGTCGGGCACGCGTGAGCGGGCCCGTCGGACGGCCACCATCGAGGACCTTCTTGGCGGCTTCGGGTTCGGCGGCCTCGACGTCGACCAGCTCGACGGGGCCGGTGGTGTCGGCGGCAGGACCTCACATGGCGGAGGCGGGGCGCGGGCCGGCGCTCGGCGACCGCCGAGCTACGAGGCGACGGCCGAGATCACCCTGGAGGAAGCCTTCCACGGGGCGACCCGCATCGTCGAGATCGACGGGCGGCGCCTCGAGGTGAAGATCCCGCGTGGCATCGACACGGGCCGCCGGATCCGCATGGCCGCTGCGGGCCCGGGCGGGGCAGACATGCACGTCGCGATCCGCGTCGCGCGCCATCCCGTCTTCGCGCGCAAGAGCCACGACCTTCACCGGGAGCTCCCGGTCACCCTCGAGGAGGCGCTCCTCGGGGCGGAGGTTCCGGTCGGGACGCTCAAGGGGCGCGTCCTGCTCACGGTCCCGCCGGGCACACAACCTGGCCGCACGTTCCGCCTGGCCGGCCAGGGCATGCCCCACATGACGGGGAGTGGCGTCGGGGATCTCTACGTGAAGATCCGGGTCGTCCTGCCCGACAACCTCGACGATGAGGCCAAGGGGCTCGTGCGTCGCCTGGCCGCCCACGTCAAGCAGCCCGATCCGCGCCGCGGATGAGCACCCGCGTAACGCGTTGAACGATCGATGAACCGGGGAGAAGGATGAAGCTCGACCGCCACACCGAGAAGGCCCAGGAGGCGATCCTCCGGGCGCAGCGCCTCGCCAGCGACGCGAACGCGACGTCGCTGGACGTGGAGCACCTCCTCGCCGCTCTGCTCGAGGACGACGAGGGGACGCCGGCGGCTACCATCCGCCGCCTTGGCGCGGACCCGCAGGCGATCCGGGTCGAGCTGGGAGCCGCGCTCGGACGCCGGGCGAAGGGCTACGGCACGCAGATGGGCCTCGACCCGCGCCTCCAGCGCGCCCTCCAGGCCGCCGAAGACGAAGCCCGCCGCCTGGGCGACGAGTACGTCTCGACCGAGCACCTGCTCCTCGCAGCGGCCATGGCCGGAAGCGACGCCCAGCGCATCCTCGAGGCCGCGGGCGCGGATCGCGAGGGGATCCTCCGTGCCCTGACCTCGATCCGGGGGGGCCAGCGCGTCACCAGCCCGACGCCCGAGACGACCTACCAGGCCCTCGATCGCTACGGCCGCGACCTGACCGCGGAAGCGCGCGAGGGGAAGCTCGACCCGGTCGTGGGGCGGGACGAGGAGATCCGCCGCGTCGTGCAGGTCCTTTCGCGGCGGACCAAGAACAACCCGGTCCTCATCGGCGAGCCGGGCGTGGGCAAGACGGCCATCGTCGAGGGCCTCGCCCAGCGCATCGTCCGCGGCGACGTCCCGGAGGGCCTCAAGGAGAAGCGCGTCGTCGCCCTCGACCTGGGCGCGATCGTGGCGGGGGCGAAATACCGCGGCGAGTTCGAGGAGCGCCTCAAGGCGGTGCTCAAGGAGATCAAGGACTCCGAGGGCCAGATCGTCCTCTTCATCGACGAGCTCCACACCGTCGTGGGCGCGGGCGCTGCGGAGGGTGCCATCGACGCCTCGAATCTCCTCAAGCCCATGCTCGCGCGGGGCGAGCTGCACACCATCGGGGCGACCACGCTCGACGAGTACCGCAAGCACGTCGAAAAGGACGCCGCCCTGGAGCGCCGCTTCCAGCCGGTCTACGTCGACCAGCCCACCGTGGAGGAGACGATCTCGATCCTGCGCGGCCTGCGCGAGCGTTACGAGGTCCACCACGGGGTGCGCATCACCGACTCGGCCCTCGTCGCCGCGGCGACCCTCTCGAATCGTTACCTCACCGAGCGCTTCCTCCCGGACAAGGCCATCGACCTCGTCGACGAGGCGGCCAGCCGGCTGCGCATGGAGATCGACTCGATGCCCGTCGAGCTCGACGAGCTCGAGCGCCGGCGCATCCAGCTCGAAATCGAGCGAGAGGCCTTGCGCAAGGAGAAGGACGCGGCCTCGAAGGCGCGTCTCGAGGCCCTCGAGAAGGAGCTGGCCGGTCTCTCTGAGCGGGCGAGCGCGTTGCGCCAGCAGTGGGAGAGTGAGAAGGAAGCCATCGCCGGCCTGCGCACCACCCGCTCGGAGCTCGAGCAGCTCCAGCTGCGCATCGAGCAGGTCGAGCGTTCGGCCGACTACGGCGAGGCTGCCCGCCTCAAGTACGAGGAACTGCCCCGGCTGCAGGTTCGCCTCAAGGAGCAGGAGGACGCCCTGCGGGCGAAGGGCGGCACGCGCCTCCTCAAGGAGGAGGTCGACGCCGACGACATCGCCGAGATCGTGGCGTCCTGGACGGGCATCCCCGTCTCGCGGCTGATGGAGGGCGAGACGGCCAAGCTCGTCCACATGGAGGAGCGCCTCCACGAGCGCGTCGTCGGACAGGACGAGGCGGTCCGTGCCGTCAGCGACGCCGTCCGCCGGGCGCGTTCCGGCCTCAAGGACCCGCGCCGCCCGATCGGCTCGTTCATCTTCCTCGGCCCGACCGGCGTCGGGAAGACGGAGCTCGCACGCGCCCTGGCCTGGTTCCTCTTCGACGACGAGCAGGCCATGACGCGCATCGACATGAGCGAGTACATGGAGAAGTTCTCCGTCTCGCGGCTCATCGGCGCACCGCCCGGCTACGTTGGCTACGAGGAGGGCGGCCAGCTCACCGAATCGGTCCGGCGGCGGCCGTACCAGGTCGTCCTGCTCGACGAGATCGAGAAGGCCCACTCCGACGTCTTCAACGTGCTGCTGGCGGTCCTCGACGATGGGCGCCTGACCGACGGGCAGGGCCGCACCGTCGACTTCCGCAACGTCGTCATCGTCATGACCAGCAACGTGGGCAGCCAGTTCATCACGGGCTTCGCCGGTGACGAGGCGCGCGACGAGGCGGGCAGCGAGGCCTACGAGACGATGAAGCGCCAGATCCTCGAGACGCTGCGCCTCCACTTCCGGCCCGAGTTCCTCAACCGGATCGACGAAGTCATCGTCTTCCACTCGCTCAGCGATGCGGACCTGCTCGCCATCGTGGATCTGCTGGTGAGTGACCTTCAGCGCCGCCTCGAGGGCCAGGACCTCACCCTCGAGCTGACCCCTACGGCGCGCTCTCTCGTGGCCTCGGAAGGGCACGACCCGGCCTTCGGGGCGCGGCCGCTGAAGCGGTCCATCCAGCGCCTCCTGGAGAATCCGCTGGCCAAGGCGCTCCTCGAGGGCCGCTTCACGCCGGGCGACCACCTCGTCGCCGACGCCGACCCGATGTCCGGCACGCTCACGTTCCGGGCCGGCGAGCGGATGGTGGTGGCCGAGCCCGACGCGCGCGACGCCCGATCAGGTCGCCACGGCGACGGCCAGAAGCCCGAGGGTCGCGCAGAGGAGCTCATGGAGGTGCCGAGCCCCGCGGGTCGGCGTGAGAAGGGGCCACGCGTCCATTAGCGAGGTATGCCTGGGGCCGTCCACGCAGCGAGGGGCTGAGGGGGCATGCGAGAGCCGATTCCACCGGTATCGGAGGTTGCGGAGTGGCGGCACGGGCAAGGGCCCCCGGCGCATGGCGGAGTGCCCGCCTTATGGAGCGAAGGACACCCAGATATGAGTGAGGATGCTGGCGGCAACCTTAAGCTTCACTGGCGGGGTGGTTGTCGAGGCTTATCGACCCCCCTTGTGCTCAGGGCTCCGATACGGGTGCAATCGCCCCGCGCTACGTACGGGCGCGCGGGCGCCGCGGAACGGAGGCCGGCCCAGGGATGCGTTTCAGCGAGGTAGCGACGATCCTGCGGGCGCTGCCGACACCGTTACCGCCGCCACCCGCCCTCCTTACGCCGAGAGGACCTCGCCACGTCACGCCACCGCTGCCCTCCGACGAGGCCGGCCTCACAGAGGATGCGTTCCGCCCCAGTGCCGTGCTCGTGCTCGTCTTTCCTGACGAAGCGGGCGAGGCGCGCGTCCTCCTTACCGCCCGCCCCGAGACGGATATCCGTCACCCCGGGCAGATCGCCTTCCCCGGTGGGGCGACCGACCCGGGCGATTCCGATCCCGCCGCGACCGCGCTGCGCGAGGCGGCCGAAGAGGTCGGGCTGGACGGGGGCGCTGCCGGGGTCGAGGTGGTCGGGGCGCTCGATCCGGTGGTCATCCCGGTGAGCGGCTTCCGCCTCGTGCCGATCCTCGCCCTCGCCGCGCGACGGCCCGTCCTGCGGCCGGATCCGCGGGAGGTCCGGGCCATCTTCGATGCCCCCGTGGAGCGCTTCCTGCCCGGCGCACCGATCGAGCTCGTCGAGCGCGACCTCGCGGCCGGGCTGCGCATCCGCTATGCAGCGTTCGACTTTGAAGGTCACCGCATCTGGGGGGCGACCGCCCGCGTCCTCGGCCAGCTGGGGGCGGTGCTGGCGGCGCCCTGACTGCGATCACCCCGTGGCGAGCCGGCGGAACGCCCAGAGTGTCGCGGTCTGCAGGACCGCCCCGACCGCGGCCACGGCCAGCAATGCCCTGCCGATCGCCGGCCAATCGAAGCCGCTCGTCATGGTGGCGCGCATGGCTTCGATGACGTAGCTGATCGGATTGACCTGGTTGAACGCCTGGAGCCACTCCGGCATGAGAGCAGAGGGGACGAAGGCGGTCGACATGAAGGCGATCGGCATGAACAGCAGGCTCAAGCCGCCCGTCGCCTGCTCATTGCGGGTGAGCAAGGCGGGCAGGAATGATGTCCCGGACCAGGCGACGCCAAACGTCGCCCCGAGCAAGAGGATGACGAGCGCGCCGCCGGCGCCCGTGACGATCGAAGCGCCGAGGAGCAGGCTGACGGCCAGGATGATGCCGCCCATCACGGCGCACTCGACGAAGAGCGGCACGAGCTCGCCGTAGAGGATGGACAGGCGGCTGATCGGTGCCACTCGGAGCTTGTCGAGGAAACCGGTGTGCATGTGCATGAGCAGGTTCGAGCCCGACCAGCTCGTGGCGAAGAAGACGGCGAAAACGATCTGGCCGGGCGCGAGGTAGGCGAGATAACTGGACTCCCCGAAACCGGGCAGCTGCACGATGTCCTTGAACAGCTGCGAGAAGACGATGAGCTGGATGAGCGGGAAGGCGGGGATCCAGATCCAGTTCCCGGGCACGCGGAAGAAGCGCCGGAGCGCCGCCGCCCCGAGAAGGCTCGTCTCGTAGGCGAGCTCGATCATTCCGGCCACCAGGTGACGAGGGGCTGGTTCGCCTCCTCGGCGCGGATGCGCTTCCCCGTGTACTTGAGGAAGACGTCGTCGAGGGTTGGGTGGCTCATGGTCAGCGCAGCGATCGTCACGCCGTTGCCGTCGAGGCGCCTGACGATCTCCGGTATGGCCTCCGCGCCCCCGGTCACATAGAGCGCGACGCCGCCTTCGACCCGCTCGAGCCGCGTGAGCGGCGGAAAGTCTTCGAGCAGGCGGGCCACGTCCAAGCGGCGCTCCTCGAGCGCGGAGGGTCCGTCGGCCCCGAGGCGGAGCTCGACCAGGTCGCTGCCGATGGCCCGCCTGAGCTCGGCGGGCGAGCCCTCCACGACGATCCGCCCGTCGTCGATGATGGCGACCCGCTCGCAGAGACGGTCCGCTTCCTCCATGTAGTGGGTCGTCAGGAACATGGTGGTCCCGGCCCGTCCGATGGCGCGGAGCTCGTCCCACAACGCGCTCCGACTCTGGGGGTCGAGCCCCTCTGTGGGTTCGTCCAGGAAGAGCACCACCGGTCGATGCAGGAGGGCCGTGGCCAGGTCCAGCCGACGCTTCATCCCGCCCGAGTAGGTCCCCACGAGCTTCTTCGCGGCATCGGTCAGGTTAACGAGCTGGAGCAGTTCGTCCATCCGGCGCGTCAGCTCGCGGCCGGGCATCCGGTAGAGACGGCCGATGATCTCGAGGTTCTCCCGACCGGTCGACAGGTTGTCGAGGCCGACCGATTGCATGGCGAAGCCGATCCGGCGGCGGATCTCCGGACCCTGGGTCGATACGTCCAGACCGGCCACGAAGGCCGAACCAGAAGTCTGCCGGAGCAAGGTCGCGAGGATGCGGATGGTCGTCGTCTTGCCCGCCCCGTTCGGGCCGAGGAAGCCGAAGAACTCGCCCTCCCGGACGGCGAAGCTGATCGCGTCCACCGCCCGGACGCCGCCTCGGTAGATCTTGACGAGGTCGCGGACCTCGACCATGGCGTCCTGCGTGGATGGCGCGCCGGCGAAGGCCGGCCCGGCTGTGGCTACCATGGTTCGCCGCTGGACGGGTCGTAGTCCTTCGGGTCGGGCGGCTTCTCGGCCAGCCGTCCCTCGCCCTTCTCCAGCTGGCGGGCACCGCCGCCCAGGGCGCGGCGCGCCTGGCCCTCGAGGATGCCCCGCGCCCAGGCGTCGTCGGGGCCGGTCAACTCCACGACGATGGCGCGCATCTCGGTCTCCTCCGTGTACGCCCCATGGAAGACCTCCGCCGGCCAGAGCACCGCCTCGCCCGGGCTCACCCGGGTCCGCTCGTCGCCCACCTGCACGAAGCCGCCACCGCTGATGACGATGAACCAGGTCGTGTTCGGGTTCGTGTGCGGCGGGATGAGCGCCCGCC
>Ga0209521_10002296_pt1 | contig 15631 bp, 13 predicted proteins | sample Rifsed19ft4_FD_184016 | JGI IMG/M metagenome (GOLD analysis project Ga0209521, IMG submission 184016) | Soil microbial communities from Rifle, Colorado, USA - sediment 19ft 4 (version 2) | ecosystem: Environmental > Terrestrial > Deep subsurface > Rock core/Sediment | place: Rifle, Colorado...
TCCCTTACCAGCCGGTGAGGTCAATGGGAGAAGCCATTGCCGAATATAAAGAAAGTCTTCCTGCAAAATCCTGGATTCTTATTGGACACGGTGACTATGTGGCCGGACTGCGCGATTCCAATCCCTATGAACCTGGTATTTATATGACTCTGGCCAGAAATGATGTCCAGCATTATAATCCTGCCGGAATCATTCTGGGCCATATACATAAAAAAATAATTCTGGGTAAAGTCTATTATCCCGGATCTCCATGCGGGCTTGATATCAATGAAACCGGAAAGAGAAGCTTTTTAATATTAAATACAGGCACCCTGGAAATAATGGAAAAATCAATCGATACCGACTACATATTTTTTAACGAGACTTTGATTTCCCTGCCTACCACCAATGAGTTCGAATATATGGAAAGAAAAATAGAAAAAATGATCAAAAAATGGAATCTAAATAAAAATGAAATATCCAGGGTAAGGATCCGTTTAAAAATCAAGGGATATACATCTGATAAAAAAAGGCTGCTTGAAATAACAAAAAAAACACTCAAAGATTTTACTTTTTATAACAATGAAGAACCCGACCTGACCGAAGTATCGATATTTAATGATCCGGAAAGAATAGCTATTGTCGAGGAATTTATAAAAGAGATCGGAAAAATGGAATGGTATGATGAAATCGTCTCAAAGGAAGATATTCTGGAAAAAGGTCTGAATATAATTCTAAAAGAATAACCAGATACTTGAATCAAAGATTTATGGGAATCAAGATCGATAAATTATCAGTAAAAGATCTGGGGCCGATTAAGAGTTTCTCGGCCAGGTTCGGCATGTTTAATCTCATATACAGCAGAAATGAGAAAGGCAAGACCTTTCTTACTGAGTTCATTATTTGCTCCCTATTTAAGAATATCGGTCGCTGGTGTTACTTAAGAAAAGGAGGAAAGGGAAAGATCACTATCAGCGGATTGGAGAAAGAAACGATTGATTTTTCTCCATCATCCAGGCAAAAGCTGGAAGATTACTGGGAAACAAGCGAAAAAGGGCTTCCCGTATCAATGGCAAAACTCCTGATAGTAAAAGGCGGAGAAACAGGAATAGAAACCGATGATGGCATAAGTAAATTTCTTGTCAAAGAAATATTATCGGGCATAAATGTCCTGGATAAAATAGACAGGGACAGCAACATTTCAAAAACCATAAAAAAAGTGAAGATCGAAGATGGAAAGATCGAAATATCACAGATCGGAGAAGGCAAGACTTATTTCGATGCCCTGGACGAGCTGGACAGAATCGAGAAACAATTCGAAGAAATAGAATCCGGATATACTCAGGGAATACTAAAAACATACAGGATGGAAGAAAAAACCCTGGAGGATAATCTGGCTCGTCTTGACAAAGCCAAAAGATATAAAGCTTTCCTTATATCGGAGAAAATAAAAGAACTGGATTCAAAGTTAAAATATATTCCTGATGACGAATTAAGAAAGACAGAAAATGAGCTTTCTTTATACAAAAGCAAGAAGGAATATTTTAGCCAGCTGGATGAAAAATACAAAAACGCTCTCGAAAAAAGCAGAGACTTTAAATGGCTTGAGAGTGCTCTTCCTTATTATAAAGATTTATCATTAAGAACAATAAAAAAACCAGGCAATTTCCTACTTTTTGTATGTGGACTTTTTGCAGCTGCCGGCATAGCTGCTGCGGTAATTTTATTTTCGTATTATCAGAAAACTTCCATAACTGCAACAATCCTTTATCTAGCCATTATATGTTTTTGTTTTCTGGGTTTGCTTGCCTCTTCTTTTGTATATATTAAAAAATTCCAAAATTATTCAAAACAGGCAGGTCAAACTGTTGAACTTAATAAAATCAAGAAAGAATTTAAAACGAGGATTGGCAAAGAATTATCGAATATAGCACTACTTGAATCCGCTTTAAATGAAGAAAGAGGATTTTACAGTGAATCGATAGTAATAAAGGAACAAGCAGGCAGTCTTAATGAGGAACTTCTGAAGCTAAATTCTTCCATCAATCAGAAAATAGCAGGTTTTACCGGAAAGGAATTCAAAGAAAAGGACCGTGAAGCAATACTAAAAGATTTACTGCTATATAACAGAAACATCAAGGATAGGATCGATAAAGAAACACGGGAACTGTATAAACTGGCAATACCGGAAACAGGTTACATTTCTGAAGATATCGGAACCATATATAACGAGCAGGAATATGAGAAGCTTCGATCGACACTTGAAAGTGTCAGATTAGGAGTCAAAGATCAGGAAGACAGGATTCAAAGGTTAAAAATAAAAATTTGTGAAAAGACCGGAGATGATCTAAGTATCAGTTGGGAAGATTTAATAGAAAATTTACGCCTCAAGAGATTCGAGGTACAAAACAGACTACGAGAAATCACTGCAAATATCGCAGCGGGCTATAGCGTTTACAAAGTCGTCTCAAGATTGCGCGAAGAAGAGGATGTAAAAATACAGGAAGGATTACAGTCAAAAACGGTCCTGACTCCATTAAAGGAAATAACGGGAAGATATGATAAACTTTCACTGGATAATGATAGGCTTATTGTTTCGGACCGGTATGATGATTTTGATATAAGAGATTTAAGCACAGGAGCCAAAGAGCAGGTAATGCTGGCGTTGAGAGTTGGATTTACTTCAAAAATCTTGAAAGAAGATACACTGTTCTTGATCCTGGACGATGCGTTTCAACATTCGGACTGGCAAAAACGTGAAGTCCTTATAAATAAACTTGCAGATATTGCAAGTAAAGGATGGCAGATAATCTATTTAACTATGGATGACCATATAAAAGGGTTATTTGATAAAGTTAGTAAAGAATTTGAAGAAGGTAAATATAACAGTTTCGAGTTATAAAATTATATGGATCTAGGATTTTATAATAATATCTTCCATAATAAAAAATTATAAAATTTTAATTGAGAACATAGGCAATGATTATTTTAGAAAATATAAGATTAGACATACCTGAAGATATTGGTAAAGATTTCTTAAAAAAGATCATGGGAGGAAGATTAAATCCCACGCTCGAAAAATTACTCAAAGAAAAACAAAAGATTTGCATTGAAAATGTCCATCCAAAAGCAATTTATGAATCATTTGAAATCAAAAAAGTAGAAGGTAATTTGGTATATTTTAAATCAGGTCACATTTTTAATGGTCTTAATATCTCTAAAATTTTGACTGGTTCAGAGATTACCACAATTTTTATACTCACTCTGGGAAATAAGACTGATGAAATAATAAAAGAAGAAAATAAGTCTGGGGATACAATAGCAAAAATAGTAATGGATACAATAACAACAGGCATATTAGGAACACTTGGAGAGCATGTAGGTAATATAATTAAGAAGGAGGGAATAAAAGATGAAAGTTGGGGTTCAACTTGTGCATATTCTCCAGGACAATACAGGTGGACTATCGAAGAGCAAAAAGAGATTTTTAGGATGATCGAAAGTAATAGAATTAGTGTAAAATTAAACGAAAGCTTTCTAATGGTCCCTTTTAAATCTATATCGGGAGTTTATGGTTTTGGTCCTGAGGATAAAATTGATAAAACCCGGGTTGCCTGTGATATTTGCCCCAGACAGAACTGCATTGGTAGAAGGTAAGACTATTGACTTAAGATTTCTTTCCCACAAGCTCTTTATTTTTTTCCTTATCCCTTAAAGCATTCTTCTCTTTTCTATTTGCAATATTGGAAAGTTCTATTAATCTGTTACGCGGGCATGCTTCAATACACTTTCCGCACATTACGCATTTTGAAAAATCGAAGTTGGGAACAGATTTTTCCTCATCCCATATTATGGCTCCACTATCACATGCTTTGAAACATTTCTTGCAGTGCAGGCATCCCATATCGCATCTTTCCCTGCCCGGTATATTCTTTAAGGATTCATAACTGCACTGATATACTATATTCGCTTTTGCGGGTACAAGCTTAATAATTCCCAAGGGACATTCTTTAACGCACAGGCCGCATCCGATACATTTATCAGGATCTATTACTGCCACGTTCATTTCTTTATCGATGGATATGGCGTTATAGGGACAGACTGCCACACAATCACCATATCCCAGACAGCCGTAAGGACACCTCTTGTTCCCCCCCACAAGTTTGGTGGCAACTTTACATGATTTTATGCCGGTATAATCACCTACTACATCGGAATTACCGTAGCAGTGAACCACCGCTTTCTTATTTATCTGTGAGGAATCCACCTCAATTCCCAGTGTTTTTTCCAGTTCCTTCAGCATCACCGGATCCCTCAGAACAGTAGCACACGTATTTGTAAAAAAAATATTCTTATCCTTTGCCAGTGCCTGTGCATAGGCAAAACATCCTGCAAAACCGCAGGCACCGCAATTGACTCCTGGAAGACATCCGGAAATTTCCTCGACTTTTTTAAGAGATTCGGGTTCTTTCGGAAGAAACTTGTATACCAAAAAAATCAATACGCCGCATACGATGCCTATTGAGCTTAAAATTGATATAGTCAATATATTCATAATTATTTGATCCGCTATATATTTTTTACATTATATCATTCCATTAAAACCAACAAATGCCAGTGCCAGAAGTGCTGCAACCAGAAAAGCTACCGGCAATCCTCTCATAGATTTTGGAGAATCTGCAAGATCAAGTTTTTCTCTTATGCCTGACATCATAATAATAACCAGAGTATATCCAACTCCAGCTCCCAAAGCATTTACGATACTCTCCAGAACCGAGTAATTTTCTGTTGAATTTATTAACGCTATAGCCAATACTATACAATTTACAGTAATAAGAGGTAAATAGATTCCCAGTGCATTATACAGGTTTATATTTGTTCTCCTTATGATAATCTCCGTTATTTGCACAAGGGACGCTATAACCAGAATATATATCACAATTCGCATAAATTCCACTTCATACGGCACCAGTATATAATTATAAATAACAGAAGTGGAAACAGAAGCAAGTAGCATTACCAGGGTTACTGCTATACCCATACTGAAAGCATTGGACAGTTTTTTAGATATTCCGAAAAAAGAGCATAGGCCCAGAAACTTGGCAAGGACCATATTATTTATAATAACCATCGATACAAATATGGTGAGAAGATTATTCATTTTTCATCACTCCTACCAACCTCAGCAATGCCATCATAATTCCTATTACAAGAAAAGCTCCCGGAGGAGAAATAAAGAAAATCAGGGGATGTGCAGATAAACCTGGTATATTAAACAGCTGTCTTCCGAAAATTTCCATTCTTCCGGTGCCCATTATTTCCCTTATAAATGATATTATTATAATAGAAATTGTAAAGCCGATTCCGGTTCCTATTGCATCTGCAATAGAAAGCAGTACTGGATTTTTCGAGGCGAATGCCTCTGCCCGCCCCAAAATAATACAATTTACTACAACTAGTGCAAGATAGATTCCCAGTGATTCATAAAGTGGTGGTACATAAGCTTCAAACATCAGATTTAAAATAGTTACAAATGTGGCTATTACAACTATAAAGACAGGAATTCTTACCATAGAAGGTGTCGCTTTTCTTATGCTTGAAATCAATACATTCGAACAAAGGAGGACAAATATCACACCTGCACCCATGCCAAAAGCATTGGTGACCGAATTTGTAATAGCCAGGACCGGGCAAAGTCCCAGAATAAGTATAAATACAGGATTGGATATAATGATACCTCTTACAAGCTCCTTCCAGAATCCACTGCCGCTTTTTTTATTTTCTTTTACATCTTGCGGATGACAGCTCTGTTCCTGCTTGTAATCACTTCTGTCTTTATTCTCATTCATTTCAATCTTCCAATCTTTTAATGATCCGGAATTTAAATAAATTACTTCTCTAATGTATCTATTATTTCAACCATCTTTTCCTGAATAGCTTCTACTACAGCCCTTGAACTTATTGTCGCCCCCGTTATCGCGTCTATTTTACCACCCTCCGAACTAAGGGCAATATCACTCGCAGATAGTCCCTTGAACTGATCAGTAAACGAGCTTTCAGTTATTTTGTTACCCACACCGGGGGTCTCTGTCTGTGAAAGTATGGATATTCCTATAATTCCAAAATCGTTATCCAGCCCTACCAGGATATCGATATTTCCGCTATAACCGCTGCCGCTGGCTTTAAAAGCATAACCAGTTTTTGTTTCATCCTGATATATAGTATATACTTCACCCTCAAGTTCATATCGGCTCATGTCAGGAAAAATCTCTTCAAGGATGCCGGTTATTTCTTCTACTCTTCTGGATTCCACGACCGTCGAAGTAAAACTATTGACTGCAATCAGCAGGATCACTGAAATAGTCACAATTATAGCCAGAAAAACAACCGGATATGCTTTATTTGATAAAATTTTCTTAAGCATTTTTCTTTTTCCTGATAAAACCAAATGGTTTTATTCTTACATATTTATCTATAAGGGGAACAAAAGCATTCATAATAAGTATGGAAAAACATACACCTTCAGGCATATTGCTGAAATTCCTCATTAGAACAGTAAGTATTCCCACACCAACCGTAAATATTATTCTTCCTTTCCAGGTCACCGGTGAAGTCACGTAATCAGTAGCCATAAAAAATGCACCGATCATAAGGCCGCCAGCCATTACCTGAAACAATACATCTTTTCCCATTAATAATGATCCCAGTGCAACGACTCCTATATATATCACAGGGATTTTCCAGTCAATTATACGCAATACCAGAAGAATCGCCGCCCCGATCAAAATAAGCATTACCGATGTCTCTCCCAGCGAACCTCCCCTATTTCCAAAAAAAAGATCTTTATATAAAGAAAGCTTATCCGCATAATAGGTAAAATTGTCATTTAACGGAGTGGCCCCGGTTATGGCATCATAATTAAAATGCGGGGGGATTATCCAGGATGTCATTTCGTTAGGAAAACTTACCGATAAAAATGCCCTTCCTGCCAGAGCCGGATTGAATATATTATATCCCAGACCCCCGAAAGCTTCCTTTACAACCGCTATAGCGAAAAAGGCACCGATCACAACCATCCATAAAGGTATCCTTGGGGGCAGAGTAAGAGCCAGAAGCAGTCCTGTGACCACTGCACTCCCATCCATTATAAATCTTTTTTTACGCAGTTTCTTTATGACGAATTCCGAAAGGACAGCGGTTGCAATGCTGGTTAGTATTATATAAATTGCATATAATCCAAAGAAATAAATCGCTGCAGCAGTGGGAAAAAGCAGAGCAAATACGACTATAAACATTATCTTATTTGTAGAAAAACCTCCCCAGATATGGGGCGCATGTGAAATCAATAATTTGTCATTTTCCATTTTTTATTTTAATCGATAACTTTTAAAAGTTGGTTTTTACCAGTTTTTATATAACCTACTATCGGTATATTTGCCGGGCAGACATAAGAACAGCAGCCGCATTCTATACAATTTTCAATATAATATTCCCTGCAAACTTCAAAGTCGCCCCCTTTTACATACCTGACATACGCCAGAGGCATAAGCTTCATAGGACATATATTCACGCATCTTCCGCAATTTATGCAGTTTTGTTCAACCGGTACCCTGCTTTTCCTTACAAGTATGCAATTCATGCCTTTTGTTACCGGAAAATCGGTATTTACGATAGAAATCCCCATCATCGGTCCTCCGATAATAATATAATTAGCTCCGCTCTCTTTTTTACCGCAGCTATCAATAAGATGATCTATTGTTGTACCCAACCTTACAAGTAAATTTTTAGGAGTTTCAATTGCTCCGGTAACTGTGACTACTCTATCTATCATCGGTTTTCCTTCTATCACTGCCTCATAAACCGATTTGGAAGTTGCTACATTGTTCATTATGACTCCCACATCCATCGGCAATCCGCCAATTGGAACGGTCCTTCCGGTTATGGTCTTTATCAGTGTTTTTTCAGCTCCCATCGGATATCTCGATTCCAGCATGATTATTTTAAAAATACTGGCCAGTCCCATCTCTTCTACAAGCTTTTCCATATGGATGATAGCATCTTCCTTGTTATTCTCTATCGCTATATAAATATTTTGCGGCGAAAGTATTTTACTGATTATGTAAAGACCCATTAAAACTTCCCTGCCGTGCTCTAACATAACTCTGTGATCGGAAGTTATAAAAGGTTCACATTCACAACCATTTAAAATCAGTGTATCGATTTTTTTATCCTGAGGAGGATTGAGTTTGACATGAGTTGGAAATGTAGCGCCACCCAGACCAACTATTCCTGCTTCCCTTATTTTTTTGATTATTTCTTTCCTGTCAATGGAATCTATTATTTTTTTTAGTCCGGGGAAATCATCAGACTTTTTGATATCGAATAATTTCTTTAATTCTACCCAATTGTCCTCTCCATCTGATTCTATGATTATCGAATCCATCATTGTGCTTGTAACCGGATTTACTACTTTAATGACCCTGGTGACTTTACCGGAGATAGAAGCATGAATAGGTGCCGTAACATAACTCTGGGAATCAGCTATTTTTTGACCCGTTTTTACAACATCTCCCTTTTCTACTATGAACTGGCAGGGGGCACCTAAGCTTTGCTGAAGAGGTATGACCACTTTATCCGGAACAGGTAATATCTCAATAGGCTTTTTAGCGGTGATTTTATTTTCCGGTAGAGATAAACCTTTAAATGCTCTTTTTTTCTTTATTACAATATTCATTTAATTTTTAAAAAGCAAAAAAACAATACGTAATTTTACTTTATATATTCTGAAAGTCCAGAAGATTCATAGATATTTCTCTCGGAATCTATTATCAAGGCTTCAACACCATCCAGTGATTCCACAAGATCCATTCCATCTTCCGGCCCCAGCACAAAGACCGAAGTCGCAAGGGCATCTGCCTCTATACATGTATTAGCTATTACAGTTGCACTTATGCAAGCATTGGCAGAATATCCTGTTCTCGGATCCATTATATGCCCTACTTCGCCTTCGGGATCATAATAACGGTAATAATTACCGGAAGTGGTAACTGCCTTATCTGCAAAAACAAATGTCGGAAGAGGTTCGATATCGGTATCTGCACTCCCGGACTTGTCGGGATTTTCCAGTTCAACGGTCCATTTCTCTCCATCCGGCTTGATTCCCATCGCATATAGATCCCCGCTTATGTTTACAAGGGCTTGCTTTATTCCAAATCCTTTTATGATTTTCATTGCCTCATCGACTGCGTATCCCTGAGTAATGCCATTCAGGGTAATGGCCATTCCATCCACACTAAACTCTATTCTGTCATCACTTACAATTATCTTATCGGAGCCAATCACCGGGAAAGTCTCCTCTACTCTCTGGGCCTGGACTTCCGGGCTCTCTTTCCACAACTCGCCTACTGACCAGAGATCAAGTAAAGGCTGAACGGTAATATCAAAACACCCGCCGGTAATATTGTAGTAATCGATGGAACTATTTATAAGGTTTAGAAAATCAGGTGAAGGATCATCCAGATAACCATTTTTGTTCAAAAAAGATGCTTCGCTGTTCTCATCATAAATCGAGGCTACGTCCCCAATTTCCTTTATTCTTTCAAATGCAGCATTTATGGCTTCATTACCGGTCTCTTCATCAGAAAATACGGTAATTGTCATATAACTTCCCCACATATCCCGTGTTTCTTCTATTCTTTCAATAGTGCTGAATTTACAGGAACCAAAAGACAGAAATAAAAAAACTGCTATTAAAAAAATACTCAATAAACAAAGTACTTTTATTTTCTTTTTAAAAATTGGCACTAAAAACTCCCCCTCTTTTATGATTTTTGATTATTGTATTTGGGATCAATAATTTTTATGTAACTTATCCTGTGATCTTCTAAACTTTTGCAACAACGAATTTTTAACCAAACTCACGTCATTATACTCTATTGGCTTATCTTTTTCTATATCTTTTTTTAAAATGCAGCCTTCTGAAATCCCAATAGGCAGAAGGTTTTCATTCTTTGCTTTGCCGTACCTTTCGATGAGTCCATAGACCGTATATCTACCGATTCCATCGATTATTTCACCGGCTTTTAGATCTTTTTTAGCCAGCGTTATGACTTCTGACACCAGGCCGTGATCCGGTGTAATCGTAGGTTCATCATAAAAATATGCTCTGGCAACAGATAGAGGTGTCTCAATACTTGTGAGATGATAGGGTCTATAAAGAAGATAATAGGGACCGCTTCCCAGCATAAGATATTCAAGGTCAGCTCTCACCATCTTATTTTTGGTTGTATAAACTAAAAAAACACCGGGAGCAAGATTTCCGATTGCAAAGTCAACAACTCCTTTTCCTGATAATATTCCGCCATCTTCTTTTGGCCTGAATACATTCACCAGGTCTTTTATATCTGCTTTCGGACCATGCATTCCCCTGCAGTCGGGTACCAGTCCTGTAGAATTTGAAACACAGGCCATTTCTATCATCGATTTTGTGCCATCTACAAATGAGGTCATCATGTTAGGGCTCGACCCCTTACTCTCGGCATATTCCTTAAGCGTAGCCGGGTTTGCATATCTGTCCAGAGGATTATTTTTACCTTTTCCTGCTGCAATCACCTCGAATCCCAGAGTATCAGCAAAATCATAAAGTTCTTTCAGGGCGGCTGGCTCATCTCCGGCCGATACGGTATATACAACACCGGCTTCATCTGCCATCTTTTTCAGATATGGCCCTATGGTCACATCTGCCTCTACGTTTAAGGTTATTATATGTTTTTTATATGATATGGCAGTGGAGGCTATAAATGCTCCGGCTTCAGGACTACCGGTTGCATCTATAATCACATCCACATCATCGATAGCAAAAAATACATTAAGATCGTCCGCTACTATAAGCTTGCCTTTTCCGGCTTGCTTATTCAACTTCTCCCTGATGCCGTTTTGAAGGGTACTGCCTTCCGTTATGATTTTACTTATATTGTCATTTTCCTGATCCAGTCTATTTGCGGCCCCCACCAGTACGATCTCGTCATCATTTATCTCCAGTTCCTTAAGTATAGCAACAATCCTGCCAATATCCCGGTTTGCTACCGCTAAAACCTGCATGCCATCCAGATCCCTGAGATGGGATATCAGGGTTTTACCCATCTGCCCTACTCCTGCAATGGCAACTTTTATGGATTCCCCTTTTTCCCCAAGATTCCTTAATTTTTTATTTAGACCAAGCATAAAATCTCTTAAAAAGAATGATTTCAGGATAAACAGGAGTAATTATATTACAATCTAATCCATCAATAAACTAAAATCCATGTTTTGAAACCTCATGTCAATCAAATGACAGAGATTCAAGCATACTTTCTATAACGTTATCTGAAAATGTCCGGTAATATATATCCGAAACTTTTATAAGCAGGTAAAGCATATTGTCCTGGTTTATGAAGATGATACTAATGTCCAGGCCTTCATTATTCTCACCGGGATGAATGTAATTTATCTGTGTGTAAACTACTCCATTGACTTCCCCGGTACTTTCGGTTTTTTCGATCTCTGAATCTTCACCGGGGTCAACTATATCCCTTATTAATTCCTCCGCAAAATCCGAATACTGTTCTTCGAAATAGATATAGCCTTCTTTTAAGACCCGTATCCGAACAGCAACATTTATATCATCGGAATCCGGTATAAAATTTATTTCTAGCCCTTCATTACTTTCATTATCTTCATAGCTCCATCCATCAGGATAGAGCAAGGAAAATCCATATGACTCATCTTGATACATTTTTCTTGAATTAAAAGTGGCATCTGAGATCTCCCCTTCCGTTATTTCATAATGAGATTCTTGATCCGTAAAACTGCTTCCAAATACCCGGATCCTGTAATCTCCGACCGGCCAAAGTTCATCATTGGTTATCTCAAAGACAACATAACGAGGTAAATAGTAATCCATCTCAATAGTAATTTCCTCTTCGCCCAATAACTCATCATCGCCCCGATACCACCTGACCCCTACGGTCTCGCCTTTTGTCTGGCCATTGAACTTCAGGCATGTGTAAATAATTTCATCGGGATAAAAACTTTCCACGACTGAGACAGGTTGTCCGGCTTCATCTATTTCATTTGATAAAACTACATCGATCAATTCCATTTCAGGATACTCTATTACAAAATCCGCACTGGTTATCAAACTGCCATTATGGTAAAATTCCACCCTGTAATTTCCCGGTTCCCCTATGATACCTGCTTCTGCGCTGGGAGTGACGTAGTTTGAAAGATAACCTTCGATATATCCAGAGCCTTCACTGGAATATCTGTCAGTGGACTGTGCAATGACTTCTTCCGAGTCTTCGTTTATCCAGATAAACTTCCATATGCCGCTGGCCCTGACTCCTGATACTTCGATTGTTGCGAAAATCTTCTGAATTCCTATATCAAAACTATTTTTAGTATCCAGGGGAGAAAAAGTAACCGGGTCTATCTCACTACAAATTATTAAATCGCCAAACTCTGGCTGACGGGTGCAGGAAGAGATTGGAATAATGGAAAACAGCATAAAAACAGCAATAATTACAAATACCGTTATTCTTTTTATCATATAATTTTTCATTTTTATCATGTGATTATTTTAAAGGTTCTTACAATAAAATGACATATTTTTCATAACAAATCTCCATTGACATTTTAAGGACATTGGAACAGAATAATTGTTCATTCTTTTAGGAAGCAGAGCTAAAATCATGATTAAATCATTTAAAAAACATAAAGAGTTTATACCAAAATTAATCGCAATAGCATCTCCTATAATATTGCAGAATTTTCTCACTTCTGCTTTAAATTTTGTAGATGTATTTATGGTCGGCCAATTGGGTGAAAAAGAAGTCGCCGGAGTGGGCATAGCCAACCAGATATACTTTCTATTTATAATGTTTGTATTCAGTATAGCTACTGCCACGGCAGTCTTTACTGCGCAGTACTGGGGTAAAAAAGACATCGAAAATATACGTTCAAATCTTGGAATCGGTATTACAGTCGCCCTAACATTTTCTTCTCTTTTCACTCTGGCCATTTTCTTGTTCCCGAATGCCCTGATAAGGTTATTCAGTAACGATCCACAGGTAATCGATCTTGGTGTACAGTATATAAAAATAATCGCATTCAGTCTGATCATGACTTCCATATCAATCGTTTATGCTACGATACTTCGAAGTACAGAGCATGTAAAGTTCCCTATGGTTGCCAGCCTTATAGGACTGGCCACCAATACCTTTTTGAATTATCTGCTTATTTTCGGAAAATTCGGTTTTCCCAGATTGGGTGTCCAGGGCGCAGCCATTGCTACTGTCATTGCCAGGGCCATCGAGTTTGGTATCATACTTGGTTTTACTTATCTAAAAAAATATCCTATAGCTGTAAGACTGAAGGATATTTTCAATTATTCAAAAAAGATGGTAAGAAGCTATACAAAAATATGGCTGCCGGTCATGGGACAGAGTGTAGGATGGGCACTGGGATACAGTATGTACAGCGTAATATACGGGCATATAAGTACCGGAGCACTTGCTGCTTATAATATAGCCTGCTCTATCGAACGTTTGAGTCTTATGCTTTTTACGGGCCTTGCCGGTGCATGCGCCATTATGGTTGGCAACAGAATCGGGGCCGGTGAGGAGCATAAAGCAAGAGATTATTCAAAAAATTTCCTTTTCCTGTCAGCAGTTTTTTCAAGTGTACTTGCCGTAATCTTGATTATAGTAAGAGGATATATAGTTAATTTCTATAATTTAACGGAGCAGAGTAACCAGTATTTGTATTACCTACTGCTGGTAATTTCTCTTATAATGGTAGCAAGAGTGATGAATATTATTTTCCAGAACGGTATTTTAAGAGCAGGTGGTGACACTCTTTTCGGTATGATAGTCGAACTCGGAGGTATATGGCTCGTAGGAGTTCCGCTGGCAGCTATAGCTGCTTTTATTTTAAAACTGCCTGTCTATTTTGTCATGGCCATAGCAGCTACTGAAGAATTTGTTAAGATGGCAGCAGGTTTTTATCGCTTTCTTTCAAACAAATGGATCCATAACCTTACAAAACAAACAAGATCCCTATAAAAAAATTTTTTGGAATCAATGGAAAGAAAAACGACAACTTACGAAAGAATATTGTATCATATGGGAAATACATCCCTTGTATATTTTGCTTTCCGAATAAAAATAAAGGGCACCATCAGTAAAGACAAATTGGAAGAAGCTTTACTTAAAGTACAGCAAAAACACCCTCTGGCCGGAGTAAGAGTCATAATGGCCGGTGACAAAAAACAATTTATTACCACAGAAAATGTGCCCCGGATACCTCTGAGTGAGTTTAACGGAGATGAAATCGACTGGAAAACCGTTGTAAAAGATGAGCTCTGTAATCCATTTGATATTTTCAAAGGACCGATGATCCGGGTTTTTTTGATCAATAGAGAAAATATTTCCGATATCGTGGTCATCTTCCATCATGCAATATGTGACGGGCTGTCGGCCGTCGTTTTCCTGAACGATTTATTTTTATTTCTGTCTAACCCCCTTCATAAGTTAAATGCATTTACCGAAGCATTTACACTTACAGAATTAATCAAGCAGGATATCCTCGATATAATAAAAACCAGGGGACTACCCGGATGGATGAAAAAAGGTAATAAACCGGAATTAAAACCTGTTAAAAAAGAGCCCATACGCAAACCTGATTTTGCAATTCATGACTGGTTTTTTACTGAAGACGATACAAAAAAAATAATATTATTTTCTAAAAAAAATAATGTTACCGTGCACAGTATACTCAGTGCCGCTTTCCTTAAGTCTTTTGCACAGGAGTTTGGACCTGAAGAAGGCTATAAAAGAGTACTCCAGAGCCCGATAAGTTTTAGACCTTTTCTGGTAGAGGAAGCAAAGAATTATTTCGGACTTTTTAACGGACTTATAGAAGTCGGTATTGATTGTTCTCCCGAAAAAACAATTACCGAAATTGCAATGGAAATATATACAAAATTTAAAGAACAGCTGGATAATTATGATCCCCTTCCCGGTTATTATCATTTCAATGAACATTTTCTTGAAGGTATAGAGGATCCCGAGCTATTTTTTTCAAATAGGCCCGATCAGCCCATGAATTATGATTTCTCTCTTTCCAATCTGGGAAGAATTCAAATACAAAAAAAATATGGGCAGTACGAGATTGAAAAGATCTATGGCCCTATTTTCAGCGCAATAAGAGGAGAAAAAGTAATAAGTGTTAACACGCATCAGGGAAGGATGTTTTTTACCTGTATTTATGACAAAAATTGCTTTGATACAAGAATCGGCAGGACCTTGATACGAAGGGCACTTGATAAAATAAAAGATATTAAATAAAGTATAAATAAACAGGCAGCATAACTACTTCAAGTGATCAATTATATCATCCAGATTTATCTCAGCGTAAGCTATGCATGTATCTGCTGCGCCATAGTATAGTTTTACTTTATTTTCTTCATATAGGGCTCCACAGGAAAAGACAACATTATCGAAGAAACCTTTAAGTTCGTAATCCATTTCCGGTTCCATTAGAGGTCCTTCGCTTCTTGCAATAATTTTCCAGGGCTCATTAATATCCAGAAGCACTGCTCCAAGGCAATACCTGG
>Ga0209521_10002298_pt1 | contig 15617 bp, 14 predicted proteins | sample Rifsed19ft4_FD_184016 | JGI IMG/M metagenome (GOLD analysis project Ga0209521, IMG submission 184016) | Soil microbial communities from Rifle, Colorado, USA - sediment 19ft 4 (version 2) | ecosystem: Environmental > Terrestrial > Deep subsurface > Rock core/Sediment | place: Rifle, Colorado...
TGTCCCGACCTGCGCGCTCGTGCCCTCCATTATCCTCTCCACGGCCGCCCTTATGACCTCGAAACCGAGAATACCGGCGAGCACGGCTATTATGAGGCCCGCTATGGGCTCTGCCCTGCTGTGGCCGAACGGGTGCCCCTCGTCCGCCTGTGTATCGGATATCCGGACGCAGACGAAGACGGCGATGGACGCGGCTATGTCGTTAAGAGAGTTGAGGGCGTCGGAAATGAGGGCGATAGAGCCCGAGGCGAGGCCTGCCGCGAGCTTCAATGCAAAGAGGCCCGTGTTGCCCACGATATTTATAAGAGTAGCCCTGAAAGCTATAGGGTTCATTCCGGATCAATGGACGCGAGGCAAAACAGGGCGGACCCCTTAACGGTGGCCCATCTTCTCGCGCACCCTGTTAAGATTCTGGCGCGCGACGACGTAGAAGCTCTGGGCCCACGCGAGCGGCACGTTGTAGTTCGGCCTGCCCGCTGTGTATAGCTCGGGCACGAGCCCTTCGGCGGTCATGACCTGTTCAAGCCTCTTCAAATACTGCTCGGCCCTTACGATGTACTCAATGGGCGGGCCGAATATCGCGCCCGTCTTCAACGCCTTTATGGCAAGCTGCGAATATACTATCGAGAGCCACGCGAACCCCAGGGGCCACTCGGCCTCGTTGCCAAGGGGGCTGGTCCTGTCCGAGTTGTAATAGAGGTCCCCGGCGTACCTTATGACGCCGTTCTTTCTCACCAGGTCCTTCTCTACGCTCGCGATGACCTGCAGGGCCTGGCTGTCGGATATAATATAATAAGGCCATATAAGGCTCAGCTGGGCAAGGTCCACCGGGCGCGAGGCGGACTCGGAGGGCAGGAGGCGCTCAAGCGTGCTTCTCCCCTGCTCTATGAACTCCTGCGGCACCGGCAGGTAGTGGTGTATGGGGATGTGGCTCTTGTACTTGTAATGGTAGTACCCGTCGTCGTGCCACATGGTAAGGCCGGCGAGCACGGCGCCGATGCTCGAGGCGTGCTGCTCCGGCCCCTCCTCCCAGACCCCGAAGTCAGGGTCCGAGTGCCATCTTACGGTCGTTAGATAAAGGACTATATCGCGCAGCAGTATCTGTATCTCGGTCTGGTCGGTGGGGATTACGTTGTGGCCCTTCTTGATGAGGTCTCCGGTCTTGTAGAGGAAGAGGCCGAAGATGTCGAGCTGGTGGTGGCCCCATTCACTTGTTATCTCCTCGAGGGTCACCGGGTGTATACGGGCGTGTATGGCCTCTGTTGCGCAGCTCCCGAGGTAATGGCGCTTCCTCGCGCCGCTCGTTATCTTGTGCCTGTACTTCTGGAATATCCTTATGATGAGCCTGTAGCTCTCGATGAGCTTGTCATAGGCGCCTACGTACTCGTTGGCATACGTGGCATACATGATGTCGCGGAGCCAGAAGACGTTGTACCTGTCCCCGCCCTTGTCTCCGCAGTAGTCGGACGCCACGTAGCCGCCGTTTATCTGGCGGAGCTCCTCCAAGTGCCTGTACGCCACAAGGAGCTTCTCGTTCTCGGGCAGCTCTGAGAAAGAGCGCCCCCGGAGCGCCTCCTTTACCTTTAGGACCGGGCGCTCCCTCTTGAGGTCAAGCGGTATCATGGGCACATGATACCGCAAAGGGGAACTCACTTCAACTACTTTGCTCTAAAAAATTCAAGGAAAAACGCAGGGTTACAGAAGTCAGGGCGTCAGCACCCTTATCATCCCCGGGAGGATGGAAACTTCGATGTCGCCCTCCCATTCAAAGGGCTCTCCGTCCACGTGTACCGCGCCCATGTTCCTGCCCCTGATGAGGGCCTTTTTGCCGCGCACGCTCCTGAGGCCCTTGTGGCTGGCTATGGCGCCTCTGTAGAGCTTCAACCCGAGGGAGAGGGCGCCGAGGATATTGGTCTTCGGAATAAAGACGAAATCCAGGAGCCCGTCGTCCATGCGGGCTTGAGGGGCTATGACCGCGTTGCCGCCGAAATGCCCCGTATTCGCCGCCGTAAGGAGAAGCGGGGTGCCCTCTATGGCGCTGCCGTCGACCGTGAGGACGACCTCGCCAGGCCTGAAGCGGAAGTATTCAAGCAAAGCGAGCGGAAAATATGGCGCTATGCCCCTTATCCTGCTCGAAAGGCGGCCATCGTCATATCGCCTGCTGAGATGGGCCTCGAACGCGAAGCCCGCGGTGGAGAAGAAATACCTGCCGCACGCCAAGCCAGCGTCCATCGCCCTTATTCTCCCTGACTTCAATAGGCCGATGGCGCCGTCCAGGTCAAATGGAATGTCGAGCGAGGCGGCAAGGGCGTTGCCCGATCCCGCGGGCAGTATGCCGAGAGCGGTCTCGGTGCCCACAAGCGGCCCGGCGATGCTGTTTATGGTCCCGTCGCCGCCGCAGGCGAATACGACCTCGTAATTTTTCTCGGCCGCCTCGGCCGACAGCCTCGCCGCATGCTCCCTGTCAGCCGCGGCCTTTATCTCGAATATGCCGGACTCGTGCTGCAGCGTCTTTCTTACGGCCTCGGAAAGACGCCTCAACTTGCCTGAGCGGCCTGCATGCGAATTGATTATGAAACGTACCTTCACCCTGAGCCTCCGGTATTCCGGTATAATGATTATAATAATTTGGATGAAGGAGGCGATTCAAGAACAAAAGTCCTTCCCGGGACTTTTCCGCCGCCCAAGTCGCGTTCCACGACCTGCCAGTCCTGTCACATGGTACAGTTGCAAAAAGCGCATCTGCCGATAAAATCTATATTCAGGCGTGGGAACTCTATGAAGAGAGCCTTTCTGATCATCGGTTTTTTGCTAATCTGGATATTCGACTCACATGGAGGTGAAGGCGTGTTCCGGATAGAGAGCCCGGATTTCAAGGAAGGCGGCCCCATACCGAAGAAGTTCACCTGCGAGGGCGACAACCTCTCTCCCCTCATAAAATGGGGGGAGCCGCCCGAAGGCACGAAGAGCTACGCGCTCGTGGTGGAGGACCCTGACGCGCCCATGGGCACGTTCGTGCACTGGGTGGTATTCGACCTTCCTTCGGATGTAAGGGAGCTTGAAAGGGGCATAGGCAACGGCTCGGGCTCCAACGGCATAAAGCAGGGCCTTACTGACTTCGGGCAGACGGGCTACGGGGGCCCCTGCCCTCCAAAGGGCCACGGCAGGCATAGATACAACTTCGTTTTGAAGGCCATTGACGTGCCGTCACTGGGACTGCCGGACGGCGCGAAGAAAAGCGAGGTGGAGCGCGCCGTAAGGGGGCACGTGCTCGCCGAGACGAGGCTCACGGGGGTCTTCCAAAGGTAAGGCTCTTCTCTCTTTTTTGAAAAAAAGAAAGAAGCAAAGAAAAAACAGAGTTGCCAACTCAGAAGATTTTGCCTCGCGTTTAAATCAAAACAGATAACTATCTTACGACCTTCTCGGGCGAGACCAGGTGCCTTCCGAGGCCGAGGGCCCCGGGGGTAAGACCCAGCGCAAGGCCGACGAGCTGCGAGAGGTGGAATACAGGCATCTCTATCTTCTTGTCCACGGTCTTCTCCGCGAGCCTCTGGTAGTTGTCGAGGTTTATATGGCAGAACGGGCACGGGGTGACAAAGCAGTTTGCGCCCTTTGATTTCCCGTCCAGCAGTCTCACCGCGGTCATCTTCTCCGCCGTCTTCTCGGCGACCAGATCCACCTGAAAGCCGCAGCACTTGGTCTTGCCCCTGTACTCGACAGGCTCCGCTCCCAGCGCCTTTATCGTCGCCTCGAGCGACCATGGTTTTTCGGGGTCGTCGAAGCCGAGGGCGTCGGAAGGCCTCAGGCTGTGGCAGCCGTAGAAGGGCGCGGCCTTGATCCAGTGGAGCGGCCTCTTGACCTGACGCTTCAGGTTCTCAAGGCCGTAGTCCCCGGCGAGCACCCAGAGGAGCTGTTTTACTTCCACCTTTCCGCTGTATCCGAGGCCTGTCCTGGAGAGCACCCCGTTTGTCTCATCGAGGAGCTTCGGGTCTCTCTTAAGGTCCCTGTTCGCGGTGGACATCACCATGAGGCAGGTCGAGCAGATGGTAAGGATGTCCATGCCCATCGCTTCCGCCTCGGCGAAAATGCGGGCGTTGAGCGCTATATAGAGCGGATAGTCGTAGTCCGTAAGAAGCCCCGCGCCGCAGCAGCTGGCCTTGGGCATCTCATGGAGCTCTATGCCGAGCATCTTTGCGACGAGCCTCGTGGAGTCGTCGGTCTCCCTTGTCATGTGCTGGGAGACACAGCCCGGATAATACGCGTATCTGAGTTTCGCCAATCCCCTACTCCTCTTTCTTCCGTGGCTTTCTCCCGGCCTTCCTGTCCATCTCGCCGTATATCTTCCTGACCTCGTCTATCTTCTCTATCTGAGGGATTAAATACGGATGCGGCATCTTCCCGTGCAGCTCCAATTTGATGCCCATGGGTATCATGCCGATGGAGCGGAGAAAGCCGAGTGTTTTGAATGTCATGGCAGCCTCGTCGAGCCTGCCCACCCTCTCCACCGAATCCGCCATGGCGTCGACGTGCTTTGCGCCCGGGTTGTCCAGTATGCCGTGCCTCATGGCGGCAGAGCGCAGGAGCTCTATCTGCTTTAAAGGCTTTACGTCCTTCGGGCAGTACTGAGAGCAGTGTATGCAGCGCACGCAGTCCCAGACCCCGTGCTCTTCGGAGAGCTTCGCGAGCCTCCTGCCCTGCTGGCCTTCCCGCACGTCGCCCACGAACCTCCACGCCTTCGCGCTCGCGGCCGGACCGATGAAATGCCCGTCTATCTCAAGCGAGTTGCACTCGGCGTTGCAGCAGCCGCACATGATGCATCGCTGGCTGTCGTCGATAAGCGCCTGCGCCTCTGTCGTGACAGGGTTATTGATGCTCTCTTCAGTGGGCGTGAGAAAGGGGCTCGCCTTGTCTATCTTGCTCCAGAAGGGCTCCATGTCGACCACGAGGTCCTTTATGGGCCTGTGGTTCGCGAGCGGCTCTATGGTCATCTCGCCCATCTTTTTATATTCCGGCAGGACCTGGAGGCTGCACGTGAGCCGGGCAAAGCCGTTCACCGTCATGGCGCATGAGCCGCAGATGGCAGAGCGGCAGGACCGCCTGAAAGAGAGCGTCGGGTCCTCTTCCTCGGAGATCTTCAGGAGCGCCTCAAGAACGGTCATGCCCTCCGAGACCTCGACAGAATAGGCCTGGTAATAGGGCTCGGGGGCCTCGCCGTCAGCGGGGTTGTAGCGCCGTATGAGAAATTTTATCTTCATGATCTGATATCTCTTACCATGTCATTCTGAGTTATTTCCTCTCCCCGGGGGGCGAGGTGTCTTTTACTCCCCTCTTTTCTAAAGAGGGGCCGGGGGAGATTATCTTCTTCCTGCCAGGTCTATTGGTAATCCCCCTGAGTCCCCCTTTAGAAAAGGGGGACTTACTTCTTCTCACCAAATGCTCTTAATACTTCCTCTCCTCCGGCTTGTACTTCGTGATCTTCACGTCCTTGTACCTGACCTTGAGCTCTCCCCTGTCCTTGTAGACCAGGGTATGCTTGAGCCAGTTGGCGTCGTCCCTCTTCGTAAAATCGGTCCTGAAGTGCGAGCCCCTCGACTCCTCCCTCATCAATGCCCCTGTGAGTATCGACTCGCATATGTCGAGCATGCCGCCGAGCTCTATCGCATTGAGGAGCTCGTTGTTGAAGCAATCGCCCCTGTCAGTGATGGCGACGTTCCTGTACCTCTCCCTCAATTCCCTTATCATGTCGCAGCCCTTCGAGAGCCTCTCCCTGCTCCTGAAGATCCCGCAGAAGTCCTCCATCACGCCCGTCATCTCGCTTCTCAGGGCATAGGCCGATTCCCCGGCATCCCGCCGACAGATTGCCGCCGCCTCGTGCGCCGCGTCACGGAGGGCGCTCTCCGGAAAGGGCTTGAAATCGTTTGAAACGCAGAACTCGGCCGCCTTCCTGCCCGCCCTCCTGCCGAAGACTATCGTCTCAAGGAGCGAATTCCCGCCGAGCCTGTTCGCGCCGTGCACGCTCACGCAGGCGCTCTCCCCCGCGGCGAAGAGCCCGGGCACGCCGGTCTGCCCGTCCACATCCGCGGCTATGCCGCCCATCGAGTAATGCTGGCCCGGCTTCACCGGCACGGGCGCCTCCACCGGGTCGACCCCGGCGAAGTTTATGGCGAGGTCCCGTATCTGGGAGAGCCTCGTCTTTATCTTCTCCGCCCCGAGGTGACGGAGATCGAGCAGCACGCAGCCGTCCGCGCCCCTGCCCTCTTCTATTTCCGTCTGCTCGGCGCGGCTCACCACGTCGCGGCTCGCGAGCTCCTGCACCTTGGGCGCGTACTTGAACATGAACCTCTCGCCCAGCGAATTGACGAGATATCCTCCCTCTCCCCTCGCGCCCTCTGTCATGAGTATGCCTGTCCTCGGCAGCACGGTCGGATGGAACTGGACGAATTCCATGTCCATCAAGGCCGCTCCTGCGTCGAGCGCGAGCGCCATGCCGTCGCCGGTAGAGGAGAGCGCGTTGGTCGTGGTCCTGTAGACCCTGCCGTAGCCGCCTGTGGCTACGATGACGGCCTTGGAGTGGAGCCTGTGGAGCTTGCCTGACTCGAGCTCTATCGCTATGACGCCGGCGGCCCTGCCGTCCCCGGCCACTATCTTAACGGCGTGCCATTCGTCGTATATGGCGACCCCGTGCTTAAGTAGCTGCTCGTACATTACGTGCAGCAGGGCGTGGCCTGTCCTGTCCGCCAGATAGCACGTCCTCGGGTACCCTGCGCCGCCGAAGGGCCTCTGGGCTATCTGTCCGGCGCTATCGCGGCTGAAGATGGCGCCCATGCCCTCGAGCTCGTGGATGTCTGCGGCAGCCTCCCTGCACATGACCTCTATGGCGTCCTGGTCGCCGAGGTAATCGCTGCCCTTGACGGTGTCGAACATGTGGGCTTCCCACGAGTCGGTCGCCTTGAGCGCGGCGTTAATCCCGCCCTGCGCCGCGACCGAATGGCTCCTTACCGGGTATATCTTCGAGACGACGGCCGCGCTCAGACCCGCCCTCGATGCCTCTATGGCGGCCCTCATTCCCGCGAGCCCGGCCCCCACTATGACGCAATCATGCCTGACCAGTGTCTTTTCTCCCCGAAAAAGTAATGACCTTTAAATTTATATGGAATCGCAAGTACATGGAAGTGAATTCTTGGAAAAGCTCTGTCGGCCTGAATTAAGAAAGCTTATCAGCATTACGGCGGCACGTCAATGCGCTCTGAAGGGCAAAAAAAAGGCCCGGCCATTTCTGGCCGGGCCTGGTCTTCGTTCATGTCACTTCAACTGCTTTGCCCTCTCAAAGCCTATCTCGAGGGCCTTCCTGTTGAGGTCGAGGAAGGCCGCGGGGACCCTTGAGAGGACCGCCTTCTCAATGGCCTCGTGGCTCACCACACCCGTGAGCTCGGCTATCATGCCCAGAGAGATGATGTTGGCGACGATGGTCTTTCCGAGCTCGTCCCGGGCGGTGGAGATGATGGGGAAGCGCAGGATCCTGAATGAGCCCTTGGGCTCGTCCTTCACCTCGTCGCTGTCGATGAGGAGGATGCCGCCCTCCTTTACGTCATAGTGGTACCTCGTGCAGGCCTCCTGGGTCATGGCCAGCATGCAGTCTATGGCGGTCGCCTTGGGGTAGTCTATGGCGCCCTGCGAGATTATGACCTCTGCCTTTGAGGCTCCGCCCCTTGACTCGGGGCCGTATGACTGGCTCTGCACCGCGTTCTTGCCGCCGTATATGGCCGCGGCCTCGGCCATTATTATCCCGGCCAGTATCATGCCCTGTCCGCCGGAGCCGCTGAATCGTATTTCGTACCTGTCGCTCATGTCCAAATGCCTCCAGAGATTGAAGAACCTCTATTTCTTCGCGCTTGCCTTTTCCCTAATAAGCATCTCGTACTGCTCGCAGTACTCGGGCCTCTCCACCTTGTGGAGCACGCCTCTCAGGAACTTGCCTTCGAGCTTCTCGGGAGCCAGCTTGTCCGCCTGCTTTACGTTTACGGTGCCGTCTTTTTCTATAACGTCCATCATGTGAGAAGCGCTCTTGAACTTGTTGGCCCTTCCGAAGTAGGTCGGGCAGGCGTCTATGATGTCGACCACGGATGTGCCCTTGTGGACGAGGGCGTCATGAATGGTCTTCTCAAGCTCTATCGTATGATAAGCCGTGCCCCTCGCCACGAACGTCGCCCCTGCCGTCTTCGCCATCTCGCAGGCGTCGAACGGGGGCTCGATGTTGCCGTAGCGGCTGGTCGTGGCTATGGCGTCGAGCGGGGTCGTCGGCGAGTACTGGCCGCCGGTCATGCCGTAGGTAGCGTTGGTCATTACCAGCACGGTCATGTCGATATTGCGCCTGCAGGCGTGGATGAAGTGATTTCCGCCTATGGCGAGCGCGTCTCCGTCGCCGGTTATGACGATGACCTTCAGCCTGGGCTTCGCGAGCTTCACCCCGGTGGCGAAGGCCATTGCCCTGCCGTGGAGCGTGTGCAGCGTGTTGAAATCGACGTAGCCCGGGGTCCTCGAGGAGCAGCCTATTCCGGAGACCATGCAGATGTCGTTCTTGTCGAGGCCCGCCTTGTCTATGGAGCGGAGAATGGCCTTAAGCACGATGCCGTGGCCGCAGCCCGGACACCATATGTGCGGCAGCTTGTTCGGCCTCAGGTACTTGTTATAATCGAAAGGTACGCTGACCTTTTCCTTCTTTTCCACAACTGTTGACATTTTTGCCTCCAAGTCGTTATCGGCCCAGAAATCCGGATTCGGAGCCCGGATCAGGAGTACTTCTTAACGGTCTGCATTATCTGGGCCGGGGTGATGGGCTCTCCGTCGACCCTGAAAAGACCTTCGACCGCGCAGTTGCCCTTGGCGCACCTTTCGACCTCGTGGACCATCTGTCCGAGGTTCATCTCAGGCACTATTATAGCCTTTACCTTCTTAGAGAGCTGGAAGACCGCCTTGTCCGGGAATGGCCATATGGTCAAGGGCCTCAGCAGTCCGGCCTTCACGCCGGCCTTACGGAGCTCGTTCACCGCGAACCTCGCCGAACGGGCGGTCGAGCCTACGGTGAAGATGGCGACCTCCGCGTCCTCGAGCATGGTCTCCTCGTTCTTCCAGATATCTTCCCTGTTGAGGTCGACCTTCTCCATGATGCGCCTGTTGTTCCGGTCTATCACCTTGGAGTCGTTCGTGGGGAAGCCGTCCTGCTTGTGGTTGAGGCCGGTGATGTGGAACCTGTAGCCCTCTCCAAAGGGCGCGAGCGGGGCGACCAGGAAACGGTCGTCGTACGGGAGGTATTCCTCGGGCTTGCAGTCGGGCTTTGCCCTGTCTACTACTTCGAGGTCGCCCTTCTCGGGGAGTTCCACTGGCTCTCTCATATGGCCGAGTATCTCGTCATAAAGCACTATTACGGGGGTCCTGTACTTCTCGGAAAGATTGAAGGCCCTTACCGTTTCGGAGAGTATCTCCGGGACAGTCGAGGGAGTTACCGCGATTACCGGGTGATCTCCGTGGGTGCCCCACTTCGCCTGCATGATGTCGGACTGCGACGGGCCCGTGGGATAACCGGTCGAAGGGCCGCCCCTCATGACGTTGACGATGACGAGAGGTATCTCGGCGAGACACGCGTAACCGATGCACTCCTGCTTCAATGAGAAGCCGGGGCCGGACGTAGCGGTCATGGACTTCAAACCAGCAATGGAGCCGCCGAGGGCAGCCGCGATGCCGCCAATCTCGTCTTCCATCTGTATGAACTTGCCGCCTATCTTCGGCAGCCTTACAGACATGCCTTCGGCTATCTCGGTGGACGGGGTGATGGGATAACCGGCGTAGAACCTGCATCCAGCGTATATCGCGCCCTCGACGCAAGCCTCGTTGCCCTGAAGCAATCTCTTCTTTTTTTCCGCCATTTCTTAAATCCCCCTGGAAGGCCGGCTGCGGCATCCTGCCGCACGGCTCACGGTTGTTTAAGGCCACCTCTAAAAATTGTTCTTTTTCCTTATCTCTGTGTCAGGGCGGCAATAAAAATGCTCACGTATTACCATATATGCTGCGCTTTTTATTTCCACCCTTCCTTGACCTCAGAAAAAATTCCTAATTTTTAGAAGTAGCCTTAATCAAAGACCTGTATCGCGAAATCCGGACACCTCAAGTCGCAGAGCTGGCACCTGGTGCATGCCTCCAGGTTCTTCACCGCTGCCACCGAGCCCTTCATCTCAAGGACGTCCGTGGGGCAGAAGTCGACGCAGATGCTGCACCCCTTGCAAAGCTTTTCGTTGATCGCTATCCTTGGCAGTTTCTTGGCCGCCTGAGTCATGTCGCCTCCGCATTACCGGCCCCATTTGGGGGCCTTAAACTTGATGACCGGGAAAGATGGAAGGGGTTTCTTTTACCATAGCCCGCTTCCCCAGTCAACCCGCAAATATATAGATATTATCACACTTTCTGGAGAACTTCCATCATCGACTTGCCTATCTCGGCTGTGCTCCTGGTGATCCTTATCCCGGCCCGCTGCATGGCCTCGAACTTCTCCTCTGCAGTGCCCTTTCCGCCGGAGATGATGGCGCCAGCGTGTCCCATCCTCTTGCCCTTGGGGGCGGTAGCGCCCGCGATATAGCCGACCACGGGCTTGGTGACGTTCTTACGGATGAACTCGGCGGCCTCTTCCTCGGCCGTGCCGCCTATCTCGCCTATCATGACGACGGCGCTGGTGCCGGGGTCCTTCTGGAAGAGCTCCAGTACGTCGATGAAGTTGGTGCCGTTCACCGGGTCTCCGCCGATGCCGACGCAGGTCGACTGTCCGAGGCCGAGCCTGGTGAGCTGGTCGACCGCCTCGTAGGTGAGGGTCCCGCTGCGGGATACCACGCCGATGTTGCCGGTCTTGTGTATGTGGCCGGGCATGATGCCTATCTTGCACTCTCCGGGGGTGATGACGCCGGGGCAGTTGGGGCCCACGAGCCTCGAGTTCCTGCCCTGCATGAACCTCCTCACTCTTACCATGTCGAGGACAGGTATGCCCTCGGTGATGCAGATGACGAGCTCTATCCCGGAGTCGACAGCCTCCATTATGGCGTCTCCGGCAAAGGCCGCCGGGACGTATATGACAGATGCGTTCGCGCCGGTCTTCCTGACGGCCTCGTCTACCGTATCGAATACCGGTATGCCGTCGACGTCCGTGCCGCCCTTGCCGGGGGTCACTCCGCCGACCATCCTGGTGCCGTACGCGACCATCTGCCTGGTGTGGAAGGTGCCCTGCTCGCCCGTGATGCCCTGGCAGATGACCTTGGTGTTCTTGTTTACGAGTATGCTCATTAGAAGTGCTCCTTCAAAAAGGATGTTCTCGTTTTATGACGCTTTCCTGGCGGCCTCGACCGCCTTCTCGGCGGCCTCGTCCATGCGCTCGGCGGAGACAATGTTGAGGCCCGACTCGGCCAGGAGCTTCCTGCCCTGCTCCACGTTCGTGCCCTGCAGCCTCACCACGAGGGGGACCTTTATGCCAATGTCCTTTGCCGCCGCTATTATGCCCTCGGCTATTATGTCGCACCTCATGATGCCGCCGAAGATATTCACGAGCACGCCCCTGCAATTCGGGTCCGAGGTGATGAGCTTGAAGGCCGCCGTGACCTGCTCTTTATTAGCGCCGCCGCCCACGTCGAGGAAGTTCGCGGGGTTGCCGCCCGAGAGCTTGATCATGTCCATGGTGGCCATGGCGAGGCCCGCGCCGTTTACCATGCAGCCTATGTTGCCGTCGAGCGCGACGTAGTTGAGGTTGAACCGTGACGCGGCGACCTCCTTGGGGTCCTCCTCGTCGAGGTCCCTCATGCCCTCGATGTCCTTGTGCCTCATGAGGGCGTTGTCGTCAAAGGACATCTTGGCGTCAAGCGCGATTATGTCGCCGTCCTTCGTTACCACGAGCGGGTTTATCTCGGCCATCGAGCAGTCGGATGCGACAAAGGCGTTATAAAGGGCGGTCATGAACTTCACGGCCTTGTTGACGGATGCCTTGTCTATGCCTAAGCCGAAGGCGAGCTTCCTGCCCTGGAAGGGTATGAGGCCGACTGCCGGGTCCACGTACTCCTTCAGTATCTTCTCCGGGGTCTTCGCCGCGACCTCTTCTATCTCTACGCCGCCCTCGGTCGAGGCCATGAAGACGACCCTCTGGGTCGACCTGTCAACGACGAGCCCGAGGTAGAGCTCCCTGGCTATCTGGCAGCCCTCTTCGACGTAGACCTTCTTCACCTCTTTGCCCGCGGGGCCGGTCTGGTGGGTTACGAGCACCTTTCCGAGGAGCTCCCTGGCTATGTTGGCCGCCTCTTCCTTTGACTTGGCGAGCTTTACCCCGCCCGCCTTGCCCCTGCCTCCGGCGTGTATCTGGGCCTTTACCACGCAGATGCCCTTCTCCGCGATAAACTCCCTCGCGGCCTCCTCGGCCTCTGCCGGGGTGAAGGCTATCTTGCCCTTTGGCACGCTCACGCCGTACTTGGCCAGGATCTGTTTTGCCTGGTACTCGTGGATATTCATCTTGAGCCGACCTCCAAGTTTTTCAAATCTGGACCGCTGTTCTTATATTAGCCCGGCACTTTCATTATAGTGGACAGGGCGTTTTGTATCGTCTTTTCAGGGAGGGAACGGGATTATACTAACAAAATGGGGGAAAACTCAACTGATAGTCATTACTTCACAAAATGCGCCCAATGGGGCCGCTCAACTGCCGAAAAAACAGGTAAAGCGGGCTCTTGAGCCCGCTTTACCCGCGCCGTGGAATACCGGCTTTTATGAGAAAGAACTTAGCTTATCTGCCTTGCCCTGACATGATCCGGGGCGTAATTCGGGAGCAGGAGCGGGGTCTGTAGGCCGTTGTCTATGCCCGCCTTCTCTATCTCCTTGTTGAACTTGTCTACGTGGCCGAGCGAGAGCTTGCCGGGTGTCTTAACCGACTTCATGTACTCCGCCGCACGGAGGCCGGCCCTCCTGCCGAAGACAAGGACGTCGAGGAGCGAGTTGCCCATGAGGCGGTTCCTGCCGTGCACGCCGCCCGCGACCTCTCCGGCGCTGTAGAGTCCCTTGACGGTCGTCTCTGCCCACTCGTTTATCCTGATGCCGCCGTTCTGGTAATGGAGCGTCGGATAGATGAGCATCGGCACCTTGCTTATGTCGATCTCGTAGCGCTTGAACTGTATGTACTTCGCCGGGAGCTCCTTCCTTACGGTGCCCTCGCCGTGGAGCATGTCTATCATGGGCGAGTCGAGCCATACGCCGTGCCTTCCGGTCGGGGTGAGTATGCCCTTGCCCTTCTCCATGCACTCCCTTATGACGCAGGCGCTCTCGACGTCCCTGGGCTCGAGCGGGAAGCAGAACTGCTCGCCCTCGGTATTCAAGAGCTGCGCCCCGAGGCCCCTGACCTTTTCGGTTATGAGGAGGCCCACGTTCTGCTCCGGGTATATCGCGCCGGTCGGGTGGTACTGGGTAGAGTCGAGGTCCTGGAGAGAGACGCCCGCCCTGTATGCCATGACAACGCCGTCTGCCGTGGCGCCGTAGTGGTTGGTCGTGGGGAAGCCCTGTATGTGGAGCCTGCCGAAGCCGCCTGTGGTGATGACCACGGCCTTTGCCCTAACTACGTAGTATTCCTTTGTCTCTAAATTATAGAGGACCGCGCCGGCGGCGTTGCCCAACTCGTCTAAGAGTATCTCGACGGCAGGGGTGAACTCCATCACCTTTATGCCCTCGGCCCTGTTCCGGGCCTCGTCGCGCACGACCCTCATTATCTCGGCGCCGGTCATGTCGCCTGCGGAGTGCATCCTCTTCCTGCACGTGCCGCCGCCGTGCCTTACCTTCATCCTGCCGTCCGGGTTCTTGTCGAACATCATGCCCAGAGACTCGAGCCAGTGGATGATAAGGGGCGCGTCGTTGGTAAGCGCGGCCACGAGGTTAGGCTGGTTGGAGAAGTGTCCGCCGCCCATGACGTCGAGGTAATGGAAGTACGGAGAGTCGCCCTCCTGGTCAGCGCCCTGAATGCCGCCCTCTGCCATGACCGTGTTGGAATCTCCGTGGCGGAGCTTTGTGGCGATGAGCACCTTGTAGCCGGCCTCCTGCGCGGCGAGGGCCGCGGCTGTGCCTGCGCCGCCCGCGCCTATGACGAGGAGGTCGGTATCGAAGTCCACCCTGGAGAGGTCGACTGCCTTTATGTTGAGCCTGCTCTTCGCTTCGAGGAGCGTGGAGACCTCTTCCGGATATACCGTGCCCTTGTTGGGCCCGACCTCAACGGCGCGCCTGCCGTCCGTTTTGTAGTCGGGGTGGTATTTCCGGAGCCATTCCTGCCTCTGCTCCATGGTGAGGGCCGGGAAGTGATCTCCCTTCCTTGCCTTCTCAACCCTGGCGGGCCTGGTGGCCTCTACCTTTTTTATGAGTTCCTTGAGAGCCTCAGTATATCCGCTCATCTTTCCTCCAGTGTTTGACCGTTTACCGCTTACTGTAGGCTACCTCTAAAAATTGTTATTTTTCCTGACCTCTGTGTCAGGGCGAAAATAAAAATGCTCACATATACAATACATATGCTGCGCTTTTTATTTCCACCCTTCCTTGACTTCAGAAAAAATTCCTAATTTTTAAAGGCAGCCTGTATACAATTTAAACCATATCAGAGTTTGGAAGTATCTTTGGGCATCCACTTGCCAGCCTCCGCCATATCCGGCTCCCTCTCGCGCTCGACGTAGAGCTTCTTTACGTCCTCCTGGCTCATCTTCGTGAGCTCCGAGAGCATGGGCTCGTACTTGCCGCCCTTTACCTCTTCGACCCTCTTCGTGAGGTGCCCTGCCTTGGGGAGCATGTACTTCCCGTAGATCCTGCGGACGAACATTGCGGCGTTGAACTGGGATATCTGCGCCGGGCAGCGTGCGGCGCAAAGTCCGCACATGACGCAATCAAAGCTCTTGAGCGCCGCGGCCTTCAAGTCCCCCCTCTTCATGAGGGCGATATAGTCCATGACGTCTATGTCCATGGGGCAGGTGCGGGTGCAGGTGCCGCAGCCCACGCACTTGAAGACCTCGGGGTAGAGGCTCCGTAGCTCCTCGTGCGGGTTGCCCGCGACCTTGTTTATCTCGTAGTCCGGCCTGTTGGCCGGGAAGAACGGGAGCTGCATTATGACCATGTTAGGCTCGGCGACGGTCTGGCAGGCCAGCCCAGAGCGGAGCCTGTAGTCGCCGAGGAAACGGTAGAAGGTGCCGCACGCGCCGCATATGCCGCCCCTGCAGCCGCAGCCCCTTACGTATGAGTACCCGGCGTACTCTATGGCCTTCATTATGGTCAGAGTCTCTGGGACCACGTATTCCCTGCCCATGATGTAGATGGGGATCATCAACGCGTCCTTCGGCGGGATGGTCCTGTCGCCTGTGGCGAGGGTGGTTTTTTTGATATCGTCTGCCATAGTTTATTCTCCGGGATAATGCATTTTACGGCTGCTGAAAAAGTCCATCTGCTTTGTTGGCTTCAGAAGCGAGTCACTGCGACGTACATGAAGAGTACGACTCGTTCCTCGCTCCTCGACGCCTTGCATAGGGAGCTTTTTGAGCAGCCTGAACCAAAACGCAGTTATTTAGCCGTTAAAA
>Ga0209521_10002299_pt1 | contig 15614 bp, 31 predicted proteins | sample Rifsed19ft4_FD_184016 | JGI IMG/M metagenome (GOLD analysis project Ga0209521, IMG submission 184016) | Soil microbial communities from Rifle, Colorado, USA - sediment 19ft 4 (version 2) | ecosystem: Environmental > Terrestrial > Deep subsurface > Rock core/Sediment | place: Rifle, Colorado...
GAGGAAGCCACCGAGGAAGCCACCGAGGAAGCCACCGAGGAAGCCACCGAGGAAGCCACCGAGGAAGCCACCGAGGAAGCCACCGAGGAAGCCACCACGCAAGCTGCCGCCGAAGAAGCTGCGGAAGCCAGCGCCTCCATCGCGCAAGCCGCTACGCCCGTCACGCAAGCCTCGCAGGCCTCGCAGGCCTCGCATTGGAGAGGGGGCCGCGGTTGCCGAGGGCGTCATCATGGAGAAGCTCCTTGCGATGGAGTCCATCATTGGTTCCGAGGAGCCCTCGCTGGATTTGTCCATCAAGACCTTCATCAACTCGGATGGAACGGTCGACGGGGAGATACGAATTGGCAATCTTCTTGAGGAATGGAGGACGTTAGAGGGTTTGATCTATCTGGAGAGTTTTCTGTCGCGCGTGATGCGAGACGTGGGACCAATTACAGCCGAGGGGTCTTATTGGATTTGTTTTGGCGTTCGGTTTGGGCCGTCGAACGAAGCGGAGGCTGGAGATCTGGCCGACCTCTACAAGCGTTTTAGAGGCCTCTTCCAAGCCGCCACCCACGCCACCCAGGCCGACATGCCAGCCTCTATTCAGACCAACATCTCAACCGGCCTGACTGTCATCGTCCGGGCACTCATGGACCGACGAGGTCTACCTCCTGCAATGGTCTTCGTTCGCTTCACGTATTCGCCCGACGGCGAGAGACCGCAACGGTATGAAGGTGAGCGGCCGGTTAAGCAGCTGAAAGACTAGGAGGCTCTTATGACACCAGAACGAGCGATGGCAGTTTGTTTTCACGGGACCTTAGGACCATTTGAGGAGAAAACTTTCGTTAAAACCCTGTCGGTGGCCTTCAGGGGTAGGCGACTTGTTGTCCCGGCTTTAGTTTGGACGAAGAAGCAGAAGATATGGGCTTTCGTGATTCATCTTCCATGGGCGATTTTTCGCAATTTGAAATGTCTTCTCACGGGCCAGTTCCATAACTTAGGATCGTGGGTTCCTTCACCGCCAGGCCCTCCGATTTCGATCGTAAACATCAACGTCGACAAAGCGTCTCAGTTCGCGTCGTCGGCTCCAGTCCCAGCCGAGGTTTTTGATGATGTTCCTTTTCTCTCGATGGATATAGCGAAAACCGGCGTCAGCGTTTCGATCACAGTCCGGAATGACAGTTCTAAGCCGCAGGTATTCAACGCTGCAATTCTTGGCGACGTTCTCACGTTGGATTGACGATGGAATGGAAGATTCTTTTTTGCACCTTCTGTGCGTTCATAGTGTTCAGAGACAGGTGCGACTTGACCGACTCTCGCCTTCATGTTTGTCCAGGATGCTGGATTCCGCGTTTCTTCGTGACGGTGGCCATTGCCGCTAGCCTGGCTCTTGACTGACGACCGGGGATAGATGCCGATCTTAGGACCCGTCACGTCCGACCGGCGTAAGCGGAGCTTTGGCGTTATCGACCTCGAATGGGTTCCAGCTAGGCGCTTGCCTATGCCTGAACATACCCAGGTCGATATCAAAGGCGTCAGACCGTTTCGAATCTCCCTGCCTGTCTCTGACCGAGTCTCGGAGCCTCTCAAGATTCGCCTCGCCTCCTACTACGACGTTAAGAAAAAAGTCGATGAGTATGGCGACAGCGTCGAGACAGAGGAAATCTTCGAGTCGTTTGAGTCGGTGAAAGAACTGATTGATTCGCTCCTTGTTTGGGAGAACCGCGGACGGTGGTTCTATGCCCACGCCGGAGGCCTCGCGGACATGGAGTTCGTCCTCGATGAACTCCTTCGTGAGATCAAAGAAGCCATGCCGTCCCCTAAACACAAGGTCACCTTTGCTACCGATGAGGAAAAACAGAAGGGCATCTCGAAGCACGAGGACTACGTCAAGAACAACTGGAAGATTCGAGCGTCGTTCTCCGGTAGCTCCGCCATCATCATTCACATTTCCAAGGGCAAGAACGCCTGGCATTTCATTGACAGCTATTGGCTCCTTCGGGACAAGCTTTCCAAGATCGGAGAGTCGATAGGAATCAAAAAAGGCGGCACTCCCGAGGCCGTCGCATATCTGAAGTCTTGCTTCGACAAGTCTGACCTTGAGTCCCTGTCGAAGCGCGAATTAGAAGCGTTCTATCGAGATGCTCCGCTGCCTGTTTTGATTTCGTACAATCGCACTGACTGCGAAATTCTCTGGAAGGCCATAGCCTCTTTCGAAGAGGAGATGTGGGAACTCGGCGGCCAGCTCCAGATGACAATAGCCTCGACCGGCATGCAGCTTTTTCGCCGGGCTTACCTCAAGCGCGACATCTACACGTCAGAGCGACTGAACAAAATCGCCGAGGAAACCTACTTCGCAAGTCGAGTCGAGGTCTTCTCGCGCAACTGCGAAGACTTCTTCATCTACGACATCAATTCGTCGTTTCCGTACTCGATGACATTCCCGCAGCCGGGAGGTCTCATGGAGGTGAGGCCGACTCTTCCGGACAATGATTCCGAGGAGTGCATCTACCTTGCCGACGTGACAATCGAAGTCCCCGACATGGCGTTGCCTCCAGTGCCGTACCGGGTTGACGGTCGCGTGTTTTTTCCAATCGGCAAGTGGCGCTCTTGGCTGACCTCCACGGATATTCGACTGGCGATGAAAGTTGGATGCAAGGTTCACAAAGTCCACGAGGTCTATGTCTTCGAGCCTTTCTACGACTTAAAGGGCTATGCGACAGACATCTATGCAAAGCGCGCCGCGGCTGACAACGACTTTCGCAAGCTCGTTCTCAAGTACCTGCTCAACAGCCTTTATGGAAAGTATGCCGAGTCACCATGGAAGCAGGAGATGTTGATCAACCCGAAGGAGATTGACCGCCTGAAGATGCAGCTCCTTCAACCAGGGGTCTGGCTCCAAGAGAAAGAAGTCTCCATCGTTCATCGACACGTCCCGATTTCGACGCACATCACGGCGATTGCGAGGAGGACCCTCTACGAGTATATGAAGATGGCTTTCGACCAGGGAAAACCGGTCTATTACACCGATACCGATTCGATCGCGAGCCAGGCCGACCTTCCAGCCGACCCTAAAAAACTCGGCGCTTTGAAGCTGGAAAAGAAGATGGGCTGGGGCGAATTCTTGGCCCCCAAAATCTACCGCGGCGAAGGCTTCGAACTCGGCAAAAACGGCCAGTGGTCCGACAAGCCTTATCGCATGACCAAAGCAAAGGGCTTCTCTCTCGGTGGACAAGAAGAAGCCTGGGAACGGTTCGAGCAGATTGCTTCGGGCGACAGAATCGGCATCCAGCGCATGACGAGGATGCGCGAGCTGTACCGGATGGACAAGACGGCTCCGATGGACATCCTTGTCATCAAGGCGCTGACCTTTGAGATGCTGTCGAAGAGATTCCACTACCCGGACGGCGAGACGAGGCCATGGTCGATGAAGGAGTTAATGTCCGGGGACGTGTATCCAAAGGGCTTCGACTTCGAGCCTGAAATAAGAGACAAACTCGATACCACCACGAGGGCTATGTTAGGAGTGGTCGTGTGAACCTCCCCCCTTTCAGGCGGCCGGCAAGGCAGCCTAAACAGTTTCCTTCGCCCTCGGACGATGGAAAGAATCTCCCTGAGATGTTGGCGTCTTACGAGAGGGTTTTGATTATCCAGGCGTTGATGCTTCGATCTAGAGCAAAGGCAGCGGCATCCCTGGGAATCAGTCGTGTGTACTTGTGGAAGAGGATGAAAAAACTAGGTATTGATGCGACCCTTTTTCCGAGGGCTCGAACTGGCAGGAAAAAGAAAGTTACTTGACACCCTGTTCCTTATGTCTTAAAATTTTCTCTTCTCTTTTTTAAGGAGCAACTTTTGCCGAAAGTCACTGGTCTGCAAGACGTGCGGTGGTACCGCTCGCCGAGAACTCATGCGCGAGGCTGGTAGTCGAGGCGTCCATGAGACCAGCTCGGAACCAGCTCTCTGTCCGAAAGGGCATGGCTTGATGGCCCGAGAGGACGGAGTCGAGCAGGAGAACTGGGCCTCTTGGTCCAAGAGGGCAAAGACGTAGGACGTGTTTTACGGATTCTTGAGCAAAACCAGACTGAGGTCTGTCCTCTGTCCTTTTATTGGAGAACAAAACACATGGATCGCAACCAAAGTGAAATCGTGACCTTCGAACGTCGATATACCGACAGGTCTGGGAAGTCCTTTCAGGCGACGTTCAATCTTAAGATCGAAGGCGAGGAACTTGAGGCTTGGTTGCTTCACCTCGCTAACCAGACGCGCGCCAGCGGTCGTAACACACGTTCAGTTCAAGGTGGCGTTTTGGTAGTGAAAATTCGCGAAGAGGGAAAGTAGGGATCAATGGATCGCAACCAAGCCGAAGTCCGCCTCGCCAAACTGGCCCCCGAAATCGCCGATGCCCTCGGCTGGCAAATTGTTCCCCGCGACGACTACCCCCATAGCGTCGAAATGGAGGCTCCCGAGGGCTTCCACGTCTTCTTTCACGCTGGCTACGACCAGGGCTACGACAAGATGTCTATCTCTGGCGCGTGGCCCCGCGACTCAAAAGGCCAGCAGGTCATGCCTGCTTACAACTCCAAGATGCAGCGCATACGAGTGGCGTTGACGAGGACCGCGGAAGCCGTGGCGACAGAGGTGAAAAGGCGCTTCTTGCCTGACTACATCCCTCTTTGGGAACAGGCCATGGAGTGCCTCAGGTCGCACGATGAATACCAAGACGCGACGATGACGAACGCCTTGAAGCTGGCCAAGATTGTCGGCGTTCCGAAGAACGAGATTCGAGAAGGGAAATTCTCGCTCTATCGGTCGTCGAAGTTCCCCGAGAGCTTGAGCGACGTCAAAGTCTCCGGCGAGGGGGTGACGCTGGACTTACGATGCACTCTTGAAGAGGCGCAGCAGATCCTTGAAATGCTAGTGGAGATATCCCGATGAGCGCCACGGAGCCATCGACGACGGCTTCCAAGCCGAGCCCGTATGATCTCAAGAGAGATCGACTGAACAGGCGTCTGGCAGATATCGACGTCGAAATTGCAACGGTGCATGCTCGTCACGCCTCCGATATCTCGGACGCCGACGCTCGATTGCAAGGCGCGAGGAGTTCTGTTGACCTGGAGAAAACCTACCTCAAGCAAGTCGAAGAAGGTCTAGTACTTCTTTACAATCAAGTCTTGGGGCTTCGAGAGAGAATCTCAGCCGCCGAGGAAGCCATTCTTCGAATGGAGGAAGTTCTGATGCTTGCCGCGAAAAACAGCGCGACAGCTCAAGATGCTCTGGGTGGCGCAACGAAGGAGCATGAAGAGCGGCTTCGTGAGCCGCGCCGGCACTTGGCAGCTCTCCAGGCTGACAGAGACAAGGTTCAGTACCGCTTGACGTTGCACCTCGCCCGTCAGCCCCTCACCGCTCTTTTTCCAGGAACTAAGCTTTAAAAGGACGGGCGAGATGATTTACGGGCGAACAGGTAATCGGGTAACAATTCAACGTCTCGCTAAGATCGAAGACGTCAAGGCGCTCGACAAACGTAAGCCCAACGAAGTGGACCGTGAAGCCATCGCCGGTGATTCTTACGTCGTGACGTCCGATGAGCATGGGACGCTGCGTTTGTATCACCTGGCGTTTTTGCGAGCTGACGGAGGTGGCGTGGAAATCAGCGCGGTTGTCGCGGCGTGCAAGGCGAACGACGGGGTTGCTCCGTGACAGAAGATCGCAAGCATCTTCACCGGCTCTTGGCGCTACTCAACTACGCCCGAATGCAGATGAAGGCAATTGCAGAGGTGGACGATCTTACTGGCGAAGAAGCCCGGCGAATTGCCAGGACGTGGCTCCGAGACTTTGAAATTGACATTCGAGTACTCAGAGAGGGATCGCATGAACAAACTTCTTGAACGAGCGCCAGGCGTCGTGGCTCTCCGTGAGCATTTGGACCTGTGTTCATATTGCAGATTGGTCGTAACCCCACCGAAACCAAAACAACCCCCGGGAGATCTGTGCGGAGCCGGCTGGCTGCTCTTCATCGCCGCGAGACGGGCAAGGGCTGTCAGGAGATAGTTCTAATGGCGCCTGAAGAGAAGACGTGTCGACATTGTGGTTCTCGTTACTGGACCATTTTCACTGAAAAATCAAACGAAGACGAGGAAAGCATGACAATCTGCGACGTGGTTTCTTGGGACTCGCAGGCTGGAGGTAGATGGACGAAGAAGACAGGGGCGATCGTAGAAATCGTCCCGAGAGGCCTGGTCCCCCGTCACAAGATACGCGGCTCCGGCCAGCCTCGCTCTCACGAGTCTTACGTCGTCGACGTCTTCGGCACTCTCTATTGGCCCCGGGTATCCAATTTGAAGCCTGTCAACTTACCTGACGCCTCCCCCTGGAATCGCCCGGGCCACGTAGAGGACGAAGACTCAATCCCCGAAGGGGCCACAAACGCCGATCCTCAAATACCCGTAAAAACAGGCCAAAAACGGGACTTAACGCGACGCGGAAAAAGAAAAGTAACTTAGTTACTTGACACTTTGTTCCTGCCACCTCAGAATTGTCTTCTCAGGAAGTAACAAAGACAAGTCGAGGAGACGAGATGCTTTCAACCACGACACACACGATTCGAGTCGACGCCCTCCCCAAGCTGGAGACGCTGGTCGGGGAGCACAACGCCAAGATTTCCAAGCTCAACAAGCGCCACAGCGCCGATCTGACGAAGATGTCCTTCAAGATTCTCCGTACCCGTGAGGTCACTTCGACCGAGGTCAGCGCCCGGCTCATCGACGATGAAGACGCCGCGACTAGGTGTTTTCACAACGGTTACGGAAGGGTTATTTGGTTCGGTTCAGCTCTGCATCTTTCGCGACACGGAGGGCCGCTCCGCGAAGTGGTTCAATTCCTCGAAGGAGGAAATCGAAAAGGGCGAGACCTATCAGATCAAAGGCACCGTCAAAAAACACGACACCTGGGAGGGCAAGCTCACGACGATGCTCTCTCGCTGTAAGGTGGAGGAGAAAGTCACTTTTGAGAACAGGGAGACACTGGCGCTATGAACAACGAATTTTCATCTTCGATTGGTCCCGTTTCAAATGCTGAGAAGCCGATACACGCCTACTCGAAAGACGAAAAGTGCAAGTGTGGCGCCGTCGTCGACTTCGAGCACCAACGCCCTGAGACCCTACTCATGAAAAAGGTGAGGACATCAGATGGGAGTATTCGAACTCGCATCATGGGGTGCTCAATGTGCGACTACGGGCGCGAGAAAAAAAGAGTCGGCCTGTGAATATCAACGTGAAGATAGAACGAGCAATCGTGACGGCTCTCGTCGACGAAGCTGCGAAGGTCGGCTACATTCCCGATTCCGTATGGGACGGTGGAGAGTACGTTCCAGTAGCAGATCTGAACTCGGTCTTGGAGGCCGTGTTCGCCGTAGACAACTCTACGATTCACTTCGTTCCTCGGGCCGGTCCGGAGAGCGCCAGCAGCCACGGCGTTTTCGTCGTGTGCGGGAGGTCGATGCCCTTCCTCCAAACATTCTATCTCAACTCATACGAGCGGCGTTCACGAAGCACGTCAACAAGGCGAAGATGAACGCGGTGAAGGAACGGGAGAAGTTGGACAAACAAAGACTTCGAGAGGCCGTAGAAGAAATTCAAAATGACGATGTCTGAGAAAAGGAAAAAAGCATGAGCACAATCGCCCGCATCTACACCGACCAAGAGCTTCTGGCCCTCCGAGACCGCATCCACGCCATGGCCCTCGACCACGGCTGGTGGCCCGACATCAACGAACACGGCCATTGCAACTTTCCCCCGGGCCTCCTCGAAGAGAAGCTCGTCCTCGTGTCCACGGAGCTGTCCGAGGCATACGAGGTCTACCGCGATGGAATCAAACTCGACGCCGTCTGGCTGTCGAGGGGCGACGCTTCGACGCCCGAGGATGAGCATTCCCCGCGCCCAGGCGAAGTGCCGCCTGGTGACCGTAGGTTGGCCAAGCCGGAGGGGTTCCCTGTGGAGTTGGCCGACGCCTACATTCGCATCTTGGACTTGATGGGGGCCTTGAGGCTCACTCCCCAGCCGGTGGTAATTGCGCTCTCGGGACGAGAGATGACGGTCGGGATTGGCATTTTCAAGTTTTTGAGGGTCATCGTCGATGCCGGGCTCATTGGGGCAGGATCGAAAGAACTGGGCACCTGTTTGTCGCAAGCGTTGGCGGCTATCGAGTCTTTTGCCCACTGGTTTCGTATCAATCTGAAGTCCGCCATCTCCCAGAAGATGAAGTACAACGCCACCAGGCCGTTTCGCCACGGAGGCAAGAAGGCGTGAACCAGGAAGGCGTGATGTCCATCGACGTAAAGCAACTTGGCGAGGTCATTTCAGAGGGTTTGGAACATCGGAAGGGGGAGGTGTTGACGGAGGAGATCATAAAAGAACGGGCTGGTAACATCTCAATGTCTCTCTATGGAGTACTGTCAACTCCTTCTTTACTCGGAAATGGGGACGTCGCGAGGGCGATCGAAATGGCTGCGCAGATTGTTCTTGCTGGTGACATTCGAGGTGTATCTCCCCTCACCATGGTCACTCGAATCCGTGCGCTAGTGAAGCTTTTCAGGCAGAAGGGTCCTTCGCCAGACTCATCACCATAGAGGGAGATGTTACCGATTGAAATCGAGGTGGATGGTCTGTGGACAAACCGTCGGTGACGAGACATTTCGAGCTGTGGAGAAAGGTACATTTCAATGAAGGTAAAAGTGGACGTGGAACGTTGGGTTCCTGGCAGTACCAGGTGGTCCCTGTGGGGGACCATGGAAATGGAACTGGCGTCTTACGAAGTGTCGCCCGGCGAACGTAGTTCGACTCCAGCGTGGCCATCTCTTGTGGCTCCATGCTTGACTCTTTTTCTCGACAGAGGGGCTTCTCCTGAGGGCTTCTATCGACTTGGCGAAAGCGACGACTGGGTTTTTCATCGGCTCTCAGGGCAGATGAATCATCTTGACTTTGAACAAGTAAGATCATCGTGGGAGGCGAAGCATGGATGAGACAACGAACCGAGTAGGCCGGCCCCCCCTCGCTGCAAACCGCGCGGCGGAGAAACCTCTTCTTTACGACGAGAAGATTCGTCTGGTATGGAACGAGCTGTGCGAGGAAAACGGCGACGGAGCCTCCCCCTCCGAGGTCACGGCTCGCATGCACACGCGCGGGTGGCTCTCGCCGATGGATACTGTCATCGACATCGAGCGGCTTATGAGAGGGTTGCGAGATCGAGGCTTGCTGTGACGTCGAACATTTTCAAGAAGTTCCTAGGCCCGGAGCAAATTTCCGCTGCCCTGGACGAGGTTTCGCACCTGGCTCGCGATGGTGGAGCGTCGATTGCTCTCATTGGAGGCGTAGCTCTTCAGCTTTATGGTTCCGACCGACTGACGAGGGATATTGACTTCGTCGGCGACATGGAATTTCCAGGCCTTGCCGATGAAAAACCTCTGAGCATAGGCGGCTTCCAGGGCAAGACCTCGACTGGAACGCCAGTCGACATTCTCATCGGAGGCGATTATCGAAGCCTTCGAGAGTCGACTTTGAATATGTCGAAATACGAACCTGAGCTTGGGGTTCGAGTAGCGGACGCCGAGCACATCATGGTTCTCAAACTCGTAGCCGGCCGCGGAAAAGACGAAGAGGACATCAAGACCATTCTTCGTCTCAACCTGGAGACTGAAGGCGTCTTAGACTTGGGAGAAGTCAGATCGATAATAAAGCTACACCTTGGTCTGTTCGCCGTTGGCGACTTCAACGCCTTCGTTGATGAAGTTGCCTGGCGTGAGAAGCACGATAAGCGGAAGTAGCATGCCTGACGAGAAGCTCAAAATCGCCGATCGGATTCGAAAGCTCCTCGCGCTCTCGAACTCTACGAACGTTAACGAAGCCGCTTCCGCAGCCACCCGCGCTCAGGCTCTCATGCAGGAGCACCGGCTCACTGAAATCGACGTTTCGGAGGCCACCTCTGACGGCAAAGCCATCACAGAGCTTCCCCTGGGGGCCGAAGGCTTCATGGCGTCGTGGAAGTTCGCACTGGCCACGAACGTGGCACGGGCTTTCTTCTGCGAGGCGCTGGGGCTTCGGGTCGGCAGGCGTCGGAAGGTCCGCATTATCGGCCGGCGGGAGGATGCCGAGGTCGCCGTGACGGTCTTCACGTTTTTGGTTTCCGAGATTGAACGTCTCGCTTTGAACGTCACCCAGTCTGACGTCGAGGCCGCCGAGGCCGCCGAGGCTGCCGACGATGATTTTTGGGAGGGGTCTTTCCTGGGCCTCTTCGACCGTGCCGTGAACCCCGAAGAAATTTCTCGCGACCTACGAGCCTACCGCGAGCGATGGCGGCAGGGCGCTGCCCAAGGAGCCTCGGACAAGCTCAGAGCCGAGACCGTGAAGTTCGCGGCATCCAGCTCCAATGCTCTCGTTGTCGTGAACACCAACAAAGATGAAATCGACGCCCATCTCAAGCGGAGGTACGGCGGGGCCAAACAGAACATCGTGGACCCGATTTGTGGAGGGCTTGGAGCAGCGTTTGAGAGTGGATATGTCGCTGGCGCTCAGATTGCAGTGCCAGGCAGGGAGTCTCCAAAACGACTGAAACAGACTTGACAGCTTGTTCTCTGTTGAGTTATCCAACTACCTGACGCGAGGTTCCCTTTGGCATCATATCGAGTTCTCGACATAGAAACTGTTCCCGACCCTTCAGTCTGGACGCAGAACTCTCCTACCTGGAGACTTGCCACAGACGCCTCGTTCATATCTGACGAAAGAGCCCTCTATCCAGCGGCCGTCGTGCAAGACGTTCCATTTCCTCCGGCCCAGGCCCATCGAGTCGTCGCAATTTCCTGGGTCGACTTGTCCGGCGACGACAACAAGTGGTACTTCGTCGAAAGTTACGAATCGAAATGCATGTTCGACGTGGACGGCGAGAGCGAAGCCGAAACCGAGCTGCTCCGTCTCTTCGCCGACGCACAGGAAAACGACGTCGCGACTCTCGTGTCGTGGAACGGCCGGACCTTCGACTTGCCCGTGCTCAATTTGCGAAGCTTCCACAAGGGCATAGCTTGGCCTTGGTATTATCAAGATCGCGACGTCCGCTACAGGTACTCCGAAACAGGCCACTGCGACATGATGGACGTCCTCTCCGATTACGGCGCCTGTCGACAGATGAAGTTGGGAGATGCCGCACGACTTATTGGTTTGCCTGGCAAGGTCGGACCAGTGTCGGGGGCTGATGTCGCTGCCCTGGTGGAGTCCTGTCGAGGAGCAACAGAGAAAGCGATTTCTGAGACTCAGGAGAAGATTGCTCGGTACTGTCTTTCGGATTCCGTGCAGACCGCGGTGTTGTTTCTGAGGCATCGTTTTCACAGAGGTATGATCTCTACCCCCCACCACGACGCCGCCATCAAGACCTTCGAGAAGAATTTTCCAGATGTCTTCGACGGTGACTTCGACTGGAGCAAGCTTCTCATTGGGACCGAACCTTCGAAGGGAAGGAAGTAGGTGAAGATCGAAGGCAAAAAGGTCGCCTATGTCGTGGCCCCTGGCATCGGCAAAGACGGCAGACTCTTTGGAGTGGGACTCTGTCGCGAGGGCGAGAACGGGTATCACGAGGTCGCGACTTATGTGCCGAAGATGGATGAAAGTCACATCCAGGGCATCGTCGATAGGTTGAACTCTCGCATCATGGTTAACAAAGAAGAGGCCATGAAAATTGTCCTTTCCACCATGGGTCGAAGTTCCCGCGACAATCGAAAGAGGAGGACAGGATAAATGGATGATGCTATTCGAGTTCAGATCTTACTTATCGCCATCTCAGACCCTGACGCCTGGGTTCGGCGGGGAACCGCCTCGAACCCCTCGCTCCCGGCCGAGGCGCTCTTGGCCGCCATCTCAGACCCTGACGCCGATGTTCGGTGGGGAGCCGCCTCGAACCCCTCGCTCCCTGCCGAGGCGCTCTTGGCCGCCATCAAGAGCCCTGACGCCTGGGTTCGGTGGGGAGCCGCCTCGAACCCCTCGCTCAATAAAAGGTGACATAAGATGGACGATTCAAGCGAGACTAAAAATGGTGACGTTACATTCGAGAGGTCTCCGATTGGCGAAGCCATTCGTCATGAGATCGTCCGACTCGCTACCGAAGGCGACGAAAAACATGGAGGCGATTTTACGTCGGCCGTGGCAGGGAGAATTTTGAATATTGCGACGGCGGCTCGCGATCTGCTTATTGCCGCAGGAGGCGTCGGCCTATCCAGCAAACGCCGTTCAAAGTTTAACGGATTTTTCGATCCTGACTCTGGCGAGGAATCAGCGATTCAGATTGGACCGTCTTTCTCAAATGAAAATTTTGGGATGACGGCATTGAGAGAATTGATCTCAATAGCCAAGAACTTCCATGACGTGCCGTCCAAGACCGTCGAAGCCCTGGCCGTCGCACGGCGCGAGGGCCTGGCCGACGTTGCCGCAGAGCTGGAAAAACGTCTCGGCGTTTCGACTTCAGTTCCAGTAGAAGTTGTCCAGGAGGACTCGAAGTGAGAGTTTTCTTGCCATCCTGGAACGGAGATTTCCGACTCGAACAGAGCGGAGTCGGAGAAGGCTCCGTGCTTATTCTTCACGATCCTACTCCCCATGAACTCGTTGTCATCGGCGACTTTCTGCGAATCGCTACGAAAAGAGGCTGGTGGAGCGGGGAAGATATCAAAAAAGGGAATCCGTATCGCGGCGGTCTGACGACGATTCCAATCAAGGCACCTCTCGAAAAGGCTTCCAAGGCCCTCATCAAGGTGGCCCGGCCGGCTGCCCAAACACTGACCGCCGTGAAGTTCTCGGGAGGCCAGATGGAGGTCATCGAAGGCGCGACCTCGGAGGCCCTCCAGGTCGCCGAGGCCGCTATCAAAAAGGCCATAGCTACCGAGACGCCAGCCTCCGAAGCCGTAGCCGCCTCGGTGAGGCGTCCGACGCCGTCATGTCCTGACTGCGAGCCCGGGGCGGTCACCCCCGCCTCCGATGTCTTGCTGTCCTTTCTCACTCACGACGAACACAAAACCTGGAGGTCGGACAGGGCTTTAGTCGTCGAGGGTGGGCTGACAGGGCACCGCTATCTCATCGCCCATCGCAACTCTGCCTTGGCCGTGAACAACACTCGAATCTGCGTTGACCTGGACGACAACCTCGTCGTGCATTTTCACGACTGGAGCGTCCCCCCGGAGGAAGAGGTCTTGGCGGCCAAGTTGATTCTTGAGCACTGCGAGCCGTGGCTCCGGAACGAGGCGACCTGTTACAACGACCCGAGTAAGGCGATTTTCAAGAATCCTTTTGGCGACATGCTGGACGGCACTGAGAGCGCCGCATTTGCCCAAAAGGTTGGAGGTTTTTTGAGGGGCGTGATTGGAGGTTTCGCCGAGCGTCGAAACGTGGGAGGCTCGCCATGAGCGATGTCATTGACACTGTCGCTGTCGAGCTACGCTCACCAAGTGACACTTCGGAGGAGACTCCCATGGCGCCCGTGAAGACCGAGAGCGAGCTTACTGTCGATTTGTTCATCCTTCTTGGTCTCCAGGGAGGAACGATGAAGGACGTTCTTGACGAGGTTCGGTCGTTGAAGAAGGAATTGAGGGCACGAGAGGACGAGATTGTCTCGATAGCCCGAAACAAGTCTCTCGAAATCCTCGAACTTCTCCGGGTCTTCGGTTTTTCCACGACAGAGGAGGAGGCTTCCGATCCGGAGTTCTGGCGTTACATGTTAAAAGCATCGGTCGAAAAGGTGAAGTCGCTCACGACTCTCACCGCCGACGGCCTTGGGATGCCGAGGGATTCCACTCTCTCCGACGTTTTGAACATCGCGACACTGCACGCGAAGCATGACATCGAGACGAAGAAGGGAGAAGTCCCAGAGTGGCGCGACTTAATGGCGGAGGCCGACAGAGTCATCAAGGTCAAGGGCAGGGACTACACGAAGGGCAGTCACGACCGGCTGGCGAACTTCAAGACCTCCGCCGAGGAAGCCGGCATCACGCCGTTGCAGGCGTGGCTGGTTTTCTACAACAAGCATCACTCGGCGATTTGCTCCTTCGTGAAGACGGGAGGACAGAGCGAGTCCGAGCCGATTCTTGGGCGCTTCGTGGATGCTCTCAACTACATTCGTCTTGGTTGGCTGCTGGTAAAAGCGGCCGAGGCAAGCACGGAGTAGTCTGCATGAGCACGCACGATTTCACGGTGAAGTTCGGCGGCAATGGGTACCGCTTCGACGTGTTTGTCAACACGAATGAAGACCCTCGGGAGGTCGCAGTCCGATTGCAGAGAGCTGCCCGAGGTCAGATCAAAGCCGCATGTTTGGTTGGAGTTGCCAGTTTGACCAAAGATGAAGTCGCCGGCTTCATGAAAAAGATGGCGGAGATTGCCTCTACTGGAGCCGGTACGGAATTCAAAATCGACGACGACACCAAGGAGTAAAAGATGCGAGTCAAGAGACTTCTGAAGACGGTTCAACTTCCATTCGGCGCTACGTCCGTCTGGCTGGGAGCTGATTCGATCGTTCTTGGAGTTGGCGAGTCTCAGGAACCAATCGCTTACGTTCTTGTTGTCTCGGTCCCGGAGCGCGCATCACCGATCTATAGACTTGTATGGATGGTGGAGGCTGGAGATGAAATCTTACCCGTTGCTCAAGACGCCCAATATGTGGGCTTCTCCGAGCAAGGCGAGGCCATTTTCATCGAGACTCAGGAGCAGGCGTTGTTGCGCCAAGCGGCTTCGAAAAAGTAAAGACCCATGCTTTATTGCGAGACATGTCGTCGAGTCATTGCCCAGGGCATGAATACTTGCTCGTCCTGCAATAACGGCTTTATGTCACGGCTGGTCTGTGGAAGGTGCATGAATCAGGTTCGGCAAGGGATGTCGGTTTGCTCATGCGAACCGACCATTGCAGATTTGGTTCCAGCGCCTCCGAAGCCATGGGAAGACCAGCATGTACCTCCTCTCCCCATTCTGCCGACTGAGCTGACGAGCTTCGAATTGCCACCTTCGGTCCCAGAGGTCTATCGAGCTGGAAAGTTCGGCGTAAGGGCTGTTGTTCAGATGAGCGGGAGGGACGCCGAGATTTTGACACGCATGGGAAACGCCGCGGTGTTGCTCTTGGCTTTGGCGAACGAGATGAACCAGCTTCAAGGGTTCATGGCATCGACGAGGGCGGTCATCAAGGCAGCGAGGACACTGGCTTCCGATCTGCAAGAAGAGATTGAAGTCCGCATAGGACCACAAGGATGAAAAAGTTTGTCGAAGGTCTCACGGCCATGCGAGATGAAGCCGTGCGCTCCGAAACGTATCGCTGCGCCGAAATCGCGAGGACTGAACAAGAGAGAGCGGCTAACGCCGGGGAGGACGACCTGGGAGAAGACCCGTTTTTGTCAGGTTGTTCTGATGATTTTCTAAGGGGATACCGAGCTGCTTCAAAACGAATTGAGGACGCCATTTGCACCTCGAAGGAATCGCGGCGATGACCTCGCCGCTCATATTCACTGATCGAGCGTTTGAGATGGCCGCTCGCGCTGTTGAGGTAGCTAAGAAGGAGGCCACGGAGGTTGAAAGGGAGCGTTGCAAGCGACTGGTGTTGTCAGCCGGCGATAAGATTGTCAG
>Ga0209521_10002301_pt1 | contig 15610 bp, 11 predicted proteins | sample Rifsed19ft4_FD_184016 | JGI IMG/M metagenome (GOLD analysis project Ga0209521, IMG submission 184016) | Soil microbial communities from Rifle, Colorado, USA - sediment 19ft 4 (version 2) | ecosystem: Environmental > Terrestrial > Deep subsurface > Rock core/Sediment | place: Rifle, Colorado...
CGCGCGACGTGGCGGGGAGGCTCCAGGCTCTGACGGGCTCCACCCTGATGGCCAACGCCTCGGCCGTCCTCGGGCCCGACCGTGCACGCGGCGAGATCCTCGGGGGCACCAAGATCGTAGAGGTCGAGCTCCGGGGCCCCGACCCCAAGCTCGTGTCGGTGCGCCCGAAGGCGATCGCCGCCGAGCCCTCCGGGGGGACGGCGACCGTGGCCCCGGTCCGGGTGGACCTGCCCGACGAGCTGCGGCGCCTTCGGGTCGTGGAGCGGCATCAGGAGGAGGCGGCCGGGCCGAAGCTGGAAGGCGCCAAGGTGGTGATCGCCGGAGGCCGCGGCCTGCAGGATCCGGCGAACTTCGCGATGCTCGACGACCTGGCGCGGGCGATCGGCGACGCCGCCGTCGGGGCTTCCCGCGCGGCCGTTGACGCCGGCTGGGTACCGTACAGCTATCAGATAGGGCAGACGGGCAAGACCGTGAAACCCGAGGTCTACATCGGCGTGGGGATAAGCGGGGCGCTTCAGCACGCGGTCGGCATGAAACAGGCGAAGCGGATCATCGCGATCAACAAGGACCCCGATGCCCCCATCTTCGGCCTGGCCGACATCGGAGTGGTAGGCGACCTGTTCGAGGTCGTTCCAGCCCTCACGGAGGAGATCCGAAGACGCAAGGGATCGTAGCAGCGATCGTGCTGGTCGCCGCCCTGGCGGTGAGCGTCGGCGTCTTCGCTCGCCGGACCCGGCTCCTGGCCGCGCTCGTGCGCATGGGAAGGCCCGTGGCGCGCACGGATCACGTGGCCACGCGAGTCCGGAACGAGGCTGTGATCGTCCTGGCCCAGCGGAAGCTGTTCCAACGGCTGGCTCCCGGCCTGATGCACGCGTTCATCTTCTGGGGTTTCCTCGTCCTGTTCCCCACGATCGTCCATGCCATGGGCGCCTTGATCGATCCGGACTTCGCGCTCCCGGTGATCGGGGGGACGCGATGGTTCGCGCTAGTGGTGGACGTCTTCGCCACGCTGGTCGCGGTCGGCGTCGGGTTGGCATTCTTCATCCGAAAGCTGGTGCGCCCCAAGCGGTTCGAGGGGAGCCACCTGCGCGAAGCCGACTTCATCCTGCTGGCAATCCTCGGCATCGTTGCGACGCTGCTCCTGTGGAACGCCGACCGGATAGCCCTCGGGCTGAACGAGGCTCCGGCCGCCTGGTCGCCGGTGGCGAACCTGCTCTCGGGGCTGTTCGGGCGCGGGTCCGAGGCAACCGAGCGCGCCCTCGTCTGGGCGCACGTTCTGATCATCCTCGGGTTCCTCACCTACATCCCGCACTCCAAGCACCTGCACATCGTCACGGCCGCGATCAACGTCTTCTTCGGAAAGACGGGGCCGAGAGGGCGGCTCGAGCCGCTGCGCATCGACCTCGAGGCCCCGGAGGAGGAGATCCGCTTCGGGGCGGCGACTGTCTCCGACCTCACCTGGAAGGAGGTCGTCGACCTGTACTCCTGCACGGAGTGCGGCCGCTGCCAGGACGCCTGCCCCGCAAGCTTCACCGGCAAGGCTCTGTCGCCCAAGCTTCTGATCATGGACCTCCGGGACCACCTCTTCGAGGAAGGCCCGAATGTCCTGTCGGCGCGCGCCGGGGGCGAGGACCACGAGTCACCGCCGCTAGTCCCGACGGCCGTGACCGACGAGGTCGTGTGGGACTGCGTCACCTGCGGCGCCTGCGTGCGCGAGTGCCCGGTCTCGATCGAGCACATAGACCACATAGTCGATCTCCGCCGGAACCTCGTGATGGCCGAGTCGCGGTTCCCACAGGAGGCGGGCGCCTTGCTCCGCAACCTCGAGAGCTCGTCGAACCCGTGGGGTCAGCCCCAGGCGCAGCGGGCAGCCTGGGCCGACGGGCTGGAGGTGCGCGTGCTGGAGCCGGGCGAGTCGGCGCCCGAGTACCTGTTCTGGGTGGGGTGCGCGGCCTCGTTCGACGACCGCGCGCGGAACGGAGCCCGGGCGCTCGTGCGCCTGTTGAACAGCGCGGGCATCGACTTCGCGATCCTTGGACCACGGGAGCTCTGCACCGGCGACCCTGCGAGGCGGATGGGGCACGAGTACCTGTTCCAGACCCTCGCCGAGCAGAACGTGGAGACCCTGGACGGCGCCGGTGTTCGCAAGATCGTCGCGAGCTGCCCCCACTGCTTCAACACGCTGGCCAACGAGTACCCCGACTACGGTGGACGGTTCGAGGTCGTCCACCATACGGAGCTGTTGGCGCGACTCGTTCGAGACGGCCGGCTCGCACCGCCGCGCGTGGATGGAAGGAGCGTCACCTACCACGACCCCTGCTACCTAGGGCGACACAACGGCATCTACGACGAGCCCCGATCCCTGGTGCCCAGCTCCGTCGAGATGCCGCGGCACGGCGAGCGCTCCTTCTGCTGCGGAGCGGGTGGCGCGAGGATGTGGATGGAGGAGCGCGTCGGAAGGCAGATAGCCGACGTGCGGGTCGAGGAGGCCGCCGACACGGGGGCCGACACCCTCGCGGTCGCCTGTCCCTACTGCATGATCATGCTCGACGACGGCACCAAATCGGTGGGCAAAGACCTCGACGTGAAGGACGTCGCGCAGCTCATGGCCGAGTCCCTCGAGTAGCTACTCGAACGCGCGCATGCCGGTCAGCGCCTGACCCAGGATCAGCGTGTGGATCTCGTTCGTGCCCTCATACGTGTAGACCGACTCGAGGTTCGTCATGTGGCGCATGATCGGGTACTCGAGTGTGATGCCGCTGGCTCCGAGGATGGAGCGCGCATCCCTTGCGATCCTCAGGGCCTCGCGAACGTTGTTCAGCTTCCCGAAGCTCACCTGCTCCGGTAGGAGGCGCCCCCCGTCCTTCATGCGACCGAGGTGGAGGGCGAGCAGCGATCCCTTGCCGATCTCGAGCGCCATGTTCGCGAGCTTCTCCTGCGTGAGCTGAAAGGCGCCGATCGGCTTCCCGAACTGCTCTCGGGTCTTAGCGTATTCCAGGGCCGTGTCGAAGCACGCGCGGGCCGCGCCCATCGCCCCCCAGACGATCCCGTACCGCGCCTCATTCAGGCAAGAGAGCGGCCCCTTCATCCCGACGACGCCGGGCAGCACCGCCTCGTCGGGCAGCCGCACGCCGTCGAGCACGAGCTCGGAGGTGACGGAGGCGCGGAGCGAGAGCTTCCGGTGTATGTCGTTGGCAGCGAAGCCCGCGGCATCGGTCGGCACGATGAAGCCCCGCACCCCCTCGTCGGTCTGCGCCCACACGATCGCGACGTCGGCGACGGAGCCGTTGGTGATCCACATCTTGGTCCCGTGAAGAACCCAGTCCGAGCCGTCGCGTCTCGCGTGGGAGCGCATGCTCGAGGGGTCGCTTCCGGAATCGGGCTCCGTGAGGCCGAAGCAGCCGATCACCTCACCGGCCGCCATGGTCGCCAGCCACCGCTGCTTCTGCTCCTCCGAGCCGTAGCTCCAGATCGGGAACATGCACAGGGAGCCTTGGACGGAGACGAAGCTCCGGAAACCGCTGTCGCCCGCCTCCAGCTCCGTGCAGGCGAGGCCGTAGGAGACCGCGCTCGCGCCGGCGCTGCCGTAGCCCTCCAGGTGCATGCCCAGAAGGCCGAGGCTGCCGAGCTCCTTTGCGGTCTCCAGCGGGAACTCCCCGCGCTCGAACCACTCCTCGATGCCCGGCAGGACCCGGTCCCGGACCCACTCCCGGACGGTGTCGCGGATCATCCGCTCCTCGTCGGACAGCAGCCGGTCGATCTCGAGGAGATCGAGGGGCTTGGGGCGATCGCTCGCTTTAGACACCGGCCCGCCGAGCCTAGCAGCGGCCGCCGCGCACGGCTCCCGCACGGGCCAGCAAGGCTACTCCTCGCCCCAGGCGTGGTCCTCGCGACCGAGCTCCCGGTAGCCCTCCCCGACCTCCTGGTACCACTTCTTCGAGGGACCGACGCGGGCGCGAAGCTTCCACTTGAGGCTTTTCGGGGCAGCCTCGACCGCTTGCCAGAGTTCGTCCATGCGGCCCGTGACGATCGCTCGTTGCTCGTCGGAGAGCTCGGTCAGGGTACCCATGTACCGGCGGATCCTGTCGAGGTTCAGGGAGACGGTGTAGTAGAACCCCCAGTCCCGGGACAGCCGGTCGACGACGTATGATCCGTCGAACGCCCCGGGCTCCTCCCGATGGGCGATCGGGTGCTCCAGGAACAGCACCACGAGGTCCTTGAGATCCTTCTCGTTGATCTCCACGATCTGGAGCTTCTCCAGGAGCACGTCGGTGACCGAGATGGTGATCGGGTCCAGGTGCAACCGGCCGTTCAGCTCGATCGGGTGGCAGAAGTCCAGGCGATCTAGGAAGACGTCGACCCGACGCCGCCGGCCGTCCGGGTCGTGGAAGATGCGGCGGCCCACCCACACGTCCATCGTGACCCCACGACCGCCGAGGATCTCGTAGCCCAGGTCCGTGAACATCCGCTCGACCTTGCGGATCTCCCGATCGTAGCCCATGAAGTCGAGGTCGGTGAGGATCCGGTTCGTGCTCTCGAGCAGCCAGATGCCGCCGGGGCACTGCTGGACCACGGCTAGGGCGCCGAGCAACCGCAGGTGGAGCCCGCGCCCGTCGGCCTCGGCGATGATGGTCTTCGCCTCCTCCAGGTACTCCGGCCAGGCGGAGAAGGGCTCACCGATCGGCCCCGAGATCTGCTCCATCATCCCACCGTCAGCGCGAAGTTCTTCACGCCCTTCTTCGGGTCGAGGATGACAAGTGAACCACGAAGGACGCCTTCGTGGTACTCCGAGCCCGTGTTGATGCAGAGCGTCCGGCCCACCTTCACGCCCGCCGAGCATTCGTGGATGTGACCGTGCAGCGCAAGCAGGGGCTGGTAGGTCCGGATAGCCTCCAAGACGGCCGTGCTCCCCACGGCCTTCATCTTCAAGCCACCGGCATCCATGGTGGGCTTGAAGTCGTCGTCCAGCTCGGGAGCCAGATCGAGGTTCGAGCCCCACGGGGGCGCGTGCACGTTGAAGATGCACTTGCTCATGTCGGGAACCTGCTGGGCGAGCTCGTCGATCTTCTTGGCCAGCACGTCCTCGGTCACGTCCCGAGGGCAGTTCCACGGCGTCACGTTGGCGTTGCCGATCGACAGCAGCGAGTACCCATCGATCTCGATCACCTTGCCGTCTCCGTTCTGGACCGCCTTGGAGGAGTTCGCGTACTCGTCCACGAAATCCATGTCGTCGTTCCCGGGCATCCAGACGGCCGGGAGCTCGCCCGGGTCGATCCGCTCGTCGGCGAGCTCCACCCAGTGCGAGAGAACCTCCCCGATATGGCGGCGGAAGAGATCGTCCACCTGCTCCTTGGTGTGGATCGATGCCTTCATCTCGTGGGTCATCCGTTCCGTGTAGTACCCGCGCGTGCGAAGGCTCTTCTCGAGCTGCTCGGCCTCCTTCGGCCCGTTCGCCCGCAGGACCCCGCCCTCGAACCGCGCGCTGAAGGTGCCGTCGGGCTCCTCGATGATCGGGACGAGCATCTTCCCCGTGAGGTCGCCTCCCATGAGGAGCACGTCGGCCCCATAATGGGTCGCGGCGTTCAGCCACTTCCGGAAGACGGTCTCCGAACCGTGGAGGTCGGTGGCGTAGAACAGCTTCAGCATGCGTCCTCCTGCGGACGCGGTGGGGGAGCCACGCCGCGCGCGTGGCTCCAGCTCCACCCTCTTTCTTTGTCTACTCGGTCTACTCGGGCGGCACCTGCGAGAACTGGAGCGAGAGCGGGATGCCCTTGCTCTTGTGGTAGAAGTGCGCGATCACATAGATCACGATCGGCACCCCGGCCATCACGTACACCGGCCACAGCCCGCTCCAGTCCGCGTCGCCCTCGAGGAACGGCTTCAGCACGGCCCAGCTGATGAAGATCGAGACCGCCGCGGTCACCACCCCCAGGACCGAGATCACGGGAACGCCTCCGATCCGCCTCTGGGTCGCCGGGGGGCCGGCTTCGAACAGCTCCTTGCGCCGGAAGGGGTAGACGACCCCCGCGACGCCGAGCACGATCCAGCCGAGGAACCAGGCGATGATCGAGTAGAGGATTCCGGCCACGGTGTCCGGCGCGTAGAGCTGGAGCAGGAAGAAGATGTAGGCCGTGATGATGACCGCCACGATCGACCATGACGGCGCGCGGTACCTCGTCCTGATCTCCGAGAACTTCGTGGGGATCATCCGGTCGAACGACCACGCGAAGACGTTGCGGATCGGCGCGAAGGCCAGCCCCGCGATCGACACCCACGTGACCAGGATGAAGCAGAACCCGAACAGCCCGAGGATGATCGGGTTGGCCGTCACGAACGCCAGATAGAGCGTTGCAAAGGGCTCCCCTCCCGCCTCGGCCGAGGCGAACGCCCCTGGGTAGGCCGGATCACCGGCGAGCCACAGCGTGTTCATGGAGTGCACGAAGTCGCGCCCGATCAGCGTGTACAGGAGCTGATAGGCCGAGAACCAGATAGCCATCTGGATCACGAGCGACCCGAAGAGCGCCAGAGCCTGCGACTTCGACACCCCCCTGATCTCCCCCGCGAGGCTGGCGGAGTACGTGGAGCCCAGCGTATTCAGGCAGATGTACGTGGTGCCGGCGAGCATCGTGGCGAAGAACCCGACCTTGAACACGGTGCCCGCGTTCCTGCCCGCCTCGATGATCGCGTCGTAGCTCGTCCCCGAGAGCCGGTTGAACCCGTCGACGAACCCGTCGCGGCCGCTGGCCACCGCGAGCCCGGCGAGGAGCAGGATCGCGAGCCAGCCGAACGCCACGGCCCAGTACGAGAGCCGCATCATCGACTTCGTGCCCTTGAAGAAGAGCCACGTCGTGAAGACCAGGATCGAGATCGATCCGATCGCGAGGCGCACGCCGGTCTTGTCGAAGTTCGCGGCGAAATCGACGAGCCCTTGGTTCCCCCGCGCGATCCCGATCGCCTGGAGCGTGTCGCCGACCCCCCAGACTATCCACCAGTCGGTGATGACGCCCAGCCACGAGATACCCGTCACCGAGATTATGAACGAGGCCCACAGGCCGAGCGACGGATGCAGCGTGCGGCTGATGTAGACGTACTCGCCACCAGAACGCGGCATGCTCACCGAGAAGTACCAGATGAGCCCGGCGATCGGGAACATGAGGAGCACCCACAGCACGCCGAGGCCCATGTGCGCGCCCTCGTAAAATGCAGGGGCGTAGATGATGTACACGAGGCTGTAGAGCAGCCCCGGGTTCATCGCAGCGTACATGAGCGCGTCCCGGGCGCTGATCTGTCTGGTCAGGCCTGAGGACTTCCGGATGAATACGTCCTGCGTTGCCATCCGTGGTACCCCCCTTCGCACTCCCTCGACGGCGCGCGACGACGTTACTCCATCCACCCCTCCGGGGCGAACGCGGCCACCCTCGCTCGGTGACCGGCGCCTCGGACGTCAAGTCGGACGCCGACTCGGAAGGCAACTCGCACGTCGGCAGGAGGATAGGGACAAGCACCGCTCCGGGGCGAGACGCTCGCTGCCCACTCCGGGAAGAGCCGCGGTGTGCAAGGTGGACAGTGCAGCCCGCCACGGCGCGGGAGGCCGCGTCACGCCACCCGGAGCGCATCGAAGGCAACGATCGCCTGGACAACCAGGACGACCAGGCTGTTCACGACGATCACGAATGCGAGATCGGGATGCCGAAGCTCAACGTCCCATAGCACGACCGCCACCAGCTGGTGTAGGTAGTACACGAGCGCCGACGCGGCGAGGGCCGGCATGGCGAGCGCCTGACCGAACAGGGCCACGGCGGCGACGCCCACCACCCCCACCGCGAGTGTGCGCCTGCGAGCGGCGCGTACGTAGTCCGGGCTCATGAAGAGCATTGTGCCCCACGACCCCGAAAAGGGGGAGTCGCCGGGCCTGCCCGGAGTCTTAGAAGAGCTCCATGTACTCCTGGCGCTCCCAGTCGGTGACCCAGTCGGCCAGGCGCGACAGCTCGTGGCTCCGCATGACCGTGTACGCGGTCACGAACTCCTCGCTGAAGAACTCCTTGCAGGCGGGCTCGCTCTCGAACGCGCTGAGCGACTTCTCGAGGGAGAGCGGGAGCTTCTCGAAGTCTGGGTCGTCCTCGGCGGGGATCCCCGGCTTCGAGGTGGCGCCGGGGTCCAGCTTCTCCTCGACCCCCCTCAGGCCGGCCTGGAGCAGAGCCGCGCCGACCAGGTACGGGTTCGACATCGCCGATGGAGCCCGGTACTCGATGTGCCGCGATTCGATCGACCCGCCCTTCACCCGGACCAGCGCCGACCGGTCCTCGAAGCCCCAGGAGATGTTGGTCGGGCTGAAGGTGTGACGACGCCGGCGGCGCAGGCAGTTGACGGTCGGGGCCACGAGCGCGTCGATCGAGCGCGCGTAGCGCAGTAGCCCCCCGATGAAATGACGGCACGTATCGGAGATCCCCATCGGGTCGTCGTCGTCGCCGAAGGCGTTCCCACCGTCCTCGGCGCGGCGGAGCGAGACGTGCACGTGGCAGCCGCTGCCGGCGGAATCCGGCCAGGGCTTGGACATAAAGGTCGCAAGGAGCCCGTCCTGCTTGGCGATCTCCTTCACGCCGTTCTTGAACGTGAACCCCAGGTCGGGCCCCTCGAGCCCGCTCCCGGCAGCGAAGTTGATCTCCCACTGCGAGCCCGCGTACTCGCAGTTGGAGGTGATGATCGATACGCCGATCTCCGGCATGAGCTCGAGGATCCGATGGATCGTCGGCACGTAGTCGTTCCGGAGCGTGTTGAAGATGTGGTAGCCCTCGAACAACCGCTCGCGGGTCTCCCAGTCGAGCAGATAGAACTCGAACTCGAAGCCCATCACCGGCTCCAGCCCCATCGCCCGGCACTTGTCCAGCGCCCGCCGGAACACCCACCGCGGTGCCGCCTCGAGCGGGACCCCGTCGTACCAGGTCGTGTCGCAGATGAACCGGGCGGTCCGATCGGCCCACGGGACGATCGAGGCCGTCGAGGGGTCGGGCCGAAGGAGCTGGTCCGCGTACATCTTCTCCTCGTTGTAGAGGGTCCCCCCGACGACGTCGGACCGCGTGTCCAGAACGGTCGTCCCGCCGTACATGTTGACGCCGCGCTCGGAGTAGCTCGCCGCGTGCTCCAGGGGCACCGTCTTCGACCTCGAGATGCCGTGCACGTCGGGCAGCTCGAAGCGCACCCAGCGCACGCCCTGCTGCTGCCATCGATCGAGAACAGGTCCGATCTCGCTCACCCTCGCCTCCTTCCACCGGTTCGGTACGGGCGCCCAACGAGGCGGTCTACCCGGTCATTCGCGGGCAACGGCGCTCACCCATCGCAAGAGGTCGCGTTCCGTCACGATGCCGACCATGCGGTCGCCATCGACGACGACCAGCCGCCTGACCGCCCGATCGTTCATCAGGTCGAAAGCGTTCACCATCTGCGCATCCGGCTCGGTCGATACTGCGGGGGACGACATCACCTCCTTCACGGGTCGTTTCAGCAGGTCCAGCTCGTCCAGGATCCGACGCGTGAGGTCCCGCTCGGTGAAGACCCCCACTGGCCGATCGCCGTCGGCCACGACGATGGCGCCGATGTCGTGGTCCACCATCGCCCTCACCGCCTCCTCGACCGGATCGTCGGGGCCGACGGTGACGACTTCGCGGGTCATGACCTCGCCGACGGTGTCCGGTGCCTTGGTCATCGCATTCCTCCTCGGATGATCGCGCGGGGCGGAGCGCCCGACGCGCGATGGTAGTACCCCCGCAGGTTCCGGGCCACTCGAGCGACTCAGCGAGCCAGCTCGCGCAACCGGATGATGCGGAGAGCCATCATCAGGTCGAACCACCGGTCCGTGTCCGAGAGGTCGACGCCGGCGACCTGACGGACCTTGTCGAAGCGCTGGCGGAGCGTGTTCCGGTGGACGAAGAGCTTCTGCGCCGCGAGCTTCGAGTTGCCCATGGACTCGAGGTACACCTCGACGGTTCGGAAGAGGGCGGTTCCCTTCGAGCGGTCGTGCTCGAGCAGCTTCTCGAGCCGCTCCTGGTACACGTCGCGGACGTGCTGCTGCGCGACCGACAACAGGTGCCACTGCGCGCCGAGCTCGTCGAAGGTCACCGCGGAGCCCGGTCCGCGGATCGCCCTGCCCATGAGCAGAGCCTGGCGGGCTTGCTCGAACGCGTCGGGATACCGTTGGGGCTCCTGCACCACGCGGGAGACCCCGGCCGAGATCTGCAGCTCGGGGGGACGCTCGTGGCCCGCCTTCATCTCGGCCAGGCGATCCGCAAGTCGTTCCAGGCTGGTGGCGTCGGAGAGGCGAAGGAGACTCGTCAGCGTGTGATCGCGGTAGGTGAACAGCGAGCCCGGGAAGCCCCCGGCTAGATCCTGGCGGAACGACGACCACATGAGCTCCCCGTCGAAGCCGGCGGGGTGGGCCGTGACCTCGAGCACCACGACCACGTGCGGTCGGTGAAGGTCCACGCCGAGTCGGTGCGCCCGAGCCTCCAGTCCCACGTCGCCGTCCTCCCCGAGCACGAGGGCCTCGAAGAAGTCCCGCACGACGTTGCGCTCGGTGAGCTGCTCGATCAGCCGGGCGTTCTGCACCGCGAGCGCCGCCTGGGATGCCACCATCGAGAGAAGTTCCTGGTCCTCCCGACCGAAGGGGTCGCTCCCTTCCGCGAAACAGACGAAGGTGCCGACGATCCGCTCGGACACCCGCATCGGCGCGACCAGCACGGTGCGCGAGTGCGGCGCGAGCGTATCGAAGGCGGCGAAGGTCTCTCGGTGTTCGCGGCGCGTCAGGACGAGGGGGGACGTCGCACCGAGCAACCGCCCCCACGGCCCGTCCGCCGGTACGGCCGTCGGAGGACTGGTCCCCGGGTCGGGGCCCGCCGCCCAGAAGGACTCCACCCCGAGGTGCCCCCCCTCTTCGTCCAGCGTGAGCACCGCGCAGTGTTTGGCCCCCACCAGGGTCCCGGCGGTCGAGGCGAGTCGGTACAGGATGTGGCGAAGCGACGAGGTCTGCACGACGATGTGACTGGCCTCGGCCAGCGAGTGCAGCACCTGCACCTGTCGGGCCTGCCGCTCGTACAGCTCGGCGTTCTCCACCGCGACGGCGATCAGCGCCGAGAGCGTGTTCATGAGGATCAGGTCGTCGTCTCCGAACTCGTGGGGAGCCTCTGTGTGCATGGTGATCACGCCCAGCAACCGATCGGACGCCGACACGATGGGGATCGTGAGGTAGGACTGGAACCGATCGTCGTTCAGCTCGGGGACGAACTTGAAACGGGGGTCGGCGGTGGGATTGTCGCGGATGATCCCGGGCTGGCGCGTGAGGGCCGTCCAGCCGGTCAGCCCCTCGCCAAGGGCCAGGCTGAACCGACCCACCCACCGCTCGTAGCCCTCGACGGCGCCCCGCACGACCAGACGCTCCCGGTCCTCGTCCCAGAGATAGACCAGGACGCCGTGGCAACCGGTGAGCTCCATGCACAGGCGGACGACGTACCGGAGGAGCCCGCCGAGGTCCAGGGTCGATGCCAGGTTTGCTATCACCTCGAACAGGGCCCCGGTCTCTGCCCGCTGGACCTGGAGCATCTGCCTGAGGGCGCGCGCCGCCTCGGCCGGGGCAACGGCCCGGCGCGTCCTGGCGAGCGCCGTCTCTCCCACGGACGGTCCTCCACGGGACCGGGGGTCCCTCCGGCCGGACCGTAGCACGGCCCTCGCCGCGGAGGGAAGGCCACGTGCCGCATGCGCGGTGCACACCCGGTCGAACCGGATCCCGCGTGAGGGACCGGGCTCAGGCCTCGGAGAAGAAGATGTTCTTGACCTCGGTGTAGAGGTTGACGGCGTGCATCCCCATCTCGCGACCGATGCCGCTGCGCTTGTAACCACCGAACGGAGCCTCGGTGTGCACGCTGTGGCTGGAGTTCACGCTGATGACCCCGGTGCGGATCGCCCTTCCGACCCGGATGGCCCGGCCCAGGTCGCGCGTCCACACCGAGCCCGAGAGGCCGTAGTCCGTCTCGTTGGCCAGACGGACCGCCTCAGCCTCGGTGTCGAAGGGGATCACGCAGACCACCGGACCGAAGATCTCCTCCTGCGCCACGCGCCAGGAGTTGTCGACGTCGGCCAAGACCGTGGGCTCCACGTAGGTACCGGCCTCGCCTCCGGGGATCTGCGGGATCCCTCCGCCGGTGACGAGGCGCGCGCCCTCCCGGACCCCAATGGCGATGTAGTCGAGCGTTGTGTGCCGCTGGCTCTCCGAGACCATGGGTCCGATGTCGGTCTCCTCCTGGAGGGGGTCGCCGATCCTAAGCTCGGCGGTCCGCTTGGAAACGCGCTCGGTGAACTCGTCGTACGCCGACCGCTCGACGAAGAGCCGGGAACGCGCGCAGCAGTCCTGCCCGCAGTTGCCGAACACCGCCCATACCGACCTCTCGACGGCGACGTCCATTTCGGCATCGGCGAAGACCACGCTGGCCGACTTGCCACCGAGCTCCAGCGACACCCGAGTGATGTTGGCGGCGGCGCGCGCCATGATCTCAGACCCGACGGCGGTGGAGCCGGTGAACGAGACCTTGGCGACCCGGGGATCGTCGACGAGTGCATTCCCCACTGTCGAGCCGGGGCCGGGCAGGACCGAGATGGTTTCGGGTGGCACGCCGGCCTCGAGGAGGATCTCAGCCAGGCGCAGGACGGTGAGCGGCGTGTAGCTCGCCGGCTTCACCACGATGGTGTTCCCGCACGCCAGCGCGGGGGCGATCTTCCAGGTCGAGATGACGAGGGGGAAGTTCCAGGGCGTGATCAGCGCGCAGACCCCTACGGGCTCCCGGAGCGTCACGTCGAGCCCGGTGTCCTGCACGGGGACCGTCTCGCCGAAGACCTTGTTGGCGGCCCCTCCCCAGTACTCCAGCGTGTCGGCGACTAGGCCCATCTCGTCGCGGGCGTCGCGGATGGGCTTGCCGACGTTGCGCGCCTCCAGCCGAGCGAGCTCCTCGAGCCGCTCCCGGACGATGGTCGATGCCCGCAGCAGGACGCGGCCCCGCTGGGTAGCCGGCGTGCGCGTCCATGCCCCCTCCTCGAAGGCCCGGTGCGCAACGTCCACGGCCCGCCAGGCGTCCTCCGCCCCGCCCTCGGACACCTCGGCTAGGGGGTGGCCCGCAGCCGGCTCGTTCACCCGGAAAGTCTTGCCGTTCGCCGCTTCCGTCCCGGTTCCCCCGATTATCAGCTTCTCGATCACCATCTCGAACCCTCCTCACGGGCGCTAGACGCCCCGGTCGTACCGCTCCCGCTCCCAGTCCGTGACCGTATCGCGCCATGCCTTCAGCTCCCACTCGCGGGACGTGACGTAGTAGTCGCTGAACGTCTCTCCCAGCCCCCGCCGCAGCACATCGTCGCCCTCGAACGCTCGGATCGCCGATTCCAGGGAGCCCGGCAGCTCGACCAGATCCGCTCTCGCGTACGCGTCCCCAACTATCGGCGCCGGTGGTGTCGCCTCCCTCCCGATGCCGTCGGTGGCGGAGGCGGCGATGGCGGCTAGGGCCAGATAAGGGTTGGCGTCCGCGCCGGGCCTCCTGCACTCGAGCCGCCACAGATCCTGCCGGTCCGAGCGTATCGCTCGCACCGCGCAGGACCGATTCTCGTAGCCCCAGCTCACGTTGATAGGCGCGAACCAGCCGGGGACCAGGCGCTTGTACGAGTTGATCGTGGGATTCAGCACCAGCGAGGCCGCGGGCAGGTGCTCCAGCAAGCCGGCCACGGCCGAGGAGAAGGCCGGCGGCAGTGGGTCGACCGCGTTCGGAGCGGCGAACGCGTTCGTCTCCTCCTGCCAGAACGACATGTGGACGTGCCCGCTCGAGCCCTCCTCCCCCGGCCTGGTCTTGGCGAGGAAGCTCGCGCGCATCCCCATCGACGAGGCCACCTGCTTGACGCCGAACTTCAACAGGGTCGCGTCGTCGGCCGCGGCCAGCCCGCGGCGCGCTCGGACGTTGAGCTCGAGGAGCCCGGGACCGGCCTCCGTGTGCACGGCCGACAGCTCGACCCCCAGTCCCTCCAGCGCGCGGACCAAGTGGTCGAGGAACCGCTCGTAGCCTCCGATCTCGTTCAGGCTGTAGCTGATCCCGCTCGACGTCGGGTCCCCCTGCGCGTCCCAGATCCGGATCTCGTACTCGAGCGCCGACGTCACCTCGTAGCCGGCGTCCGCCGCGCGCTGCAGGACTTTCCTGAACACCTCCCGCACTGCGATCTCGCAGGGGGAGCCGTCGGGCCAGCTCGGCGTTGCGAAGCAGAGGCGCCAACCCGGCCGCCACGGGAGCTCCCGCAGGGTGTCGGGCTCCGGTTGCACGACCAGGTCGGGCGCTCCCACCGCGACACCGAACCGCTCGTAGTCGGAGATCGGCGTGTCCACCGGGTCCAGGCCCAGGATGAGGTCGGTCATCACGGTCCCGCGTCGAACCGCCGCCTCGAACGCCTCGGGTCGGAGCGCCTTGCCGCGCAGCGAGCCGTTCATGTCGGGGATTGCTAGTAGAACGAACTCCTCGTGCGCGTTCCCCGGCGAGACGGACGCCCGCGTGTCGCCGTTGTTCATCAGATGGACCTGCCCGAGAGCTGCTCCTTGACCGTGCGCTCCACGTCCTCGATCGTGACCCGTAAGCGATCCACCATCCCCGCGAGCTCCGCATCGGTGCTCACGTAGGCCGGCGCGAGGAGGGTCTGGTCGCCCGCGAACCCATCGGCCTGCGGATGCGTCGAGGTGACCAGAAGCCCGTGTTCGAGGGCAGTGTCGTCGACGCGCGCGGCGACCTCCAGCTCATCGGGGAGGAAGGACTCCCCGTCCCGGGGGTCGACCAGCTCAACGCCAAGTAGGAAGCCCCGACCGCGCACCTCACGCACGATCTCGGAGCCCTCGAGCGCGGCCCCCAGCTCGCTCCGCAGGCTCGGCCCGCGCTCCCGGACACGGTCCACCAGACCCCGCTCCTCGAGCACGTCCAGGACCGCGAGCCCAACGGCCGCCGAGAGCGGCGCCCCGTCCCAGGTGTGCCCGAGATCGAACTCGCGCGAGCCCTGATCGATCGCGTCGTACACGTCCTGCTTGCAGAGCACGGCCCCCAGCGGCGCGTAGCCCGCGCCTAGCCCCTTCCCGATCGTGACGATGTCGGGCTCGATCGGGACCTGGTGTGCCGCCAGCCAGCTCCCCACCCTCCCCATCCCGGTCACCACCTCGTCGAAGCAGATAAGGAACCCGTGCTCCTCGCGGCGCTCGGCCAAACCCCGCCAGAACCTATCCGGGGGCGAGTAGGCGGGCAGAGCCGCCGCGCTCACGGGCTCGCAGAAGAAGGCGGCGATCGTTCCCGGGCTGGCCTCCTCGAGGAGACGGTCCAGCTCCAGGAGTGCGGCCTCCCCCGTAGGATCGAACCGCCATGTCGAGGGCGGGATGTGGAGGTGGGATGCCAGGTAGGGGGTGAAGGGCTCCTGCAACGCTCGCCGTCCGGTGAGGGCAAGCGTGCCCATCGTCGAGCCATGGTAGGCCTGGGCCTGCGAGATCACGCGCCAGCGCTCCGACTCCCCCCGCTCGACGTGGTAGAGGCGGGCGAGCTGGAGAGCCGTTTCGTTC
>Ga0209521_10002302_pt1 | contig 15609 bp, 13 predicted proteins | sample Rifsed19ft4_FD_184016 | JGI IMG/M metagenome (GOLD analysis project Ga0209521, IMG submission 184016) | Soil microbial communities from Rifle, Colorado, USA - sediment 19ft 4 (version 2) | ecosystem: Environmental > Terrestrial > Deep subsurface > Rock core/Sediment | place: Rifle, Colorado...
GCCATAAGGCTCCTAAAGGTCACTTGGAGACTACAAGTTTGATAGGCCGGGTGTGTAAGCACCGCAAGGTGTTAAGCTAACCGGTACTAATCGACCGTGAGGCTTGACCAATTTACTTGTGTCTTGGTTATTGATTCACGGCGTCTTGAAAAATGTGTTTACCCTGTTCGATTGGAAAGCTCAGAATGAAGCTTTCCCGTGGCCATACCGAGGAGGTCACACCCGTTCCCATCCCGAACACGGCAGTTAAGCTCCTCAGGGCCGATGGTACTGCGTGGGCAACTACGTGGGAGAGTAGGACGCCGCGGGATTTAAAATAAGAATCCGCCGGAGATTTTCTCCGGCGGATTCTTTATTTGCGGTTTTGTCCGCATTATCTCCTCTCCCATGGCGGGAGAGGGATAAGGCGAAGGGGAAAGGGTAGATGCGAATCGGCGGAACTTTGGGCCGCAACCGCGTTAGACTATGCCTGCTATGTCAACGCGACTTTCTCACGCCGCCACCTTTAGCCGCTCGCATAGTTTGTAGAATTCGTCCTGCACGTCCGAGAGCTGGGGCAGGTGGAGGCTTTCGAGTTCCTTATTCACCTTTTTCGCCGCAGTGGATCGCAGGTCCCTTTTGAAGTTCAAGAGCACCTCTTCGGCGCTGCCGTAGTGGTGAAAGCGGTCCTTCTCCTTCATGGTAGCGGCCTTCGCGTGCTTCGCTGCCTCCCTGTTCTTTCCGGAGAAGTTATTCTCCTTTGTCCTTATCACCGGGTCAAAGGCCCTCCTGTCCAGAAAATCGAGAAGCTCTTTTTTTCTGTCCTGTGCCATATCTCGCCTCGTTATTAATGGGAAAACTTCCTTTTGTCGTGTGTCCGTCAGGCCAGTGCACGACTATGTCCCTGTGGTGGCTCCTTTCCAGTTCGCCCCACTTCTGGCGTGTATAGACGTTGTAATCAAGGTCGTCGAATTTCTCGAGGTTGTCTCTTTCCATCGGTTCCCTTTGCATGTTACCCTCCGGGAGTTGTCAGGGCTGTTGATGCGGAAGGCCGGGCTTTTACGCCCGGCCTTCGTTATGGACTTGACCGGCCCCTCAGTGATGGAACGACCTTATCTGGTCCGGGGTGAACTGCGCGATTTCTACTACCTTGGCCTTCTGCTGGGCGAACGAGGGGATCAGATTCCTCACCTCGTTTTCACTCCTCGCGTCCACGATAGCGTATCCAGTGTGGTCGCCCTTTGTGCAGCCCCAGTAGAACTTGTTGAGGGTGTCGCGGCCTTTGGCGAGTATCTCGTCCATTTCCTTCAAGCACTCTTCCTTTGTATGGGGTGTTTCGACGATGTACTTCATAGATAGCCTCCTTATGGGAGTTCCTGAATTTGATTTCTATTTTCAATTTGATGATAGCGCAAAAGACGGATAAGTCAACCAGGGGCGCCCCCCCCTCGGGCGGGGCGCAGGAAGACATTGGCTAATGGCCCTGTTTTGGAATAAAATCCCACGGGAATCCGCATGATTGCATTATAATCGCATTATCCGTGCCGGGGTACGAATCTAAGTCACAGAGGCCCCTGCGGCGTTTCCTGTATGATTGCGTGGGTATTAAGAGAAGGTTCCGGCGGATGAAAAAGACCATATTCCACATAGTTATCCTCTCGGCCATAGTCGCCGGCGCGCTCCTCGTCTTCGTTGACAAGGCCGTCCACATGGACGACACGCTCTTTATCTGGACGGCCAGGCAGATAATCGAGCGTCCATGGGATTTCTACGGCTTCAGCGCCAACTGGGACGGCAAGGCGGCCCAGGCAGTCGAGATAATAAAGAACCCGCCGCTTGCGGCCTATTACCTCGCGGCGGCCGGGTATTTCTACGGATTCACGGAGAGGGCGCTCCACATGGCCTTCATCATACCGGCTGTATTCGCCGTGCTCGGCACCTACGCGCTCTCAAGGCGCTTCACCTCCATGCCCCTTGCGGCCGCGCTCGCGGCATTCGCGACCCCGGCGTTCCTTGTCTCCGCAACGACACTCATGTGCGACGTCATGATGCTCGCATTCTGGGTCTGGGCAGTATTCTTCTGGGTAAAGGGCGTTGACGAGGGCAGGGGGGCGTATCTTCTTGCTGGCGCGTTATTCATCGCTCTTGCCTCGCTCACAAAATACTTCGGCGTGAGCCTTATCCCGCTCCTTGCGGCCTGGTCCATTTTGAGGGGGAAGAAGGGCCTCAAATCGCTTCTATATCTCTTGATCCCGCTCGTCGTCCTCGGCGCATATCAGCTCTACACGGGCTACATCTATGGCACCGGCCTTCTGCTGGACGCCTCTGCCTACTCAACGCGCATAGGCGCCGAGAGCACAGCGGACCTCTACGAAAAGGCCTTTATAGGACTTGCCTTTGCCGGCGGGTCAATAATAATCGCGCTCTTCTTCCTGCCCGCGATATGGGGCCTGAGGGCGATTATACCCGGCCTGATGATCGCTTCCGGAGCGGCCTTTTATGCCTATAAAAAGGGAGAGTTGGGCTTTGTGGCCTTCTTTGGTCCAGGCTTCGGGTGGGGCTACATGGCGGAGCTTTCGGTCTGCGCAGCTACCGGCGCTGCCATCATCTTACTTGTCCTTTACGACCTTGCGAAGAAGCGGGACGCTGAGTCAATACTGCTCGCGCTATGGGTCCTCGGCACGCTCGCCTTCACGGTCCACGTCAACTGGACGATAAACGCGAGGTCCATACTCCCTATGGCGCCGGCTGTCGGCATATTGCTCGTGCGCGCGGCCGGCAACGCTGGAACGGCAAGGCTTCTTGTCCCGCTCGCCCTCTCCTTCGCCGTCTCTTTCCTTGTCGCGTGGGGTGATTACAGCCTCGCGGGGAGCGCCAGGGACGCGGCAAAACATATATCCGGGAAATACTCGGGAGAGGGGCGGCTCTGGTTCCAGGGACACTGGGGCTTCCAGTATTACATGGAGGCCGCTGGCGCAAAGGCTATCGACTGGAAGGAGAGCAGGGTGATGCCCGGGGACACAATAGCCTTTCCATTCAACAACACTGGCCTGAGGCTCATGAAGGAAGAGAGCATAACCGTTGCCGAGGAGCTTAAGTACACGCCGTCGGCCCTTGTATCGACGATGACGCTCGGACCCGGGGCAGGATTTTACGCGAGCGAATGGGGGCCGATGCCGTTCATGCTCTTTCCCCCCAACGATGAGAGGTACTGGGTGGTGTACGCGAGGTGAGGGCAAGCGGCAGCTTTTTGTCTTTAAACAATTCCGCAGGTTCAATTTTGCAAATTGAACCTGAATTTTCGCAGAGGCTGTCAGGAAATTTCGGCTTCAGGTTTCAAACCTGAAGCCGCCTGGGGGATAAATTCCTTTATTCCACCTTATACCTCAGGTAGCACTCTCCCACGGGCCCGGGCTTCTCGCTCCCCGTGAGCTCCACGTGCGATTTGAGCCCCTTGCCCATGGCTGATTTCACGAGCTGGCTTATGGGGCAGTATCCCTTTCCGCCAGCCTGTCTCATCATCTCGTTTCCTGTGCAGATGTCGCAGCCCTTTACGTAGAGGGTGGCTGTCCCTTCGCCAAAGCTCAGCTCGGATATGTTCGCGAACCTGAAAGGCCCGGTCATCCAGGCCTCAAGGGCAGCCTTGAACTCCTCCTTGCCCTCGGGAAGCGTGGATAGCGTTTTGAGCCACCTGTTGGCAAGGAGAGCGCCTATCTTCGCGTTGTACTTGGGCGCCTCATCCCCGAGGGCCTCGAAGACAGAGGCGTGATAGGCCGCGAAAAACTCCTTTGAGAAATCGTGAGAGGACATGGCTTGCCTCCTTGTTTAATAGTTGCGCAATTTCTAAATTATCATATCCGCCGGGTCCTTGTCAATGGTCGAGCTTTGTCTGGAAAGAGGGCTCTGAAACGTGCTATTTTTTATCTTTCGATTACGATCGGTTTTTCTGGCCCTATATCTGGCTCTATAGATGAAGACGACAATAAACTATAAGCACCTCGCCATCGTGGCCGCGGCGGCCGTCCTGCCGCTGCTGCCCTTTCTGGACAAGGCCTTCCATATAGACGACCCGCTGTTCCTCTGGACGGCAAAGCAGATACTCGCGGAACCCCACGATTTTCTCGGGTTCAGCGCCAACTGGTTCGATTACCACAGTCCGGCCACTGTCTTCATTACCAATCCGCCGCTTGCAAGCTATTACCAGGCGCTCGTCTCGCTCTTCGCCGGGTTCTCCGAAAGGGCCCTCCATTTTGCTTTTCTGCTGCCTGCCGCGCTCACTACAACCGGTACTTACGTGCTCGCGTCGAGGTTCACAACAAAACCCCTTGGCGCCGCCCTGGCAGTAGTAGCCATGCCTGCTTTCATGGTCTCTTCTACGATGCTCATGTGCGACGTCATGATGCTCTCTTTCTGGGTATGGGCAATGGTCTTCTGGATTGGCGGCGTTGACGAAAAGAGACCGGCTTACCTCGCGGCGGGCGCCTTTCTCATAGGGGCGGCAGCCCTTACGAAGTACTTCGGGGTAAGCCTCGTACTCCTCCTCGGTGCCTATTCGATTTTGAAGGGCAGGGCAGGACTCAAGACACTCCCGTATCTCCTCATCCCGGTCGCGCTCCTCGCTGGATATCATTTCTATACGGAATATATGTACGGCAGGAGCCATCTCCTCGGTACGACTTCTTTTGCCGTGCAGATGGAGAGCAGGGAAGAGACAGGGCTTTTCATAAAGACGTTCATCGGCTGGGTCTTTGCCGGAGGCTGCCTTATTTCGGCCTTCCTGATAATGCCTTTCATATGGGGCCTGAGGGCGCTCATCCCTGCGGTCCTTGCAGCCGCACTGTCGGCCATATTCCTTTATTGGCGCGGCCGGATAGGCGACATCTACCTCTTCGGCCCTGGTTTCGGCTGGGGATATGTAGCGCAGCTTTCCGCCCTATCGGCCGCGGGCTTGAGCCTGGCAGGCCTCGTGGTCTATGATATCGCAAAGAGGAGGGATGTTCAGTCCGTGCTCCTGGCCATGTGGATAGCCGGTACTTTCGTGTTCGCCATTCGCCTGAACTGGACCATAAACGCAAAGATACTGCTGCCTATGGCCCCTGCCTTCGCCATACTCGCGATGAGGGCGGCTGAGGGGGCCAACGCCTCTAAATTAAGGCTCTGCATCCCTGTGGCGCTGTCGTTCTTATTGTCCTTCACGCTCGCGTGGTCGGATTACGCCCACGCGGAGAGCGCCCGCTCCCGCGCGTTCGAGATCTCGAAGAAGTACGCTGACGCCCAGCGGACGCTCTGGTTCCAGGGGCATTGGGGCTTTCAATACTATATGGAAGGCCTCGGGGCAAAGCCCTATGATTTCGAAGGCCGCATAAGGCCCGGGGAGATGGTAGTGGTACCCCATAACAATACAGGCAAACGAAGGCTGCCGGAGACTTATTATCTCATTGACGAGATAAGGGTCAAGCCGGTACTGATTAACGTAATGAACCTTACCTGCGGGGCAGGCTTCTATTCGAGCCTCTGGGGGCCGCTTCCCTTCGTCATCCATCCCGACTGCGCCGAGGGCTACCGCGTGTACATGAAGGCCGCGCCCTGAGCCGGGTTGCCGGAATCCTCGTCAAGCTCACGTTTATCTTTCTTTCCTCCCTCTTTCTGTGTTAAAAAAAACCGATGCGCGCAATGATGAGCGCAAAGGGTCCCCCCCCTTAGCGTCAGGGCTGCCTGTACCGTTAATATTAGCTCAATATTTTCAAAGAACGGCCGAAGAGAACAATGGGTTTCCCGCACCCGACGGCATTGTGACGTCTGTCACGCCGTGGACGGCGTAACCCCCAAATTTACCTTGACTTTTTGGGACGCAAGGGGTAAGTTCTGGATTGAAAACCCATAGCAGAAAAGGGGGCCTGTGATGGCAAAACGGATACTTCTGGCAGACGATTCCATAACCATCCAGAAGGTCATCTCGATAACATTCGCCGCCGAGGACTACGAGCTTGTGGTGACCGGGGACGGCGAGAGCGCGCTCAAGAAGGCAAGGGAGGCGAGGCCGGACCTCATAATGGCCGACGTCGCGATGCCGGGCAAGACCGGTTACGAGCTCTGCGAGGCCGTGAAGAAGGACCCGGCCCTGAAGGGCGTGCCCGTGCTGCTTCTCGCAGGCACCTTTGAGCCTTTGAACAGGGAAGAGGCGGCAAGGGTGGGCGCCGATGATAATATCATAAAGCCGTTCGAGTCCCAGGATCTCCTCGACAAGGTAAGGGATCTCCTTTCCCGCTCAGCCGCGGCAGAGGCCCCGATGGCCGCGGCGGCGCAGGCCGCTCCCACTGACCTCGACGCCTCGGACATATGGTCGGCAGGCGATTTCCTGAGCGCGCCCGAGGAATTCGAGGAGAAGAGAGAGGATGCCGCTGGCCTTGACTTCCTCTCCTCGGGAGGGCTTTTTGAAGAGGACCTCAACAAGGACCATGATTTCAGGGAGGCGAGCGGCTTTACCGACCTTTTCATAGGCGAGGACGAGCTCAAGGCGGAGGCCCGGCCCAAAAAGGCCGAGAGCGCGCCTGCGGAGTTCACAGCGCCCTTCGAGGTCGAGCGCTTCGACGCCTTCAAAAAGGACGACTTCAAGTCCGAACAACCGTTCGAGCCGACCTTTAAGATCGATTCATTCGATACGTTCAATATGGACGATAGTAACGCGGAGCCCGTTGAGACTGCCGGGCCGGACGTGACCAGTGATCTGATCGAGGAGCCTTTTGAGGTCGAGCCAATAAAGCCGGAGGCAAGGCCGGTTGATTCAGCAAGGCCCTTCTGGGAGGAGGCATCCCCGTTCGATAAGCCTCATCAGGCAAAAGATAGAGAAGAGCAGATAGCTGAGCCCGACCTCCTGGAGATACCCGAAGAGGTCATAGAGGCCGCGGAGCATGAGCCGACGTTCAGCATGGCCGAGGAGATACTCTTCAGAGATCCCTCGAGGGGGATGCGCGAGAGGGCCGAGGAGCCCGCGAGGGCACAGGTCCAGGTATCGGAGGATGACGTCAGGAAGGCCGTGGAGCGCGCGGCCGATAGGGTAGAGGAGAGGCTCATAGCCGACCTCAATATGAAGCTCAAGAGGGCAGAGGCCCAGGTCGCGGAGGCCGTAGAGAAGAGCGCGGCAAGGGTGGAAGAGCGGCTCAGGGCCGACGTAAACGCTAAGCTCTCGAAGGTTGATTCACTTGTCGCCGAGGCTGCCCAGAAGGCCGCCATGAGGATGGAGGAGAAGCTCAAGGCAGAGCTTCTCTCGAGGCTCGAGAAGAGCGTCTCGATTCCAAAGGAGCAGATAGAGGCAATGGTCGCGAGGATCTCCAAGCAGACCATAGAGCATATCGCCTGGGAGGTGCTCCCGGAGCTGGCCGAGAGGCTCATAAAGGCCGAGATAACGAAGGTGAAAGAGGCGATAGTAAGGCTCAGGTAAATACCGATATCCCGCTTTAAAATTCTCTGCCGTACGAATGGTCGGCAGAGAATTTTTTTGTTTTTTTTCAGGCCTGTCCAACATATAATCTATAATTGTCCTGAATCTGAAAAACCTTCTGGATGGTGAAATGAGCGAAAAGACACTCGACAAGGCCTACGAACCCGCTGCTGTCGAGGGGCGCTGGGCACAGTTCTGGATAGATGAGAGGCTCGCCACACCTGACGCCGATTCAAAGAAGCCCGCCTTCTCGATGGTCATACCCCCGCCAAATATCACCGGCGCCCTCCACCTCGGCCACGCCCTGAACTCCACTCTGCAGGACATACTCGCCAGGACCAGGCGCATGCAGGGCTATAACGTCCTCTGGCTCCCGGGCATAGACCACGCGGGTATTGCCACGCAAAATGTCGTCGAAAAGCAGCTCGCCACTGAGGGCACGGACAGGCACTCGCTTGGAAGAGAGGCATTCATAGAGCGCGTCTGGACGTGGAAGAGCGAATCAGGCGGCACGATAATAACTCAACTCAAAAGGCTCGGGGCCTCGTGCGACTGGACGCGGCTTCGCTTCACGATGGACGAGGGGCTCTCGAAGGCCGTAAGAGAGGTCTTCACCAGGCTCTACAGCGAAGGGCTCATCTACCAGGGCGACTACATCATAAACTGGTGCCCGAGGTGCCATACCGCGCTCTCCGACCTCGAGGTCGAGTTTAACGAAACAGAGGGCAGCCTCTGGTACATGGAATACCCCCTGGCAGAGCCAGCGGGGGATCTCAAGTCCCTTACGGTGGCGACTACAAGGCCCGAGACCATGTTGGGAGACACGGCTGTCGCGGTAAACCCTGAGGACGAAAGGTACAGGGGGCTCATAGGAAAGAAGATAAGGCTCCCGTTTGTAGAGCGCGAGATACCGGTAATCGGCGACGAGTCGGTGTCAATCGAGTTCGGCACTGGCGCGGTCAAGATAACGCCTGCGCATGACTTCAACGACTTCGAGGTCGGCAGGAGGCACGCTCTGCCATCGATAAAGGTAATGGACGAGAGCGGCCGCATGAACGCGAACGCCGGCCCGTTCAGCGGACTCGACAGGTTCGAGGCGAGAAAGAAGGTCGTCGCGGGGCTCGAGGAGAAGGGCCTCCTTCAGAAGATAGACAAGCACAAGTTGATGCTCGGCGGCTGTTACCGCTGTTCGACGGTTGTCGAGCCGACGCTCTCGAAGCAGTGGTTCGTAAAGGTCGCGCCTCTGGCAGAGCCCGCGATAAAGGCCGTTGAGGATAACAGGACAAGGTTCGTCCCCAAGAACTGGGAGAACCTGTATTTCGACTGGATGAGGAACATCCGCGACTGGTGCATCTCGCGCCAGATATGGTGGGGCCACAGGATACCGGCGTGGCACTGCAAGGACTGCAAGGGCATAACGGTCGCATCGATTGACCCTGACAGATGCTCCAAATGCGGCGGCAGGAATATCGAGCAGGACCCGGACGTGCTCGATACCTGGTTCTCGTCGGCCCTCTGGCCCTTCTCGACCTTGGGCTGGCCCGACAAGACAAAGGAGCTTGAAAGGTATTATCCCACCTCTGTCCTCTCCACGAGCTTCGACATCATATTCTTCTGGGTCGCGAGGATGATGATGATGGGGCTGAAGTTCATGGGGGACGCGCCCTTCAAAGACGTCTACATCCACGCGCTCATAAGGGACGCGAAGGGGCAGAAGATGAGCAAGAGCAAGGGGAACGTCATAGACCCCCTTGTCATGATGGAGAAGTTCGGCACAGACGCCTTCAGGTTCGCGCTCGCCATACTCGCCGCGCAGGGCAGGGACATAAGGCTCGCCGAGGAGCGCATTGCCGGGTACAGGAACTTCTGCAACAAGATATGGAACGTGGCGCGGTTTACGCTCATGAACCTCGAAGGCTATAAGGACGGCCTGGACGAATCCGGCTTCAACATGGCCGACAGGTGGATCTGGCAGAAGAGGAACGAGTGCATAAGCGAGGTCAACTCCGCCATAGACGGCTACCGCTTCGACGAGGCGGCGAGGGTGCTCTACAGGTTCGTATGGCACGAGCTATGCGACTGGTACGTGGAGCTCATTAAGCTCGACCTGCGCGGCGAGCACGGCCCTGAGAGAAGACTCACCGCACAGCAGGTGCTCGTCACCGTGATGCGCGACACCATGCGGCTCCTCCACCCGTTCATGCCGTTCATAACCGAGGAGATAGCCGAGAAGCTCCCTGGCTATGATGGCAGCCTCATGGCAGGCGGGTTCCCCAAGGGGGGGACCGCCTATGGAGAGGACGCGGGCCGCATGGAAGACGTGATGGACGTCATAAGGGCCGTGCGCAACATAAGGACCGACATGAACGTCGCGCCTTCGGCCACAACCGACTGCGTATGCTATACGGCAGACGCCGGGCTTCGCGCAATCCTCACGAACAGCGAAGAGTACATAAAGACGCTCGCGCGGATAAAGGGGCTTGTCATCGCGGAGTCTGGCGAGAGGCCCAAGGACGCGGTCTCGGCCCTTGCCGGCGGCGGCGAGAAGAAGAGGGTCGAGGTATTTGTTCCGCTTGGCGGCCTTGTGGACTTCGACGTCGAGGAGAAGAGGCTTGTAAAGGAGCTCGAGAAATCCGAGGCAGAGCGCGCTGGAGTTGCGAAGAAGCTCTCAAACAAGGAGTTCACGGACAAGGCGCCAGCCGAGGTCGTCGAGAAGGACAGGGCAAGGCTCGAGGCATTGGACGAGAAGATAGCGAAGCTCAACGCCGGGCTTGCCCGCATAAGGAGCATAAGGGCTTGAGGAAACCGAAGGCAGAGCCAGGGCTTGTCAGTTACGCGGAGCTCCTTGTCAGGGCCGCGCTCGCCGAGGATATCGGATCAGGCGACATAACGACCAACGCCATCGTCAGAAAAAATGAGACCGGCGACGCCGAGTTCATGGCAAAAGAGGATATGATAGTCGCCGGGCTCTTCATCCCGGAGATGGTCTTCCGCATCCTCGACAAAAAGTCCGTCTTCAAGGCCAGGGTAAAGGAAGGCGCAAGGGCGAAAAAGGGCCATGTCATTGCTACGGTGCATGGCTCTCTCGCGGCCCTCCTCACAGGCGAGAGGGTCGCCCTCAACTTTCTCCAGAGGCTCTCAGGCATAGCGACGAAGACTCATGAGTTCGCAGGGAAGATAAAGAAGACAAAGGTCAGGCTCCTTGACACGAGGAAGACAACGCCCTGCATGAGGTCGCTCGAGAAGTACGCCGTGATGGCGGGCGGCGGCACCAACCACAGGTTCGGGCTTTTCGACCTCGTGCTCATAAAGGACAACCACATTAAGGCCGCTGGCTCTGTCACGGCGGCGATAGAGGCGGTGAAGAGGCGGTACAGGGACGCGGTGCCTATAGAGGTCGAGGTCACGGACCTCGATGAATTGAAGGAGGCCCTTGCCTCTGGCGCCGACATCATCATGCTCGATAACATGGGCATACCGATGATACGGAAGGCAGTGAAGCTCATCGAAGGGGCCGCCTTCATAGAGGTCTCGGGGAACATCAATCTCGACAATATCGGCAGGGTGGCGAAGGAAGGGATGGATTTCATCTCTGTCGGGGCGCTCACGCACTCTGCCCGGGCAGTGGACATAAGCATGGAAGTGGTGTCGCTATGCGGGACAAGGGCCCGGAAATCGAGATAATAAGGCTCCTCAAGGCAGGGCCCGGTTTCACGTCAGGGCAGCGCCTGTCCTGTGCGCTCGGCGTCTCCCGGACGGCCATATGGAAGCATATGGAGGCGCTGAGAAAATCGGGCTACCGGATAGAGGCGAGCCCGTCAAAGGGCTACAGGCTCCGGGGAACCGGCCCTTTCAACGGGGTCGAGGTCTCGGCTACCCTTAAAACGGAGTTCATGGGAAGCGAGATCCACTTCTTCGAAGAGACAGGCTCGACCAACGTAAAGGCCTTTGAGCTCGCGAGGGCGGGCGCGCCGGAGGGCACTGTCGTCATGGCAGAGAGCCAGAGCACCGGAAAGGGCAGGATAGGCAGGAGGTGGGAGTCTCCGGCCGGGGTAAATATATACCTTTCCGTCATATTGAGGCCGCCTGTGGCCCCCCAGAACGCCCCGGGCCTTACCTTCCTCGCGGCTGTGGCGACCGCCGAGGCGATAGCCGCCTTCTGCCCGATGAGGCCGATCGTCAAGTGGCCCAATGACGTTCTCATCGAAGGCGGCAAGGCGGCAGGCATCCTCCTTGAGATGGACGCTGAGCCCGACAGGGTGCATTTCGTCATAGTCGGCATAGGCATAAACGTGAACGCGACCCGGGAGATGTTCCCGGAATACATTAGGAATACGGCTACGTCTCTAAGAGAGAAGGCGGGCAGGGAGATAGACAGGACCGCGCTCGCGGCGAGTCTTTTAACGGGCATGGAGACGTGGTATAAGGTATACTTATCAAGGGGTTTTTCTCCTGTGCTGGACGAATGGAAGGCGTATTTCGGTTTCAAGGGCTCTGTTGTGAAGGTAACGTCCTTTGACAACATAATAAAGGGCAGGTGCCTGGGGGTGGATGACGCCGGCGCGCTCATCCTCGAGAAGGACTCTGGCGAGGTCGTAAAGGTGCTCTCAGGCGACGTGGAGGCGGTCTAAGGTGCTCCTCGTGATAGACATAGGGAACACGAATATCGCCTTCGGCGTATTCAGGCGCGAGGCGTTGAAGGGCAACTGGAGGCTTTCGACGGACGTTCGCAAGACGTACGACGAGTACGGCGCGCTCCTCTTCTCTCTCCTGGCGCACTCCGGCCTCTCAAGGCAGGACCTCAAGGGGGCGATAATAGCCTCGGTGGTCCCGCAGCTCACCCCGGTATTCAGGGAGGCGCTCTCAAGGTATTTCAATTTGGACGCCGTCGTCGTCACCAACGAGAACTGCGGGATACCGGTCCTCACCGACAACCCGGCTGAGGTCGGGGCAGACAGGCTGGTGAACGCGGTCGCCGCATACGCCGAGTGGAAAAAGCCCCTTATCGTTGTGGACTTCGGCACAGCCGTTACATTCGATTACGTGACCGAGGCAGGGGCGTACGCCGGCGGCATAATCGCCCCCGGCATAGGCATATCGTCCGAGGCGCTCTTCAGGAATACCGCCAAGCTGCCGAGGGTGGAGGCGCGAAAGCCGGAGAGGCTCATAGGCCGCAATACGGTCGAGTCGATATCCTCAGGCGTATTCTACGGCTTCATAGGCCTCGTTGACGGCATAATAGAGAGGATGATGGCGGAGGTACAGACCGGTCCTGAGGTCGTGACAACAGGGGGCCTCGCTCCGATAGTGATAGGAGAGTCGAAGTACGTGACGGCCGCCGATGAATTCCTGACCCTCAAGGGGCTCAGAATCATATTCGAAGGGAAGAGAGAGTAGGATGCCTGAAGGACGCGAACACTTCCTTGCTGGAAAGCGCTATCTAAAGGATGAGAGCATGGATAAGGCCCTCAGGGCCTTTGACAAGGCGTGGAAAGATGACAAGGAGAACGCCGAGTACATGTCCTATTACGGCATGCTCAAGGCCGTAAGGGGCGGGGAGATAGGCCTGGGGTTAGAGCTCTGCACCCGGGCCATCAAGAAGGAGTTCTTCAGGGCCGAGTTCTATTTGAACCTCGGCAGGGTCTACATGTCCGCCGGGAACAAGAACGGGGCCATAAAGGTGTTCAAGAAGGGCTTGAAATACGACCCGGCGAACGACGAGATAAACAGCTGCCTCATAGAGCTCGGTTTCAGGAACAGGCCGATAATACCTGGCATCGGCAGGAGCAACCCCGTCAACAAGTTCCTGGGGATACTCATAAGGAGGACGATACCGGGCATATTCGGCAAGAAAAGGAGCTGAGAAGGAGCCCCTTAAATACCAGAAGGAGGTTGAGTTGTGGAAGTCTCCCTGGACAGGAAAAGGAACCTATCGATAATAGCGCACGGGGGCGCGGGCAAGACCTCCCTGGCCGAGGCCATGCTCTTCGCGGCCGGGGCCATAGAGAGGCTCGGCAGGGTGGACGACGGCACGTCGCACCTGGACTTCGAGCCCGAAGAGCAAAAACGCAAGATCACCATTTCAGCCGCCTTACACCACTATGACTGGAACGGCTTTCGAGTAAACCTGATAGACACGCCGGGTTATTCAAACTTCCTCACAGAGACAAGGGACTCGCTAAGGGTAGTGGGCGGGGCCGTAGTCATCCTAAGCGCCATCTCAGGCGTAAAAGTACAGACAGAGAAGATCTGGGAGTTCGCCGACGAGTTCGAGGTGGCGAGGATAGCCTTCGTCAACAAGATGGACCGCGAGAGGGCGAGCTTTCTAAGGGCCGTGGACGACATGGAGAAGGTCCTGAAGGTCAAGGGCGTGCCCATGCAGATACCCCTTGGCGAGGGGCCGGATTTCAAGGGCCTCATAGACCTTGTCACGATGAAGGCCTATATATATAAGGACGACGGCTCAGGGGCGTTCGAGGCAAAGGATATCCCGAAGGACAGGGCGGCAGACGCAAAGGCAATGAGGGAGAGCATGGTCGCCTCCGTAGCCGAGGCTGACGAGGCCCTGACCGAGAGATATCTGAATGGAGAGGAGATCAAGATTGATGATCTCCTCCGTGCGCTCCGCGAAGGCGTGCTCACGAGGCGCTTCGTGCCTGTCTACCTGGGGTCGGCATTGAAGAACATGGGCGTAAACCTCCTCATGGACGCCGTCAACCTCACCCTGCCGTCCCCTTTGGACAAGGGCATCATAAGGGGGCATATAAAGGGCACAGACCCGAGGACAGGCGAGGAGCTCGAGATGGAGCCAGACCTCTCGGCGCCCTTTTCAGCCTTTGTCTTCAAGTCCCTCATAGACCCGTACACCGGCAAGCTCTCCATATTCAGGATATTCTCAGGGGTTATCCACGCGGACGCGACAGTCCTTAACTCAACGAGGGATGCTAAGGAAAAATTGAGCCACCTCTATTTTCTGGAAGGCAAGAAGCTCAAGGAGGTCCCGAAGGCAGAGGCGGGCGACATAGTGGCCGTCGCCAAGCTCAAGGATACTCACATAGGCGATACCCTCGCGGACGTGGCCTCTCCTGTCCGGTTCGCCCCGTTCCCGCCTGTGGCGGCCTCACTCTCCTATGCCCTACACCCAAAGACAAAGGCCGACGAGGACAAGGCGGCGGGGGCCATAGAGAAGCTCATGGAGGAGGACCCGAGCATCGATTTCAGGATGGACGAGCAGACCCACGAGTTCCTGCTCTCCGGCGTGGGGCAGGTGCACCTCGAGGTCGCCGTCGAGAAGCTCAAGAGGAAGTTCGGCTGCGACGTCGAATTGAAGACTCCGAGGGTGGCATATAAAGAGACCTTGAGGTCCCACGTAAAGGTCCAGGGCAAGTACAAGAAGCAATCCGGCGGCAGGGGGCAGTACGGGGATACATGGCTCGACATAAGCCCGCTCCCGAGGGGCAAGGGATTTGAGTTCGTGGACCAGATAACGGGCGGCTCCATACCCAGGCAGTTCATACCGGCTGTCGAGAAGGGCATAAGGGAGGCGATGCTCTCGGGCGTGCTCGCGGGCTTCCCGGTCGTCGACGTGAGGGTCGCGCTCTTTGATGGCACATACCACTCGGTCGACTCATCCGAGATGGCCTTCAAGATAGCGGCCTCCATGGGCTTCAAGAAGGGCATGGAGCAGGCGCACCCTGTTATCCTCGAGCCCATCATGAAGATGGAGATAAGCGTTCCTGACGACAAGCTCGGCGACGTCATAGGGGACATAAACGCGAGGAGGGGCAAGATATTGGGCGCGGAGCCCAAGGCGGGGAGCCAGACCATAAGGGCGCTTGTGCCGGCGGCAGAGGTGATAACCTATGCCACGGACCTGCGCGGAATGACCGGCGACAGGGGCATATTCACGATGGAGTTCTCGCACTACGAGGAGGTGCCGACGTACCTTAGCCAGAAGATAATCGCGGCCCACAAGGACGAAAAGGAGAGGGTGCAGTAGCCTGAGATGAAGATCAAGCAGGAGCTTCTGAGGCACATCTCTCCATCGACGAGCGCTCAAGAGAGGCTCGCGGTGGCAAAAAGGGAAGAGGCCGGTTTACCCGGTTTACCCGGTTTACCCGGTTTACCCGGTTTACCCGGTTTACCCGGTTTACCCGGTTTACCCGGTTTACCCGGTTTACCCGGTTTAC
>Ga0209521_10002303_pt1 | contig 15606 bp, 13 predicted proteins | sample Rifsed19ft4_FD_184016 | JGI IMG/M metagenome (GOLD analysis project Ga0209521, IMG submission 184016) | Soil microbial communities from Rifle, Colorado, USA - sediment 19ft 4 (version 2) | ecosystem: Environmental > Terrestrial > Deep subsurface > Rock core/Sediment | place: Rifle, Colorado...
GTAATACCTCTGGTAGTGCTTTCGCGGGGGAGAGAGCTTCGCAAGGTCGTCGTGAATAGTGTCCGCGGGCGCCGCTGCCGCCTGCGGTTCGTCGGCAGTGTTGAACGGCAGCTCCGGCGGGCCACCAAACGGTGCGCTCATCAGTTTGGCCGTCCCGCAACTCTTGCGCCGTCCCCAGGTGCGGGCAAGAGAACCTGGAGGGGGGGGATGGAACGAGCGAGACACGGGGTTTTGGACGCAGCGTTCGACGTCCTCGCGGTCCCGGTGACCCGACCACTTCGGCGAGAGTCGTGCCAAGAGCCATGAGGACGTTCCCGGTCCGGAACCCTGAGCGGCATCGGCCGCGCGAAACTACTTCTTCGGGCGTCGCGCGGGAACGCCGTGCAGCATGCCTTCGGCGCTGAGGTCTTCATCGACTTCAGGCCAATGCACGCCCTGGCCGTCGCCGATGATCTCGAAATTCTTTCTCTGCGCCGGAGTGGCTTTCGAGAGGCGCCAGGACCAGGCGAGCGGTACGCTGATCACGCGGCCGTCCATGAGGTCAAAAGTGATAAGCTCCTCGGTGACGGTCACATCCTTGACTCGAGTATCCACGCTAGCCGCAGTGCTCATGCCATGCCTCCAGAATCCTCGCTAAGTGTTTCTCGATCGTCGAGCGGATCTGATTGAGTTCCCTCACCGAGAAACCATGGTTCGCCGCCAGCGTGACTGGCTCCAGCCAGAATTTGCAGACCATTCTTTCCCTTCGGACGTGCACGTGCGCAGGTTCATTGCAATCAAAGCTGTAAAAGAAAACCCGATGCGGTCCTGGGATGTCCTTGACAGTCGGCATTCGCGCGCCCCGACGAGCCCGCCTCTTCCAGCACTCCGGACCGTCCGAGTGTTCCAGTTAAGGAAATTATACAGCTTCTTTCGGTATTGCGAAGCCCCGATGCGATGCCGTTGATGGTCAGAAGAATGGCGTAAAGTCGCTCCGCGTAATGCCTCGCGATCTGAAAATCGGTCTCGGCGAGAGCCATCTCGATATTTGGAGAGCATGCTGCGGAAGAACCGCCAATCTCGGTGCATCTCTCGGAGGAGCGCCTTCGCGAGCAGCCCGGACCTCTTCGCCGTGCTGACGGCAACGTGTTTCGCTGGCAGAGGCGGTGCGACAATCCATCCTCGTGCACCAGAATCTTCTCCACCATGGCCCGCGCCTCTTCGGGGTTTGCCGCGGGCAGGCGCCCGATGGCGAGATCCGGCAGGATGTCGTCTCCGTTCACCGCGGCGAAAGCCGGATCCGAGGCGGTCCACAGATAGGAGGTCTTTACCATGAGCGGGGGCACCTGGTTCCTCACGCCGGTCCCCAGGTAGTCCTTGAAGTCGTAAGGTCTCGTCTTCTGTGACCACAACCATGCGTTCCAATGTGAGTGTCCTGTCCCGCGGGTCGGAGCCGCTTAAGGGTGGTCCTTGCGGATGGTCAGGAACTGATTCGCTCCGACCTTCTCCCGGAGCGACCGAGTTCCGTCCAACCAGAAGACCTCGATGCGATCCACGTTGCGGAAAGAGCCCAAGCCGAAGTGAAGTCGGGGATCGCTGACGGAAAGATAAGAGTCGCTACTCGCCAGGTCCCGAGTGTAAGCCCTTTCTCCGGCCGTTACCCGAACGACGGCCCCTATGGCGGTCCCGGCGCCCGGCGGGACTTCGAGGACGATGGTGAGCCAGGAGCCGGTCGGGGAGTCGTTTCGCAACAACGAGGGCGGCAGGTCTAGGTGCGTGAACAAGAGGTCGAGGTCTCCGTCGTTGTCGTAATCGCCCGCTGCCAATGCCCGGCTGGCTCGCCGCAACTGGAAGCCAGGGCCTGCCTCGGCCGTGACGTCGACGAACCGACCCTGCCCTTGGTTCTCGAGCAGCAGATTGCGCTGGCCATAGGAAAGGCGGAACTCAGGGTGGGAGTCAACTTGCGGGTAGATGTGTCCGTTGGCCACCACCAGATCCTGATCGCCGTCGTTGTCTAGGTCGGCAAAGATCGCGCCCCATGAAAGAGGCAGGAAGGTCGGCTCGCCGAGCCCCGCTTGCACCGTGGCATCCTCGAAGAACCCCTTCCCAACTCCGCGATAGAGCGTGCTAAAGTCCTCGGAGAAGTTCGTGACGAATATGTCGAGAGCGCCGTCTCCGTCGGCATCGCCCACCGTCACTCCCATGCTCGCCTGTGCCGCGCCCTGAGCGTTGAACGCCGTCCCGTTCCACAGGCCTATTTCCCGGAACGTCCCGTCCCCCTCATTGCGATAGAAGTAGTTGGCGTCGGAGTCGTTGGCCACGTAGAGGTCTGGGTCGCCATCACCGTCGAAATCCGACGCCCTCACCGCGAAGCCGAATCCGCGCGCACGATCTTCCAGACCGGCTTGCGCCGTGGCTTCCACGAAGTCCCCTTTCCCATCCGAGAGAAAGAAATGGTCGACGGCGCCCCGAAGACCGAAGGGCCCGAAAGCGACCTTGTCGACCCCCTTCCAGTCGAGGGTGCGCGTGGCTTTGAGGACGTCCTCCAGGCTCGCGTCCACATAGGCGGCGATGTAGAGGTCGAGATCTCCGTCCCGGTCGGCATCGAAGAAGCTTGCCCCCGTGTTCCAGCCGGGCACTTCGATGCCCAGGCGGCCGGCGACGTCCTCGAATGTGCCGTCACGGCGATTCCGGTAGAGGACGTTGGGGCCGAAGTTGGTGACAAGAATGTCCGGCCATCCGTCGTTGTCGTAGTCCGCAACCGTCACCCCGCAGCCCCATTGGCCGCCACCGTCCGCGCCGGACTTCTCGGTGACGTCTTCGAAGCTTCCGTCTCCCCGATTGCGGTAGAGAGCGTTCCTACCCTTCTCCACCACGGTGCCGTCATCCAGCTTCCACCCATTGACGACGTAGACGTCCAGGTGGCCGTCGCGGTCGAAGTCGAGCCAGGCGACACCCGTCCCGGCGGAGTCCAAGAGATGGGGCTTGTCCGGACGGCCCGCATGGACCACGCGTCTCAGACCGGCGGTCGGAGCGACGTCGAAGAAATGGAACCGCGCACCCGCGGGCTCGCTCGCCGGGGCCTGCTTTCGCTCGCCGCGGGCGTCCGCGAGAACGACCCAAACCGCGCTGGCGGCAAGTACGGCCACCGGCACGCGCGGGACTCCTAGCCGCCGAGCCAGCCTTGATGTCAACGGAACTTAAGGCTTCTCGAGGGCGGCGAACTGCGGCTTGACCTTTTGCCACTGCGACTCGAGGGCCGAGGCGTGGGGCGAGCCGGCCAGCTTGCCGATGTCGCTCGCCGCGTCGAGGAAGACTTTCTTCGCGGCGCGGGTAACGATGACGAACCCTTCGTCGTAGATTCCTCGCTGTTCTCCCGCCGCGTTGTGATGGTGGCCACCTTCGACAAGGCGTTTTCTCACACCGGCCACCGCCGCATCGCCCTCATTGCCGAGCTGACCCACGAGCGCCGCCAGCCCTTCCACCTCCGAGCGAGCGTCCTGACCTGCCTGAATCTTGGTCTTGGCTCGCGCGAAGACCGCCTCGGCGTGATTGTACGTGCTCGCCAGAATGGAGCGAACCAGTTCGCGCTCCGTCTTCTTGGCCGCGAGAATCGTGTCGGCAAGATTCTCGTACGCCGCGACGAGCTCCTTGGGCGTGGTCGAGACCGTCGTCGCTTGAGCGAAGCCTACCCGCGCGCTCGCGAGCAAAGAGAGAACGAGAGAGGTGCTTAGCTGTTTCATCATGGCAATCCTCCACTTTGAAAATCGTCTTTTGGCCAGCGCCTTCGACGATGGCAAGACTGAGGCGCGCCGGCGGGCCTGCGTCCCGGCGAGACTCGACGACCGCCATCCGCAAGAGCCGGAAATCGATAGGAAATTTCAAAATCGCATGACTACCGGCATCTCATGAAGTACCCCCTACCAGGGATGATTTTACATCAGTCGGGCTCGCCTCAGGTCGGAACCAGGATAGTCGCACGGTGTCGATGGAGGTAGGGGTGTGCTCGGCGGCTCCAGAATGCAGAACTCCGCGCGGGCATCGAGACCGACGCCGTGCTGGGGGCGGCGGTGGGCTCAAGCGGAAAGCGGTGGCCGAAGTGTCGAGAGCGGTGAAGAGCGGCCCTGAAAGGATAGGAAATTCCTCCGGCAAGCTCAACCGCCGACCTCAATTTCGGCTGCTCTCGCGTGCAGCTACCCGGCACCAACGGGGGCGCCAGGCTCTGGGTGACGTTCATTCCGCAGGTGCGACGGCGCCACGGGCGCGCGCTGCAGTAGCCCGCCAGGCGAGATAGAAGACCACTCCCACCCCCTGAATGACGAGCCCGTAGATCGAGCTCCGCGTCGACTCGATGAGGGTGTTCATCACGAAGACCGCCGCCACCAGCACGAAGATCGCCACCGGAAGCGGATAGAACGGCACGCGATAGGGCCGCGGCCATTCCGGGTGGCGGCGCCGCAACACCACCACCGAGTAGGCCACCATGGTGAAGAGGATCCAGTTGGCGAACATCGCCATGGTGATGAGGTGCTCGTAGCCCCCGGTGAGCGTAAGGACTGCGGCCCAGATTGCGAGAAACCAGATAGCGTTCGCCGGGCTCGCGAAGCGGGGGTGGATTTCCGCGAGCTTCGGGAATACCAGCCCGTCCCTGGCCAGGGCGAAGAGAACGCGCGGGCCCGCGAGCATGTTGGCGGCGTTCGCCCCGAACGTGGAGCAGATGATGGCGAGGGCGATGAGGCTCGCGCCCACGGGGCCGATCATCGCCGAGACGGCGTCGGAGGCGACGCGATCGGACGCGGCGATGCCCGGCCCCAGGGCGAAGATGTAGGCGAGGTTCACCGCCACGTAGATCGCGATCATGACGAAGATGCCAATGAGAATGCTGCGGTGGACGTTTTTCGACGGCTCTTTCATCTCCCCGGCCACGAAGCCGACGAAGTGCCACCCGTCGTAAGCGAAGAGCGTCGAGATCATTGCGACCCCGACGGCGCCGAAGACGTCGAGGTCGAAACTCTCGGGCGCCAGGGGGAAAAAGTTCTCGGTCGACCCGCGCTTGGTGATGACCGCGGCCGCCACCAGCGCGAGGAGGCTCCCCGCCTTGAGGATTGTGAAGCCATTCTGAACGTTCGCGCCCCAGCGCACGCCGCGGGAGTTCACGTAGGCGAGAGCGAGGAGCACGACGATGCCCAGGACCTTCGCCGTCGCCGGAGGCAGGGGGAAGAAATGCCCCAGGTAGAGGAGAAAGGCGGTGGTGAGGGCGGCCATCGAGCCGGGGATGACGACGAGCACGACGGTCCAGCCATAGAGAAAGGCGAAGAAGCGCCCGTACGCTTCGCGCATGTAGACGTAGAGCCCGCCGGACTGGGGGAGCATGGCGCCGAGCTCGGCAAGGGCGAGGGCGCCGGCGAGCACCAGGAGGCCGGAGAAGGCCCAGATGGCGATGACCAGGCCGGGCTCGGGGACGCGGCGGGCGATGAGGCTGGGAACGACGAAGATGCCCGAGCCGATGACGGAGCCTATGAGCAGGAGGGCGCCGTCGGCGAGCCCGAGCTTCCGCGGGAGATCGCTCACTTATTCACTTGGAAATACGGTAGAGCTTCGTCGCGGTTCGAATCAGGAGGCTTCCCCGGGCGATGGCGGGAGTCGCGAGCGCGACCTCGTCGAGCGAGTTCCTGGCCACCACCCGGAACTGCTTCCCCGCCTGGATCACGTAGGTCACGCCCTCCTCGCTCAAGCAGAAGATCTTTCCGTTGTACGCCCAGGGAGAGGCGGTGAAAGCCCCGGCCACCGGGTCGATGCGCTGCTTGTCGTAGATCGGAGCACCCGTCCGGGCATCGTGGCTGGTGAAGAAGCCCCGATCGTGGAGGGTGTAGTAGTAGTCCCCGTAGAGGATAGGGGAGGGGTTGTAAGGGCCCGCCTGGCGATGGGTCCAGGCCACCTCGCCCCCCGGTTTGATGGCATAGACCGGGCGGAGGTCGTCTCCCACATAACCCGAGGAAACGAAGAGCAGGCCGAACTTCGAGAACGGCGTCGGGATGGTGATGGACGACATCCCGGCGATCTCCCAAAGGAGCTTCCCGTCGAGGTCGTAGCTCCGGATCTTGTTCGAGCCGGTCGTCACGATCTCCGTGCGAATCTCGTTCTTCCAGACGTAAGGGGTCGACCAGTTGCTCTTTTCCTCGCGCGGGATGCGAAAGATCTCCTTGCCGGTCGAAGCCTCGAGAGCGAGAAGATAGGAGCTCTCTTCGTTGTCGTTCACGAGATAGAGCCGCCCGTCGTGAAGCACCGGTGAGGAGGCTGTGCCCCAGCCGTTCCGGGTCTCGAGGGGTGCGAGCTCTTTCTTCCAGAGAAGCTCTCCCTGGTGATCGAAGGCGAAGACGCCGAGGTTTCCGAAATTAACGTAGAGGCGCTCGGCATCCGCCACCGGCGTTTCGGAGGCGTAGCTGTTCTTGAGGTGGCGGGCTTTCGAAGGCTTCGCGCGGTGAACGTCCTTCTCCCAGGCGATTCTGCCCGTCGCCCAGTCGAGCCCGTAGACGATCCATCGGTGCTCGCCTCCGGGGATATCCTGAGGTCCGCCGGAGTAGAGCCCCGTCTTGGGGGCTCCGTGATCCGCGTCGGAGACAACCGAAGTGAGGAATATGCGGTCTCCCCAGACGATCGGGGATGACCATCCGCGACCAGGAATCGAAGTCTTCCACGTGACGTTCTCGGTGGTGCTCCAGGTATCGGGAAGGCGAGGATCCTCGGCAACGCCCATCGCGTCCGGACCTCGGAACTGAGGCCAGTTGTCGGAAGAGTCGGCAATCGTCAGGAAGAGCAGAAGTAGCTTCACGTTCCCTGAATCTCCTTCGCGACGCGAACTCCGGACGCGATCGCCCCGTTCATCGAGGCCGTCGCCGTGTGCTCCCCGGCGAAATGGACGACGCCCTCGGGCTTCCTGGCGATGGCCCGGAAGTCCTTCTGGCCGACACCGAGGAAGGAATAGCTACCCCGCACCCAGGGGTCCTCGTTCCAGTACTTGATCGCGGCGCTCTCCCAGAACTTCGGAGCTTCCGGCCAGACGCGGGTCACTTCCGAGAGGGCGGTCTCGAGACGGGAGTCCTCGGAGAGGAATCCGAGCTTCTCGGCGTCGGCTCCCGACGTGAAGCTCATGAGGATGCCCCTCGGTCCTGGCTGATCGATCGACATGTGGTAGACGCGTCGAAGCATGGTGTCGGTGAAGACCCGCTGCCCGATGCTTCCGGGCTCGTCCCAGAAGCGCTTCTTGAACTGCATGGCGACCTTCATCACCTGCCCGTAGCAGAGCGAGTCGATGACCTTCGTCTTCTCCGGCGAGAACGACGGGGAGACCTCCACGTCGCGGAGGACCTTGAAGGGCAGGGCGAGAACGAGCTTCGGCGCTCGCATCGACTGCAGCGAGCCGCCTTCCTCGAACCAGACCTCGCCCCCGTTCTCGTCGTGAACGATCCTTCGCACCGGGCGGCGGTAAAGGATCTTGTCCGAAAGGGCGCGCGCGAAAGCTTTCGGAAGTTGATCGTTTCCTCCGTAGATCCGCCCTTCGTCCACGTCCTCGTTGAACCCCCCCTCGTGCACTCCGCTCATCACGAGGCCATAAGCCGACATCTCGTACGGCCTGGCCGTGGACTCGGTGGCGTTCAGGTACGTGTAGAGGGCGATGATGTCCCGAGGCGCTCCTTCTTCGAGGAGAAGCTCCACCACGGAGAGGTTGTCGAGCTTCAGGATCTCGGGCGGAGGCGACTCGCGGTCCTTGACCATGGCCGCGAGACGTTTGATGTACTCCGTCTCCTGGCCGAAGAGCTGACCTTTCTTCGTGCCTTCGAAGGGGAGCGTCGCGGTTCCGTCCTTGATCGCCTTCATCGCGATCTTCCGCCCGCGGACGAAGACCCCGTCGTAGAGCTTCGCGGTCAGGACCCTGAGGCCGAACTCCTTGCAGTACTGGTGATCGTACTCGTCGGTCGCGTCCACGTACTCCGCGCCCATCTCGGCGTAGAGCCCGTCGGCGAAGGGGTCGCGGTAGGTGCGCACCCGCCCGCCGGGCCGGGAACGCGCCTCGAGGACGGTGACGCCGTAGCCGGCCTTATCGAGCTCGTACGCCGCCGAAAGGCCAGCGAGACCGGCGCCCACGACGAGGACACGCGAGCGCTCAGAGGACTGCACCGCCAACGAGGTTCGTGGAACGAAGCTCGCGGCGAGAGCTCCACCTGTTGTTTGAAGAAAGGACCTGCGATCCATTCTAGCCTCCCGGACTCTTCCGCAGCGGCGCCCGGACCCTGGAAACGAACATCTCGATGAATCGGGGCCAGTCGAGGTCGTACTGGACATTCATCTTCTTGGCGCCTTCGGCGCCAGGCCAGAGCTCGGTACCTCCGACCGAGACACCGTAGTTGATGCCGTGGTTGACGTCGACGTCGACGTAGAGCTCTTTCGTCGTGACCAGCGTGCGGTCGATGAGGCTCGCCATCGCCACCTGGTCGTACATGAGCCAGTCGCGCTCGGGTTCCGTCTTGAAGCGGGGGCCCATCGTTTCTCTCAGAAGCGCGGTTATGGGCGTTTCGGTTGCGACCATCTCGTCGTACCATTTCTTGGTGAGCTTCGTCTTTCGCGAGACGTTCAGCGGCGAGAGCAGAATCGGAACCCCCGATCGAAGCGTCTTGCGCGCCGCCTCCGGGTCGACCCAGAAGTTGAACTCCGCGTTGGGAGTGATGTTCCCGCCTCCGTCAGCGAGAGACGCCAGAGCACCGCCCATGATGACGAGCTCCTTGATCTTGGAAGCGAGCCCGGGGTCTTTCCCGAGAGCGACGGCGACGTTGGTGAGAGGTCCGATGGCGACAAGGGTGACGTTGCCAGGATTCGCAGTTACCGTCCGCACGATGAAGTCGTAAGCGCTCTCGACCTCGGCCCGCTTCTTCGCGAAACCCCCCGGCGGAGGCGGCGGGGGCTCGTCGGACCACCACTTTCCGTAGCTCGACACCGCGAAATCGCTCTTCTCGTGCACCAGCGGCATGTCCGCTCCACGGTAGACGGGAATGTCGGCCCGCCCCACGATCTCGAGAAGCCGCAAGACGTCCGAAGTCCCGCGCTCCAGGCTCTCGTTCCCGGCGACGGTGGTGATGCCCAGAATTTCGACCTCGGACGACTGCAGCGCGAGGAGAAGCGCCATGCCGTCATCGCCCGGAGGAAGGATGAAGTCGGTGTCGAAGATGATCCGGTGCGGCTGGGCGGAGGCGACCGCGGTCAGCAAGAGCGGGAGAGCGAACGCGAGCCTCGGGGCCATGGCCGTGGAGAGTATCACAGCGTGTGGAGGTTACGGCCCAGGGGACGAAGAGGCTTCTCGGGGACTACGTCCGTCACACGCGCGAAAAGGAATAGCCGCAGTCTTCATTATCTGACAACGACGATCCTGATTATGTCGATCAAGGAACAACTCGGCGTACATCGCGGGCTCGTACGCTTTCCGGCCACATACTCGGTCGAGCGACTGGACGCACGTTGAGCTTCTACGTCGTCCCGTGCGGTAAGCTAGTCGTCCATGATCTCGCCAACCGAGCTGTCCGAAGCGATCATCGGGTCGTTTATCATTGCGATGGGCCTGATCGCGAGCGCCTCGGCGGCCCTGCGCTTGCCGTCGGGCGATCGAACGCCTATCTGGTTTGGCCTTTTCGGATGCCTCTACGGCGCGCGCCTTGCCGGGCACTCGGAACTCGTTCAGCCATTGCTCCCGGAAGTCTTCTGGCGCTATCTCGACGCGTTCATCACCTACACGATTATCGTACCGGGCGGTCTGTTCATCGAATCGCTGTTCGGACCCGGTTGGCGGCTGACGTTGCGTCGGACCTGGCAGGCGGCCGCGGTCTATGCATCGCTGGCAATCTTGCACGACTTGGTACGTGGCCAGCCAGGCGCGTCGCTTTGGCTGAATCCTCTCATGGCGCTTTCCGCCGGCGGCATCGCGACCGCTCACGTGCTGGCTCATTGGCGGCGGGAACGCTGGCCGCGGGAGTTCCGAGTCGCGGTAGCGGGTGGACTGGTCTTTGCCGGTGTCGCGACGTACCAGACGCTCGGCGGCGAGGTCCAGCTCGAGCCCTTCGCCATGCTGGTTTTCATGACATCGGTGGGATACCTCGTAGCCCAGCGCATGCTCGCCGGTGAGCGCCGGCTTGTGGCGGTGTCCCGAGAACTGGATCTCGCTCGGGAGATTCAGCAGTCCATCTTGCCCCGCACCCTTCCGGATCTCCCCGGCCTCCGCGTCGCGGCGCGCTACCTTCCCATGAGCGACATCGGCGGCGACTTCTACGACTTCGACACTCAGCGGGCGAACCGCCTGGGTGTCATCGTGGCCGACGTCACCGGTCACGGCGTGCCGGCGGCGTTGGTGGCATCAATGGTCAAGATCGCGTTTGTGGCGGAGACCGACCAGCTCGATACACCCGGCGTGGCGCTCACGAACATCAATCGCACGCTTTGCGGCAGATTCGCGGGCGCATATGTGACCGCGTGCTGCGGGGTGATCGACACGCTCAACCGCAGGCTCAGCTACTCGTGCGCTGGACACCCTGCGCCGTTGCTGCGTCGGAGAGACGGCCGCGTGGAACGCCTCGACCAGCGCGGGCTCCTGCTCGCGTTCGACATCGATGCACGGTACGCCACCGCCGAAGTGGCGCTGAACGCAGGCGACCGCCTGCTCTTCTTCTCCGATGGGCTCGTCGAAGCCTACAACGCCGGCGACGAGTTCTTTGGCGAGGTACGCCTCGAGCAACTTCTGGTTGGCCGCGACGCCATTACCCCCGAGCAGTTCGTCGAACAGATCGTCGCCGACTTGCGCCGCTGGGTCGGCCCCGACACGCGGCTTCAGGACGACGTGACGATAGTTGTGATCGATGTCGGCGACCACCTGGGACGCGATGGGTTCGGCGCTTTTGCTTGACTCACGGGACGAGAATGGAGCGTGTCGGCGGAACGGACCGCCGAACAGGATATTGGAACAGATGGAGGCCATCGGCACCGGTGACTCGGTCTTCTATCGACGCTGGATCCTCGCCAACGGGTGGGCTGAAGCGGCGGGGCTGGGAACGACGTTCGTGCTGGGGCGGGAGGTCGCGCCCTCGTTGGAACGCGCCACGGGGGCCGCGACGGTCATTCTTGGCGCCGTCGTCGCTGTCCTTCTCGGTCTGATTCTGGAGGGTGCTCTCGTGGGCCTGGCCCAAGAGGCCGTCCTTCGCCGGCGTCTTGTGGCTCTTCGAAGAGGGAGTTGGGTCTTCGCCACCGCGATTGGCGCGGGTCTCGCGTGGACTCTCGGAATGATCCCCAGCACGATCCTGGCTCTCGGCAACCACGACGCGGCAGCGTCCCCTCCCGTGGAGCCGCCCGCGCTGATCCAGTACGGATTGGCCATAGTGCTTGGGTTCGTGACCGGTCCGATTCTCGGTCTGGCCCAATGGACCGTGTTGCGGCGCCACGTCGCGCGACCCGCGAGCTGGCTCTGGGCCAATGCCGTCGCCTGGGCAATCGGGATGCCGCTGATCTTCCTCGGCATGGACCGGGTGCCCTGGACGGCGTCTCGTTTCACGGTGGCCCTCTCGATCTACGGCATCTGCGGAGCCGTCGGGCTCGTCGTCGGCGCCGTTCACGGACGAGTTCTCGTTCAGCTCCTCCGAACGCCGACAGAGCACTAGTTTATTCGACGGTCATGTCGGAGCGGCTTGCGGCCGGCGGCTCGATGATAGGATCGGCGCGGAGGTTCTGAAAGCTTGTCCAGGTCCTGTGCTACCTTCCTCGTCGTGACCCTGTCCACCCCTTCCATGTTTGGTGCTCCCGGAGACTTCGCGCCGGCCGTCCGGATGCTCGCAAGGTCCTCACGCGCGTGCGCGAGGAGCTCTTCGACGAGATCTTCCCGCTCTTTCGGACGCCCTGAGAGGCTGAACGGTCCTATACGAATGGTACAATTCCCTCCGTGAGACCTCCGATGGCTCGCTCGAAAATCACGCTGCCGCCGGACCCAGTAATCGAGGCCTACAAGAAGGCTGTGGACGTGACTTTGCTCCAGGAAAATCTGAGGCTCACCGTCGAGGAGCGTTTTAGCAAGCTCATGGCCATGCAGAAGTTTGCCGAAGAGCTCCGACGGGCGGGAAAGAAGCTTCGGGAAGCTCCGTGACCGACTTCGAGGCTCTCTTACGTCTTCTTGCACGCGCGCGGGTCGAGTTCATCATCGTCGGGGGCGCGGCGGCCACGGTACACGGCTCGTCGAGACTGACCCAGGATCTGGATATCGTCTATCGGCGATCCACCGAAAACCTGCACCAACTCGCGGAAGCGCTCTCGCCGTACCATCCTTACCTGCGAGGAGCGCCTGTGGGCCTGCCGTTTCGCCTCGACGCAGAAACCCTTCAACGCGGTCTGAATTTTACGCTGGTCACCGATCTCGGGGACCTCGACCTCCTGGGAGAGATTGCCGGGGGCGGCAACTTCGAAGCGCTCCTCGGGCACGCGCAGCCGGTCGAAGTGTACGGCGCCCAGTGTTACGTACTGGGCCTCGAGCGCCTGATAGAAGTGAAGCGCGCTGCCGGTCGTCCGAAGGACTTTGAGGCGATAGCCGAGCTGGAAAAAATCCTCGAGGCCCGAGAGAGCGGCTGAGCCTCAGGCACGAAGGAGCTTCTTGTACCGGATGCGGTGGGGCGTCTCCGCTTCCCTTCTGCCGTGCCCTATGGAGTGAGCCCGACCGATCCCCTGGTTACGGGACGGTTGTCAGCGATCTTCTCCCTAATGCAAAATGAACGGGCGAACCCACGACGCTGGAGGTCTCCATGAGAGATGTCTCGGTTGATTTGTCGCACCGGCCCGGTGAGCTGGCCCGAGTCGCCAGAGCCTTATCCCGCTACGGACTGAACCTCAAATCGGTCGCTGGACTGGCCATCGACGGTCACGTCCAGATTCGGCTTCTGCCCGACGAGATCGAGCCGGCGCGAAGGGCCCTGGAAGCCAGCGGGATCCGGTTCGAGGAAAGCGAGGTGGTCACCGTTCTGCTCGAGAACAAGGCGGGGGAGCTTGCCGAGATTGCCGAGAAGCTGGCTGACGCGAACGTAAACTTGCAGGCCCTGTACGTCACCGGTCTCGAGGGGGATATGGTCGAGCTCGCCATTGTGGCCGACGACCCGAAAAAGGCGAAGCGGGTTCTCGGGTGACCTCCTCGCCTGACCGGAATCACCATTCTGCAGCTCCGGGACCGGGGGTTGATTTCGCCACGATTCAACTGCGACACACATACGGTGTACGGGGAGGCCAGCTCCGCGCCCTCCGAGTAGAAGATATCCGGTGGAGAGAAGACAGGATCCGATTTTGAGCGTGCAAGGGAGGAAAGGAAGACATACGCGTGATGGAGATGGGCTACTTCACATAACTCAACGCTTCACATGTCCACCTGTTATGTGAAGCTCCCATAACGGTGGGGCAATTTCAATTTGACCACCCGCTAGAACGGGTATACCCTCCCCAGAGTCCGCTCAGATTGGTTTCTTGCGATGCTCTGTCCCTTCTGCGGAGCAGAGTTCTCCGACGCTCGAGGAACCTGCGCCCGGTGCGGCGCAGACCCGAGCCTTTCTCCCACGCGGGCCGGCCGCTCTCCCGGCTTCGATCCACTGGCCGAGTTGGGGCTTCGCCCGGGAGAGTCCTTCGCCCAAAGGTACACGATCGTGGATGAGGTGGGCTCGGGTGGAATGGGTCGCGTCTACAAGGCGGTCGATCAGAAGCTGGGGACGGCGGTTGCGCTGAAGCTCATCCCTCCCGAGCAGCTCGCGCGTCCGTCGAGTCTCGAGCGCTTCCGGCGCGAGTTGGTGCTGGCCCGACAGGTCACACATTCGAACGTCTGCCGGGTGCACGACCTGGGGGAGGTCGATGACCTTCACTACCTCAGCATGGAGTACGTCGACGGCCAGAACCTGCGCGACTGGGTCCAGGCGGTGGGTCGGCTGTCGCCGCAGCAAACGGTCAGCGTCGGGCGGCAGATTTGCGCCGGGTTAACGGCCATTCATCGCCAAGACATCGTTCACCGCGATCTCAAGCCGACGAACATCATGCTCGACCGCTCCGGGCGCGTGGTGGTGATGGACTTTGGCCTGGCTTACCACCCCAGGGAGGACCAGGTCACGGCCCGGGGAGAGGTACTGGGCACGCTTGCCTACCTCGCTCCCGAGCAGGCTCGCGGTCAGCCTCCCGAGCGCGCCTCGGATATCTATTCGCTCGGGCTGATTCTGTTCGAGATGCTGACCGGCCGCCGCGCTCCCGGCGACGGCCTGAGCCTGCCTCTGGCGCTTCGTGACCGTTCGGAGACCTGCCCGGCTCCCAGCCGGTTCGCCTCCGAGGTGCCCCCTTCCCTGGACCGCCTGGTTTTGCGCTGTCTGGCGCGCGAGCCGGGCAAGCGCTTCGGCTCGGTGGAGGAAGTCGACAGAGCCCTGACGCAGGTCGAGGCCTCTTCCCGGCCGCCAGGGGAGCTGCTCTTGAGCGGGCGCACCGCGAAACTCGGCGCGCTGGTGGCCCTGCTCATCGTAGGCGCCATCCTTCTTGTCGTAGAGCGTCCGAGCGAGCCCGGCGATCTGGCCCTCATGCGCTTCGGCTACCGCGGCCCTGGCCAGTACAGTTATTTGCGCGACCTGATCCCGATCCTCCTCAGCCGGGAACTTCGCGACACGCCAGATCTAGCTCTCGTTCCTTTCGAAACGAGCCGCAGTTTCGGCGGGGAGGAAAACGCCCGCTCGGTTGCCGGGCAACTGGGCGTCGGGCGAGTGCTTCGGGGCGAGATCTCGATCGAGGAGGGACGCCTGCGCACTGCCCTCCGACTTTTCGACGCCGCCGGAGAGCGAGCCGTTTGGTCCAGCAGCTTCGACAGCAGGATGGCCGACGTGGTCGAGACGGCCGGCGAGATGGCGCGGGAGATCCGCGGTGCCCTGGGAACGAGGGCCGGGCCGGCGGCCCGGGGGCCCAACGCCGCCGGCTTCGAGATTTACCTCGAGGGCAAGAGGGCGCTCGAAGGTTGGGACGTGGAGCGCAACCATGCGCGGGCGGCGGAGGCCTTTTCCAGGGCGATTGAAGCGGATGGGCGCTTCGCGGAAGCCCATGCGGGGCTGGCCCTCGCCCTCTGGAAGCAGTACGAAGAGACCCACCAGCCTCACCTGGTCGCGCGCGCGCTGGCCGCGGCCGAGCGCGCTCAGTCTCTCGCTCCCTCCCTTCCCGAGGCGCACCTGGCTCTGGGCGCGGTTCAGCTGGGCCAGGGACGATCGGCCGAGGCGGCCAGCGCCTTCGAGAAAGCCCTTCAACTTGCACCCGCTGACGACGCCATATGCCGGCACATCGCCTCGGCCTACGTTGCCCTCGGCAGAAACGAAGAAGCCGAGGCCTTTTACCAGAAGGCCATCGACCTGCGCCCGGGCTTTTGGGAGAACTACAACTTCAAGGGTGCCTCTTGCTTGAGGACCGGCAAGCTCGAGCAGGCCAAAGCGCTTTTTCGCCGGGTTCTGGAGCTCAGACCGGAGAGCGACACCGGCTACAACAACCTGGCGGCGGCTCATTTGCTCGGGGGCGAGCTCATGGAGGCGGAGCCTTTGCTGCGCGCCGCAC
>Ga0209521_10002304_pt1 | contig 15605 bp, 14 predicted proteins | sample Rifsed19ft4_FD_184016 | JGI IMG/M metagenome (GOLD analysis project Ga0209521, IMG submission 184016) | Soil microbial communities from Rifle, Colorado, USA - sediment 19ft 4 (version 2) | ecosystem: Environmental > Terrestrial > Deep subsurface > Rock core/Sediment | place: Rifle, Colorado...
AGGATTGGTATGATGAAAACTATTACAAAGGCAGCCCTGAAAATAACCCCCAAGGTCCGTCAAACGGCAATGCCCGTGTGCTCCGTGGTGGCTCATGGCATACTAGTCAGGGTCATATACGCTCAACGTACCGCAACAGGGAACACCCTGGCAAGCGAAGCAGCAGCGGCGGGTTTCGGTGTGTGATGGCTGATTAGCTTTATACATTGTTTTTTACACTTTTACCGTTTGTAAAGAATTAAGAAAGCTATTGATTATATCAAAAAAGCCCTTGGTCGTATCCCAAGTGTTAGAACTATTGCAGGGATTTTGGTTGGAGTTATTGGCGGCCTCTACTCATACTCATAGGATTGCGGCCTCCTGAGACTTAATAAATAGGGGAACCCATTTGGTAAGTACCACAAACTTAATAGCTTTCTTTCTACCTTTTCACCAATCTTAATAGCAGCCTTTACAATTATCTTAATCCTTTCCTTATCTCCTGTATTGCCGGGATTTAATCTTAATCCAGCCGTATTTATTTATAATGAAAGGTGAAAGGTGAACGATGATAGATATTTTTAAGCAATTTAGGGAGCGGTTTTAACCTTTAACCTTGATCCTTTAACCGGCATCTCACGTTGGTGCCCGAGGCCGGACTCGAACCGGCACGGTAGTTTCCCACCTCGGGATTTTAAGTCCCGTGCGTCTACCAATTCCGCCACTCGGGCAATAAATGCAGTGATTAGTGAATGGTGATTAGCAATACTGTTATACTGACAACTGGCCACTGATAACTGGCAACTGTTTTTATATGGAGGCGGCGAGCGGATTTGAACCGCTGCATCGCAGTTTTGCAGACTGCTCCCTTAGCCACTTGGGTACGCCGCCGTATTGTGATGGATAGTATAATTAGCCTATCTGTTATTTGTCAAGACAAAAAGGATAATCTGTCCTTTGAAAATTCATTTGAACTTTATAATTCATTTGAAATTTCACTTGATAACACATTTTACATCTGTTAGGATATGCCACTACTAATGTGGCTTGCAGCATCCTAGGGTGTCAAACACCATAGATACAGCAAACACAAACGTTTATCTCTCATTTGTAAAGGAGTATTTATATGCCTTTTAATTACCTTTTAGGTATGTTCTCTAATGACCTTGCTATTGACCTTGGCACAGCAAATACGGTTATCTATGTGAAAGGCAAAGGGATTGTATCCAATGAGCCTTCTGTGGTTGCTGTAAAAAAGGATGGCAGAGGAAGAAAAGTTCTGGCAGTAGGCAAAGAGGCAAAGTTAATGCTGGGCAAGACTCCTGGCAATATTACAGCTATAAGACCAATGAAAGACGGGGTAATAGCTGATTTTGAGGTTACCGAGGAGATGCTGAAACATTTTATAAAAAATGTCCACAAAAGAAGCTTTGGAATTAGGCCTAGAATAATAATTTGCATACCTTCAGGAATAACTCAGGTAGAACAGAGGGCTGTTAGGGAATCGGCGCTTTCAGCAGGGGCAAGCGAGGTTTATCTTATGGAAGAACCCATGGCAGCAGCTATTGGCGCTGGTCTACCCATAACAGAGCCATCGGGAAATATGATAGTGGATATAGGTGGCGGAACTACAGAGGTTGCAGTTATATCTCTTTCAGGGATAGTGCAGTCCATGTCGGTAAGGGTAGCCGGTGATAAAATGGATGAGGCTATCATTCAATATATAAAAAGGAAGCATAACCTTTTTATAGGAGCAGAAACAGCAGAGGCAATCAAGATAAATCTCGGCCTGGCTCTGCCTGGTGAAGAAAGAAAAACAATGGAAATAAAGGGTAGAAACCTAGTAACAGGCATACCTACAACAATGGTAATAGGCGGCGAAGAGGTGCGGGAATCGCTCACAGAAGCCCTCGCTGCCATAATAGATGCGGTAAGATCCGTGCTGGAACGAACCCCCCCTGGTCTTGCGGCAGACCTTGTTGATAAAGGGATTGTGCTGGCAGGCGGAGGAGCGCTTCTTAAAAATCTTGATGTAATACTGAGAGAAGAAATAAAGCTGCCGGTAACTATAGCTGACGATCCTCTGACATGCGTTGTTCGTGGCGCAGGCAAGGTCCTGGATGAAATGAAACTCTTAAAAGAAGTATCTCTGCCGTCTTAAATATAGAGATTAATTGGTTATAGATTAGCAAATGAGGAAAAACTAATTCGTTAATTCTCTAATTCGCCAATTCACTAATCCATGATAAGCTTTCTCAAGAGACACAGACTTATTATAACCTCGGCCGCGCTGTGTCTTTTTGCGCTCCATATTGTCTCCACAAACACAAAGGGTATAGGCGGAACCTTAATCACCGGAAGACTCATCTCTGCTGTAACCTCACCTATCCAGTATGGCATTACCTCTGCCACAAAAGGAATCAGGAATATATGGACTTCTTATATATATCTCATAAATGTCAGCAGAGAAAACGTTTCTCTAAAAAATGATATGGAAAAGCTCAAACAAGAAAACAATCAGTTAAGAGAAGCCGTCTTTTTAAATCAAAGGCTAAAGGAACTGCTGGCCTTTAAACAAGGTATGCCCCAAACTTCAGTTGCAGCCAATGTTATCGGTATTGAAAGTTCAGGATGGGTAAGAACGGTAAAAATAAACAAAGGGCTGTCTGACGGAATTAGACGCGATATGGCCGTTGTCACCCCGCTTGGCATTGCGGGCCGTGTAATAGATGTACAGCCAACAACTTCAATGGTACTCATCGTTACAGACCCACGGTGTAATATTGATGTCATTGTGCAGAGAAGCAGGACAAAGGGCATAGTAGAAGGCAATGGTACTGATAGGCTCACATTAAAATATGTACGGCATGAAGATGATATACAGATAGGAGATGTATTGTTATCATCGGGCCTTGGGGGCATCTTCCCAAAGGGTATGGTTGTAGGAGAGGTAGTTCGAGTAGAAAAAGGAGCAGACAACTTCTTCATGGATATAGAGGTCAAACCTGCTGCAGATTTCAAAAAACTTGAAGAAGTCCTCATAGTCACGACGGGTGGAACTGGCGACGGGGATGAAGAAATGAAAATTCAAAAATCAAAAGTCAAAAATCAAAATTAAGGTGTTTTATTTTTGAATTTTGATTTGTCATTTTGACTTTTTATCTTTGAGTGTGAGTAATTTGCAATTTTTATCTCTGCACCTATCTCTATCCGATTCAATATAATACAATGAAAAGTTTTTCTATTTATCTTGGCCTTGCCTTGCTCTTTCTCGTTATAGAAAGCACTCTACTCTATCATGTACTTCCTTCCTTTCTCATTCCGGATGTCATTCTTATCATGGTTTTTCACCTTGGGTTCAACAATCGTTCCACTTCCGGGGCTTTAACAGCCTTCACCCTTGGATATTTGGCAGATGTATTTTCTGGATGGGTAATTGGAACCTCATCATTTGCATTTGTATTTGTATTTGTTATTACCTCCATGCTTGCAAAAATAGTCAGTTTAAACAGTATCATGATAAAGATTGGAGGAGCAATCTTTATGAGCATATTAAAGGGAATATTGGCATATCTTCTGCTCAGGCTCACAAATGAGGAAATTCCGTTGTATACTATTTTCACAACTGCTATTTCTACAGGCATAGCAAGCCCTTTTATCATTAACCTGTTAAAAAACAGTGCAAAAATCTTGCCTTATCGCAGCATGGAGAAAACGGAAGTATAAATTACCCTCAATTCTCCGCCCAAAAATAGCGTTTGATTTTTGGGGAAACCGGCAAGTTGCCTGCCAGACGAGGCAGCGGACAATTTTTACGACGAGCCGTATGTTCACCGATACGGTGGGGAGTAAAAATTGTCCGATAACGAAGTATGGCAGGCAAATCGCCGGTTTGTAAAATAGCGCGGTCTTTAATCGCTATTTTACGGCCCCGATTAAACCTTTCGGGGACAAGTCTAAGGTGCAAGGTTCAGATATAATTGAGTAACTTGAATAGAGAAATAACCAGTTGACTACTCAACTACAAACAGTTTAAAAAATTTGATACTCGACTTTTGATTTGATATATTATCGACTTTATGAGTATTTATTTAGGTAATAATAAACCAGGAGAGTTAAAGACAAGACTTTATGTGGCTACAGGTATTGCCATATCCCTGTTCTTTTTGCTCGCTATAAGGCTATGGTACTTTCAGATATTCAAGGGAACAGAGTTCAAAGAATTATCAGAAAACAACAGGGTAAGACTGGTTAGGGAATCGGCCCCCCGGGGACTCATTCTGGACAGGACCAGCAAGATAATAGTGGAAAACAGACCTGCCTTTCACCTGGCCATCATCCCGGAAGATGTAAAAGATTGGTCAAAGATTAAAAGGGTTCTGCCAAATATTATCAGTATTACAGAAAATGATATTGAGACAAAAGTCAGCAAAGCAAACAACCGGCCGTCATTTCAGGCAATAAAACTGAAAGATGATCTTACATGGGAAGAGATAGCCCGCATTGAAACATTCAGATTAGATATACCTGGCATCGTGCTGACAATAGAGCCACGGCGGATATACCCGTTTGGAAATACCGTCGCCCATATTATTGGTTATCTGGGAGAGATAGATGAGCGCCAAATAAAAAAATTGAAAAAGGCTAATTATATACCCGGCGATTTTATTGGAAAATATGGAATAGAATATCAATTAGAAAAATATCTTCGTGGTATGAACGGCGGCAGGCAAATAGAGGTAGATGCCATGGGGAGAGAGATAAAACTGCTGAAGAAGATAACTCCGATACAGGGATACCATGTCCACCTCACTATAGATCTGGACACACAATTGGCAGCTAGTGCAGCAATGCAAGACAAGGTTGGAGCTGTAATTGCACTAGACCCGCACAACGGTAAAATACTTGCATCGGTAAGCGCCCCTTCTTTTGACCCAAACTCCTTTGCAGCTGGCATTGATAAAGAACAGTGGAATAATCTCATTACCAATCCCTTTCATGTTATGGAGGCTAAAACCATTCAGGGACAATATCCCCCCGCATCTACATTTAAGATTATAACTGCAGCAGCAGCACTTGAAGATGCTGTCATTACTCCATCAACAAAGATATATGCGGGGGAGTCATTCTGGTTTGGCAATAAGGAATTCAGAGACTGGAAGGCAGGTGGGCACGGCATCATAGATGTCCACAGGGCGATTGTAGAATCTTCAGATACTTTCTTTTATCAGGTTGGCTTAAAGCTGGGAATAGATCGTCTTGCATATTATGCAAAGGGTTTCGGGCTCGGCAGAAAAACAGGCATCAATCTTATAAATGAAAAACCTGGGCTGATACCATCCTCTAAATGGAAAAAAGACACTTATGGTACAAAATGGTATGAAGGCGAGACAATATCCGTATCAGTCGGCCAGGGTTATGTTACAACCACACCGCTTCAAATATTGAACGCATATGCTGCTATCGCAAATGGCGGCAAACTATATCTGCCCCAGCTGGTAAATATGGTTGAAACACAAGCAGGGCAGATTATATGGAGTTTTGCACCGCAGGAAATAGGAAGGATTCCTGTGTCACCTTCTCATATAAAGATACTTCAGGATGCCTTGAAAGGAGTAGTAAATGAGGAGGGGGGAACAGGACAGATAGTAAGACTGCCCGGCATAGTAGTCGCAGGTAAAACAGGGACAGCCCAGGTAGTAAAGCTTAAAGAAAATAGTCCTAGAAGAAAACCAAAAGACACCCCTTATGAACAGAGGGACCATGCATGGTTTGTAGGTTTTGCACCGGTAGAAAACCCGGAAATAGCCGTTGCCGTCATTGTGGAACATGGAGGCTTTGGTGCAGAAGCAGCTGCACCTGTTGCACGTGAAGTTATTAAAGCATACCTTAAATCCAAACTTAAACCAGAAACCATAATTCCAAAGCTAGAAGAAAATATACAAATAGATATTTACGATTCAGAAACAACCACATCAGACGATACTGTAGCAGGAGAACCAAACTTCAATGATTGACAGAAGATTATTGGTCCATTTTGATTGGGTTATTTTCCTTCTAGCCACATCTCTATCTATTATTGGCATTATAAATATTTATAGCGCCACCATGATGGACAGCAATACCAACTTATATGAAAAGCAACTAATCTGGTTTTTAATTGGCCTCGCCTTCTTGAGCCTCGTCACATTTATAAACTACATACATCTGGAAAGACTGGCCTACCCCATTTACATTTTATCCATCACTCTACTCCTCATAACCCTTATTTTCGGGCACACCGCCTCTGGCGCTAAACGATGGCTCAACCTTGGTTTTGTATCGTTTCAACCATCCGAATTTGCAAAAATTGCCATAATAATAATCCTGGCTAAATATTTTAGTACAACAAGAATTCCTCTTAAAGGATTATCACTAAAAGGATTGGTTTGGCCATCGGTCCTTGCTTTTGTCCCATGTATACTTATTGCCAAACAGCCCGATATGGGAACAGCTATTATCGCATTCTTCATTTTTGCCTCCATGGTTATATTTGCGAAGGTGCGTGTTAAAGTCCTTGTAGGCATTATCTTAGTATCTTTACCACTCATACCTATCACATGGCGCTTTTTAAAGGACTATCAAAAGGCACGCTTAATGAGCTTTTTGGATCCTACGCTGGATCCTTTAGGTACGGGTTATCATATATTGCAATCAAAAATAGCTATCGGTTCCGGAAAGATTCTTGGAAATGGTTTTACTCACGGAACCCAAGGACAGTTAAGATTCCTTCCGGAGCATCACACTGATTTTATTTTCTCAGTCTTAGCGGAAGAATGGGGGTTTATCGGCTCCTTTACAGTCCTGACATTATATCTCAGTCTGGTACTCTGGGGATTGAATATAGCGCAAAATGCAAAAGACAAACTTGGGGCGTTCCTCGCATTTGGCGTATCAGCTATGTTCATGTGGCACATTGTAATAAACATCGGCATGGTGACAGGGATGCTGCCGGTAGTAGGCGTCCCGCTTCCCTTTATGAGCTATGGTGGTTCATTCCTTCTCACCACAATGATAGGAGCTGGGATACTTACCAATATCAGTATGAGGAGGTTTATGTTTTAGAGACAGCGTCAAAGAGTCAGATATCAAAGAATCAAAGTTACAGACCTTTCGCTATGACACTATGACACTAAAAAAACTTGCTCTATTTCTTGCAACAGGAATGTATATAGGTTATTCTCCGGTTGCACCAGGTACGCTCGGAAGCCTTTTAGGAGTAATTATATGTTTCTTCCTTTCTCTGGGAAGTCCGTTATTATATGGAATAGCGTTGTTTCTCAGCTTCTCTGCCGCACTATGGGCAGCATCCATTGCAAAAGAACATTTTGGTAAGAAAGACCCTAGTCAAATAGTATGCGATGAAGTTATAGGAAATATGGTTGCGCTATTTCTCATACCATTTACCTCGCTTAATGTAATTATTGTATTCCTCTTGTTTCGCTTTTTTGATATAGTAAAACCCGTCCCTATTGGTATAATAGATAGGAAAATAGAAGGTGGTTTTGGTATAGTATTCGATGATATTGCGGCCGGTATATATGCAAATGTTGTATTTCGTATTATTATGAAGTTTGCAGCCCTTTAGCAACAAAATTCAGGAGTCAGAAGTCAGAATAATTAGGTTTTTCTTATGAACTCTGACTACTTATGAAGAAACAAAAGGAGAGGCCAGAAGAGGCAGTAGCCAGTCTCATGAAAAAAGCGAGACTTACCCTGTGCATCGGAGAGTCATGCACCGGTGGCCTTCTTTGCCATAGAATAACCAATGTATCTGGAAGCTCAAAATACTTCAGAGGCGGAGTTATTGCATACCATAATGATTTGAAAGAAAATATATTAGGCGTACCAAAAGAAATATTAAAGAAGTTCGGCGCTGTAAGCAAAGAAACAGCAATGGCGATGGCACACGGTGCAAAAGAAAAGCTTGGCTGCAACGTTGGCCTAGCAATAACAGGAATTGCCGGTCCAACGGGTGGGAGTAAAACAAAACCTGTTGGCACAGTATTCATAGCCATAGCAGGCGAAACAAATGAAAAAAGCCAAAGATTTCTCTTCAAAGGAAGCAGACAGAATATAAAGCTCTTAACCACCAATAAGGCTCTTAAGATGCTGAAGGAGTTTTTGTTAAACACAGGCAAGAGGCCATAGGCGATAGGAAGGCCTATAGCTTGATACCTTTTTAGAAACCATAATGGAAGAACATGAAATCATCAGAGCATTCATTGCCATAGAACTGCCGGCAAAAACAGCCCAAGAGTTAGAAAAGATTCAAGATAGATTAAAAGACGAAACTAATAAGATAACATGGGTCAAACCGGAAAATATTCACCTTACAATAAAATTTCTTGGCGATATAGAAACGAATAAAATAGATAGTATAGTAAAGGTGTTGGAAGACGCCGCTGATAACTTATCAAGTTTTAAGATATCCATCAAAGGAGTCGGGGCGTTTCCAACAATAGAAAATCCACGGGTACTATGGGTTGGTATAGAAGAAAATGATACAAACGCATCCCAGCTTTATAATAATCTTGAACATGGCCTCACAACCCTTGGTTTTGAAAAGGAGCAGAGGGCTTTTAAACCGCATCTTACGCTGGGTAGGATAAAGTTCCTAAGAGATAAGCGAGCCTTAAAGCAACACCTTGAAAAATTAGTAGGTATAAACCTTGGGAAATTTGAGGTGGGCAGTTTTTACCTTTTTAAGAGTAAGTTAACACCGGAAGGAGCGGTTCATACAAAATTGAAAGAGGTGGAGTTGGCGAAATACAGTCAAGAGTGATAAGTCAAGAGTCATGAGTAAAAACTTCCGACTTCTGACTTTTGACTTCTGACTTTACTACAAAGGAGGCATTAATGTCATCAATAGATAAAGAAAAGGCAATTGATTTAGCAATAGGCCATATTGAAAAACAGTTTGGGAAAGGATCCATAATGCGACTGGGTAAAGAGGCCGCTATAGTAACAGATATACCGGTAATCTCTACAGGTTCACCTGCAATCGATATAGCCCTTGGTGTCGGCGGTGTTCCAAGAGGTCGGGTAGTAGAAATATTTGGCCCAGAATCTTCTGGGAAAACTACACTTACATTGCATATTATAGCAGAGGCACAAAAAAAAGGCGGCACAGCCGCATTCATAGACGCTGAACATGCACTGGATACAGAATATGCAAAAAAACTTGGCGTAAAGGTTGATGAACTCCTTTTATCGCAGCCAGATACAGGCGAACAGGCCCTTGAGATTGCAGAGGTATTGATAAGGAGTGGTGCAGTGGATGTTCTGGTTATAGACTCTGTAGCGGCGCTGGTGCCCCGGGCCGAGATTGAGGGCGAAATGGGGGACGCCCACATGGGCCTTCAGGCAAGGCTTATGAGTCAGGCGCTCAGAAAACTTACAGCAACCATAAGCAAGTCAAAAACCTGTATGATATTTATAAACCAGATAAGGCATAAGATTGGCGTTATGTTCGGAAATCCTGAAACTACAACCGGAGGCAATGCATTAAAATTCTATGCATCGGTAAGAATAGACATAAGGAAGATTGGAGCCATCAAACAGGGAGAAGATGTTATTGGAAATAGGACAAGGGTAAAGGTGGTAAAGAATAAACTTGCGCCCCCGTTCAAGGACGCCGAGCTTGATATCCTTTACAACGAAGGAATTTCCAGAGAGGGAGACTTGATTGACATGGGGGTTCAGGCATCAGTAGTGGAAAAAAGTGGCGCATGGTTTTCCTATGGTGGAGACAGAATAGGTCAAGGAAGAGAAGCTGCCAGACTTTATCTTAAAGAGCATAGCGACATATCCTCTGCCATAGAAGAGAAGATACTGCAACACTTCAGTATAAAGCCAGCCAAAAAGGAAATTCCCCCTATAAAAGCAGAGGAAAAGGCAAAACTTTCTAACGTGGTAAGAGGAAGAAAGGAGGGCTAAGAAGCGATGGAGCTACATGATATCTTAAATATTGCGGTCAAGGAAAAGGCATCTGATGTGCACCTCAAGGCAGGCTTACCGCCGGTATTAAGGATATACGGAAGCCTCATACCTGCCAGAAATCAGGAGAGGCTTACCCCTGACGAAGTAAACAAAATAGCTATACGGATTATGAATGACCAGCAAAAGGAGCTTTTTAAAACAGCTCATCAGCTTGATATGGCCTACAGTGTCCCAGGTCTTGGAAGATTCAGGGTGAACATATTTCAACAAAGAGGTGCAACAGGAATAGTATTCAGAGTTATCCCGATCACTATCAATTCTACAGATGAACTTCACCTGCCAAAGGTGCTGGAAAAGATCGGCAGTGCGTCAAGGGGGCTGGTGCTTGTAACTGGGGTTACCGGAAGCGGAAAATCTACAACAATAGCCTCAATGGTAGATTATATCAATAACCACAGCACATACCACATCATCACCATAGAGGATCCAATTGAGTTTTTACATAGAGATAAGAAATGTATAATAAATCAGAGGGAACTCGGCGTTGATACCGGAAGCTTTGCGGAGGCCTTGAGAGGCGCTCTAAGGCAGGACCCCGACATCATCATGGTAGGAGAAATGCGCGACATGGAAACCATAGAGATAGCGCTTACCGCCGCAGAGACAGGGCATCTGGTTTTCTCCACACTCCACACAATAGATGCCATGGAGACTATAAACCGTATCGTTGCTGCGTTTCCGCCCTATCAGCAAAAACAGATCAGGATACAGCTTGCAGGGGTTATAAAAGGTATAGTATCTCAGAGGCTCATCCCGACCAAGGATGGCAGAGGGAGGGTGCCGGCTGTGGAGATTATGGTATCAACAGGAAGGATAAGGGAGTGCATAGAGGATAAAGAAAAAACAAAGGATATCATGGATGCCATTTCAAAAGGCCACACCACTTACGGGATGCAGACATTTGACCAGTCCATAATGGATCTGCTCAACAAGGGATTTATCTCTTACGAAGAGTCGCTGGCACAGTCAAGCAACCCGGACGACTTTGCTCTAAGGGTTAAAGGTATAACTGCAACAACCGATGAGGGATGGAAGGATTTTGAAAGGTCACAAGAAACTACGCCTAAAATAGCAGAGGCAAAAATAGATATAGAAAAGTTTTAAAATACAGACTCAAGACACAAGACTCAAGACACAAGACTTAAATCTATAGTCTTGCATCTGTGGTCTGAAGTCTTTGCTCTATTCTATGCATTTGAAAAATGATATCCATGCTGCCAAAACAGTTGCCATAAGCTATCTCTCCCGTGCACCAAGAAGCATCAATGAGGTTGAGCTAAAACTCAAGCAAAAGGGTATTGCTGAGAATATGCTTAAGAAAACGATAAACTCTCTTATAAGCATCGGTTATCTTAATGATGAAACATTTGCATGGCAGTGGGCAAATTCAAAAATAAAGTTTCGATTGTGGGGAAGAAACAAGATAATCCATGGGCTCAAACAAAAAGGCATAGCCGATGAAATAATCAACCAAACCCTCATGGATATTTATCAACCACCTTGGGAAGAAATGCAGGGGGATAAAACCTCAATAAGAGAGACTGCGGAATTCAATACCGCAAAAACTGCGGTTGAGAAATGGTTTAAAAGCAGGGGCCAAGGGTCAGGAACCAAGGGTCTGAAAAAACTAAGCCAAAAGGCCAGGGCATATAGATATCTTCAGGCAAAAGGCTTTCCAACATCCATTGCCATTGCTGCTATCAATGAATGTTTTGGAGCAATAGAGAAAAATGAAGGCCAATGATATAAGAAAAAAATTCCTTAAATACTTCGAAAGCAAAGGACATACCATAGTCCCTTCCTCACCCTTGGTGCCAAAGGGTGACCCCACTTTACTGTTCACCAATGCAGGCATGGTCCAATTCAAGGGCGTTTTTCTTGGCGAAGAAAAAAGGCCATACAGTAGAGCAGTTTCTGCTCAAAAATGTATGAGGGCAGGTGGTAAGCATAATGACCTGGAAAATGTCGGCAGGACAGCACGGCATCATACATTCTTTGAAATGCTTGGAAATTTTTCATTCGGCGATTATTTTAAAGAAGAGGCAATAGTATTAGCCTGGGAATTTATGACAAAAGAGATGGGCATTGACCAGAAAAATCTCTGGGTTACTGTATTTCAGGAAGATGATGCTGCAGCAGTGCTATGGGAAAAAAAGACGGGCATAGCAAAAAACCGTATTGTAAGAATGGGAGAAAAAGATAACTTCTGGGCCATGGGAGATGTAGGTCCCTGCGGACCATGCTCTGAAATTATTATAGACCAGGGCAAAGATGTCGGCTGCGGCAAACCAGACTGTGCTATCGGGTGTGAATGTGACCGATTTCTCGAACTTTGGAATCTGGTATTTATGCAATATAACAAAGATTTAAAGGGGAAACTCACGCCTCTGCCTAAACCCAGCATTGATACAGGTATGGGCCTTGAAAGGCTAAGTTCTGTAATGCAGGGCAAGAAAAGCAATTATGAAAGCGACCTTTTTAAACCCATTATTAATTTTGTAGAAGAAATTTCTGGAAAAAGTTATGGCGAAGTGGAGATAAATGATGTATCTATCAGGGCTATTGCAGACCATAGCAGGGCAGTAACATTTCTCATTACCGATGGCATACTGCCAAGCAATGAAGGGCGAGGTTATGTCCTGAGAAGGATTTTAAGAAGGGCCTCCAGACACGGAAAACTTCTTAATATAAATGAACCATTTTTATATAAGGTATGCGGCAAAGTAATAGAAGTAATGGGAGGGGCGTATCCTGAAATAATCACAGCCAGAAATTCCATTGTAAAGGCAATAGAAGGTGAAGAATCTCGTTTCCTTGAAACTCTTGAAAGAGGGCTAAACATATTGGGTGAAGAGGTCAAGATATTAAAGCAGAAAAAGAAAAAGACAATCCCGGGTAATGTTGCATTTAAACTCTACGACACGTACGGTTTTCCTCTCGACCTGACAGCCGACATAATAAAAACAGAAGGTTTTTCAGTAGATGAGGAAGGCTTTAATGCAGCAATGGAAGAACAAAGACTTAAGGCAAGGGAGGCATGGAAAGGCTCCGGGGAGATAAAGATTCATGAGCTTTATAACAAACTCTCGGCATCTGGTATCAGAGCAACCTTTGTTGGATACCATACCGATGTAACGCCCTCAAAGATTCTCTGTATTTTAAAAGATGGGAATATTGTTGACCGTGTTTTACAGGGTGACAAAGTTGAGATTATAACGGAAGAAACGCCATTTTACGGCGAGTCAGGCGGCCAAGTTGGAGATATAGGCAGCATTGTGGGCAAGGGCTTTGAGCTGACTGTGGTTGACACAAAAAAACCTTTACCCGATATTATTGTTCACCACTGCACAGTAAAAGAAGGCACCCTTTCAAACGGTGATAGTGTTGAGCTCATCCCTGACTTGAATGTAAGAAAGGCAACAAGCCGCCATCATACCGCAACTCACCTTATTCACGCCGCTCTGAGAAATATTCTTGGCGAGCATGTGCGGCAGTCAGGCTCACTGGTAGACCCGACACGGTTCAGGTTTGATTATAGCCACTTCTCTGCTTTATCTGAAAAAGAGATTCACAAAATAGAATATCTGGTGAATGAAAAGATAATGGATAACCTCAATGTAGCTACAGATGTCCTTTCTTATAAAGATGCAATAGCCAAAGGGGCATTGGCCTTTTTTGATGAAAAGTACGAAGATACAGTAAGGATGGTGAACGTAGAGGGGTTCAGCAAAGAGCTCTGCGGTGGTATCCATGTTAAACACACTGGTGATATTGGGCTTGTTAAGATTTTAAGCGATTCTTCCATTGCAGCAGGCGTAAGAAGAATAGAGGGGGTCGCAGGCACAGCAGCCCTCAAGGCAATAACGGAGGAAGAAGATATTATTAAAGAAACAACATCTATGTTAAAGACCACCCCAAAGGAACTGCCTGAGAAGATAAATAAACTCATTCAGCATCAAAAGATGCTTGAAAAGGAGTTAGAGGGCTTCAAGGCAAAACTTAAAAGCACTGATGCAGCGACAATACTTAAAAATGTAAAAACGATAAAAGGCATAAATGTTGTTTCATCCGAGGTGGATGTTGATAGGCCTGATGATCTAAGACAGATGGCAGATGTACTCAGGGCAAGAATCAACTCCGGGATTGTTGTTCTTGGAAGTAAGACAGATGGAAAGGCCTTTATACTCGCCGCAATAACAAAGGATTTGTCAAACAGATTCAATGCCAATGTCATCATCAAAGAGCTTGCACCCATAATAGGCGGAAAAGGCGGGGGTAAAACAGACATGGCACAGGCAGGGGGGGATAATCCCGCCGGGCTAAAGGATGCAATGGAAAGGGTTTATACAATAGTTTCAAGTTTCAAGATTCAAGATTCAAGTTAAGACTTGAAACTTGCGACTTGCATCTAGCAACTATAATCTAAGGAGGTAATCATGGCTACAGACATATTGAAGAGGGCAGCGCTTATGGGTATTGGAATCATGAGCATGACTGAAGAAAAAATTAAGGAGTTGGTAAAAGAACTGGAGTCAAAGGGAGAGGTATCTGAAAAAGAGGGCAAAGATTTATTAAAAGACCTCATAACAAGGGCAGACAAAGAAAAAAAGACCATAGAGGAAAATATTAAAAGAGGGATTAAAGATTATCTTGCAAAGATTAATATAGCCAGCAGAGAGGATGTAATAAAACTGGAGAAAAGGGTTAAGAGTCTTGAGGAAAAGGTAAAAGAATTAGTGAAGGCTATAGAAGAATAGCTACTTTTTCTCTTTTACAAGCTTCATATACATCTGAGCCTTTTTGTCATTGGGGTTTTTATGAAGCACCTTGATCCATTCTGCTTTGGCCTTCTCTATATAGCCCATTGTATAATAGGTAATCCCCAGATTCATCCTTGCAGGGAGGTATTCAGGGTTTATCGTTGTTGCCTCTTCCAGCTCTTTTATAGCCCTGCTGTAATCCCGCATATCTCTGTATACAACACCTAGTTTATTCTTTATATCTACAAAGGTCGGCCTTAAAGCAAGCGCCTTTTTATATTCTTCCGCAGCCTCTCTATAGAAGCAGAGATCCTGATATATAGTACCTATCTCTGCATGCATATTTGCCAGTTTGCCTTTAGCATACGGATCCAGATATGAAGTGGCACCACCCTTACCAACCTCCTTTGCCTTGGCATAAATCTCTTCTGCCTTATCGAATTCTCCCATCTCATTATAGGCCACTACCAGATTCAAAGAAACCTCGGTATAATTAGGATTGATTTTCAGAGCCATTTGAAAGTGCTTTATAGCATCCTGGTGCTTGCCGGCTGAATAATAAATAAAACCAAGCATATTGTAAACATCCGCAAAACTATCCTTTTCCTTTAAAACCTCTTCCAGATATATCTGGGCTTCATTATAGTTTTTTTCATCAAAGGCCTTTTTCCCCAATTCATACGATTCATGCCAACTTCGCTTCACTTCAACCTCCTTAGCTCTCATGATTATTACTCAACCAACTCTTTGCATCATCAACAAATGAACTGTCTGGAAAATTTGCAATAAGTGTAGAAAATGCGTCCTTGGCAAGATCTTTCTCTC
>Ga0209521_10002305_pt1 | contig 15604 bp, 22 predicted proteins | sample Rifsed19ft4_FD_184016 | JGI IMG/M metagenome (GOLD analysis project Ga0209521, IMG submission 184016) | Soil microbial communities from Rifle, Colorado, USA - sediment 19ft 4 (version 2) | ecosystem: Environmental > Terrestrial > Deep subsurface > Rock core/Sediment | place: Rifle, Colorado...
CAGCACCGGTGACTGCATTGCGAACCAGGAGACCGACACGGATTGTGCAGGGTGGATCGAGTTCAGCAACACGTTCACGATCGAGCCGACCGTGACACCAACTCCGACCCCGACCGTGACCTCGACCGGGACCTCGACCGTGACTGTCACGCCCACCCCAGTGTTAGATGGGGAAAGTATGCACGCAAGCCAGATGATAGACTTGACCACCAGCTCATTGTTCTTCGTTGGCGCTGGGGGCGCTGACCCAGGGGCGCCATCTGAAGAAAGCTTTTGGATCACCGACCGCGCGCTTTCTATGCTTGACGTGCGTATTGCGCTAGTCAACCCACCCGGTGCGGGCAAACAATGGAATGTGACAGTCAACTATGAGAACACGTCTTTTGCCTCTACTGACGACTGTGAATCTCATGCCGGATACGAGTCGGCGTCTGTTGGCACTGTTGCCGGAACGGACAAAGTGCTGAACGCGAGCGTGACTCTGACAGGAAACGCGGCGGCTTATACGTGTTACCAACTTGTGTTCACGCCAGTAAACACACCCGCTCTGACTGGTGGTGGTAACATCACGGTTGTGCCTGTTGGAGCCTCTGAGGGAGTATCAATTTATGGAGAGGCGAGCAAAGCAACTCAAGTCACTGACTTCTTTATAGGACCTAAACTAGGGACTGGCGCAACGCAAAACGATCTTTTCTGGATTGCTACACGTAGCATCACGACTTGCTCTGGCTTTGCCATCCTCGACATCGCGCCTGGTGGGAGTGGTACGTATCTTGTAGGGACACACGTTTCAACCACTGGCCTCTCCGGCGCTAGCACCACTGGGTGCAACGAGCTTGCTTATACCGACACAACCCAATGCACAATCACTAGCGATGACCATAATTGTGCTTTCGGACAAACGAGTATGAGCATCCCGGCAGGATACTGTTTCAACAGTAGATTCACCGAGAGCGTTGCCGCTGCTAGTACGGGGGGACAGAATCTGCAATTTGAATGCGCAACGATCGGTGCCCCTTCGGGCGCTGGAACATTTTACATGAGTGAAGGTGTCGTCCAAACAGCAGACACTTTTTGTGGCCCTAACAACGTCTGCTCAACCGACAGTACATCGCCTGAAATCTACTGGATTACCAACTATGCAGTTTCCAAGTTGTACGGGGGCTACTCACAGGCCAACGCGCTCAATATCACCGGGGGGGACTTAGACCTTTACATTAGGCATAGCAACGCGGCCCCGACCGTTGGTCAGTCTTGCCCTAGTGCGATCTCTGCTGGTAGCACTGACATCCTTCTAGGGAGCCTCGTAACGAACGACCAATCGCTTATCTTCAGCAACATTGCTGCTACTCCGATACCAGAAGGCGCTTGCTTCACACTGTTCCTTGATTTCAGTGGAACAGTGAACGTTGGGACCGGTGCCCTGACCTTTACGTTAGAGGGGCTTCAAGAAGACTTTACCACTCCTACTCCGACCCGCACAACTACGCCAACCGAGACCGTGACGCCGACTGAAACATTGACAGCCACCCCTACCATAACGGCTACGCCAACTGAGACTGTCACTCCTACGGAGACGCTGACGGCTACGCCTACGATAACGGCGACTCCGACGCTTACAGCGACCCCCACGGAAACAGTGACGCCCACAGAGACGGTGACAGCCACGCCCACGCTGACGGCTACTCCAACCGAGACGGCGACTTCTACGGAGACGCTGACCCCTACTCCGACACTGAGCCCTACGCCGACGCTGACCGCGACTGAGACGCTGACTCCCACACCAACCGAGACGCTAACCGCGACTCCTACGCTTACGGCCACGGAGACGCTGACGCCAACGCCTACACTGACGCCAACGCCAACCGAGACAGCTACACCAACGGAGTCACCGACGCCTACAGCGACTGAAGCCGCTACTCCAACCTCGACCCCAGCCGTAACCTCAACACCCGCCTTCTGCGCAGATGAACCAGTCCCATGTCACGAACACGCCTGTGTCAACAGGCTATGCTTCGTCCCCGACCTCTGCCTCGCAGACGGCACGGAGTACGCCATCGGCGTCAACCCGTGGGGCAAAGCGGTGTGTGTTAAGTTCTCGACGCCGACGCCAACCCCGACGCCATGACGCTTAAGACGCACATCGGCCCGCTCTTAGTCCCGTTTCTCATACTGTGCAGCGCGCCAGCGTACGGGCAAGAGAGCATCATCCCCAAGGAGCTATTTGCACCCGGCAACATCCCCGCCCTCGGCCAGTGCCCTGTCAATCGCGGCAACCGCTTCTCATGGGAGAACTCGTGCTCGGTCGGCGGGCCGGTCAGTAGTGCTGAATGCCACGCCCACTCTTGTACGAACGCGCTTTGCTTTGAGCCTCCCGACTGCAATCCCGCGACCGAATACGCCATTGGCATTGATAAGTGGGGGCATCCGACGTGCCTTGCGTTCCCAACACCGACCCCTACCGTGACGCCGACGCCTACTACGACGGCAACGCCTACCCTCACGGTGACCGCCACGCTGACCGTGACTGTCACTCCTACTGAGACCGCGACCCCCACGTTGACGGCCACGCCGACTCCCACGCTCACACCAACCCCGACTGTCACCGCAACACCTACCGTCACCACCACAGCGACGCTCACCCCCGTCGCCTGCCCGACCCCCGCCTCCATCGCGGGCGCAGGCCAGTACGGCTCGGACGGTGCTGGCGCGCCCCTGTGCTTCACAGACCCTCTCACGGGCGAAGCGTTCCAGGTGCTCGGGAAGACGCAGCTCGACGCGCGGGTCCACGTTGGGCCAACTCTGTGGCTGACTGCGACGCCTACGCCTACAGAGTCGCCGACCCCGACAGGCGTGACTGCGACGCCGACCTCAGCGACCATCACACCGACGCCGACCGCGACCAGGACGCCGATCCTCGAAGTTGTCGGGGACGCTCAGTTCATTGGCGTGCCCGGTGTGCTACCTGTCCTGATGCTCGATGGCAGCGCGGGCACGGGCGGGACCTCGCGGTGGCAACTGGTATTTCTAGCAAATCGTCCGAGCGGCACGGGCGCTTCCGCCGGTGAAGTCTTCTGGCGTGATAAAGATTCTACGGCACCGCTGGCTGGTATCCAAGCTACTTACGGTGCTACCGATGCCGAGGGCATCCTCAACTTCATCCTTGACAACGCTACAGTGTTTCGACTGTCGGATGGTGGGCACCCGACGACCTTACAGGCAACGGCACCAACGTTGACCTCGTGCTGCACGACCCCCGGCACGGTAATAGGCACCGATTCAAACGGCAGATTCACTACTGGAAGCGGAGGAGCGTGTCAGTTTTGTACTCTTAACTTCACTACTGCCTGGGTGGGCTCGCCCCAGTGCTTCACGAACAATCGAACAACTGTACTAACGGTGGGCGCGAATTCAAGCAACACCACAGTGGTGTTTAGCACGGCTGCCGCTGGGGCACTGGCAAGCCAGACGATCGAATACTGGTGCGTCGGGAATGAGTAGCGTGTACGATAAGTTGCTAAAGGTCGCGCTCCCACTGCTGCTCGCGCTCGCGGGCGCGACCTTACACTTCGTAATGGAGACAAACGCGCGGCTTGCTGTGATCGAATGGCGTATGAATTACAGCCTTGGGGAGGCACCGTGGAAACGTTAACCGACGAGTGGGCACAGTACGCCCGCTTGGTCCTCGACAAACTCGATACGTTCGACGCGCGCCTCGACCGGCATGACGAGAAGCTGGAAACACTGCTCGTCGCAGTCGCGGGTCTGCGTGTCAAGGCGAGCATCTGGGGTGCCCTAGCCGGCTTGATCCCCGCGTGCTTAGCTCTTGCGTATCTGCTCATAAAATGATACGCTGCTAAGTCGAAAGGAGTACGCTGTGTTGCGAACATTCATCCTCAAGCACTTGATTCAGCTCAAGTTCCTCGACGGCTACCGCACCTACGCTGCGGGCATCGGCTCTGTGGCGACGGGCGTAGGCATCCTCGCAGGCATGTTCGCCGGGGGGACTTACGACCAAGAAACGTTCGTCAGCGGCATGGCGTTCTTGCTCGGCGGCGTTGCTATAATCGGCGCTGCTGGCAAGGCCGACAAGGCAGCCGGTAAGGCAGCTGAGAATAGCGATGCGTAGCAGCCTCTGCACATCCGATAGGAGATGTGGATGTGGACGTGGAAGTAGAGGATGAAGCTCAGCAACCGAGGCATCGCCCTTCTCAAGAAGTTAGAGGGCTTTCGTGCGGAGCCATACCGTGACGCTGGGGGTCACTTGACCGTGGGTTACGGCCATAAGATGCGTTCGCATGAGAAGAAGGAGCCGTACACCTCCATTACGTTAGAAGCTGCTCACACACTCTTCCTTCTAGACCTTGGAACTGTTGAAGAGGCTCTTACTAAAGACACGGACTTTGTTCCCCTTACTCAGCGCCAGTTCGACGCCCTCGTCATCTTCATCTTCAACGTAGGCATCACGGCCTATCGAGCCTCAACCCTTCGCAAGTGTCTTCTTGCAAAGGAATACGCTAAAGTCCCAGGTGAACTCATGCGTTGGCGCTACATCACAACCTCCGGCGTCAAGGTCGTATCGAAGGGCCTCGCCCTCCGACGCGCAGCAGAAGCTAAACTTTGGAGAGGAGAAGCCAATGAATCCGTTTAGCTACATCACCAACTTCTTTAGTGGACTCACCACTAAGGTCCGCCTGTTCTTCAGCAGCCCAGGCGGGCGCATCGTGAAGAACGCTATCGCTCGTTTCATCGAGATAGTTGGGCCTGTTGCTGCCTCCGTTCTCATGGAGATTGCAGCGAAAGCGGTTGCGGCGCAGGCGACGAGGTCTGGAGGCAGCGGCGCAAAGTACGCTGGCGCCTTCTACGAGATCAAGGGAGCCCTACTCCAAGCTGGTCTCGACGCCGCAGACAAGGACATCAACTTTGCTATCGAGGCTGCCGTCCAGGCCCTCAGAAAGTAACGACCATGCCAATGCACGCTAAACACGGTTCCACCACACGCGAGGCGATTGAGAAGCGCATCGCAGAGAAGAAGGCGGTCGCCAAGAAGGCTGAGGAGGAGGCTGCGAAAAAGAAAGCTGCTGAGAAACGCTTCACGCCCGGCGAAGGTGGCCCTCGCTACTTGAAACGCGCCTTCGACAGCGAGCGCGAGGAGAGCTGACATGGCGATGCGAGAGCTGGCCGTTAATAGCGCCACCAGTTTCCTCGACCGTTTCGGTGGGCTCCTCGACGAGGCTGCCACTGCACAGCTCGAAGAGAAGGCGAAAGCTGAACGCGAGACAGCGGTGCGGCGCAAGCTGGAAGAAGAAACTGCTGCTCGCCAGCTCCTCGAAGGTGAAAGCTACGCTGCCCGCCGAGCACGCTACCTCGCTAAGCACGGCCCCACAGCACAGCGAGAGGAGTACGAAGCCAGCCGTAAGGTGGCGGAAGAGGAGTTCGAGCGTTTCGGCACCCCTGACACCATGACGCAGATGCGCTTGAAGAAGGCCGGCGGCATCTACGAAGACCCCACGATCCTGAAGCTGAGGATGAGGGAAGACCCAGAGGCGTTGCGAGCTGAGCTGGAGGCACAGGCCGCAGGGCCAGCGCCTATGGAGGCAGCCCCAGGTCCGAAGCGTGCTGGCGTCTACGCACCCACGCCAACTGAACGTGGCAAGGGCACTTACTCCCGCATCGGCGCTGGCGGCGAGAGCAAGGTGAAGGAGCGTGCTCAGCTTCTCTTGAAGCAGCTCGCCGTTACCCCAGCCAGTAAGACGGTGGCGATGCGCGACTACCTGAAGTACAAACCAGAGTATGCTGACCTCGGCTTGAAGCAGGGCACCCTCAAAGCCTCTATGCAAGTCGAGGCTGACGCGCTCAGCGGCAAGCTACCAATGCACGCGGTCGGTCCCATGTTGAAGTTCCTCAGCTCAGCCGCCGAGGCTTTTGGTGAGGATGAAGACCCCACTTCTGGCTCGCTGCCGCCGACAATCGCAGATGCACAGCGGTTGCAAGCGGGCCGCCAGCAAGCTAGAGAAGCCAAGGTTGCTGCGGAGAAGGAAGAGCGCGCTCAAGCTCAGGAGCAAGTTGCTGACGAAGAGCAACCAGGTGGCGCGCTTCGTGCCTGGTGGGACAGAGCAGGCGAAGCGCTGGGCTCCGCGGGCGTAGCAATGCGAGGCATCCCATCACCACTAGGAAAGCGTTCTTGGGAATAACGGAGTAGCCTATGGCTTACTTCGATGACCTTCTAGCTTCCCTTGCTAGTGACGAAGAGGAGGCTCAAGACGACGAACTCAGCTTCGTCTACAAGCCACCGAAGCTCTCGAAGGCGCGGCGCTTCGCCCCCAAAGCGCGCCCCGAGGTCCAGCGCGAGGTTCTGAAGGAAGTCCGTCCCGAGAACCAAGACCTCTTCAATCGAATCAAAGATGGCGTCCTTGGGGACGTTCGTGATCTTTACACGGGTCTCAGCACCCTCGCCGGGCTGCCACTCACTCCCGCTGGGCGCGAGACCCTAGGGCGCGGTGTCAAGGCCGTGCGCGAAGACCCTCTTGGTGTGGCAAAGACCCTCGGCAAGGCTTTCATCGAACCCTACCAACGCCAAGAAGGCGAGGATGTTGGCGACGTGGTTGCCCGCCAACTGCTCGACCATCCTCTCAGCACGTTGATGGATGCTGCTGGCCTGCTGGGAGGCGTCGGCCTCGCTATGAAGGGCGCTGGCGCTGTGACGCTAGCTCCAAAGCTTTATAAGGCTGGCGCCAAGGTTGCTGATGCTGCCACTTACCTCGACCCAGTAGCGCAAGCGGCTCGCGGTGGCAAGATGCTCGCGCGCACCGCGTTCCCTTCGCTCGACCGCAAGCTAGAACTACGAGCAGTGCTCAAGGAAACGCAAAAGGCCAACGCACTCAAGACTGAGTTCGTCGAGAAGCGGAAGGCCGAGCAGATAAAGGTGTTGATGCAGGAGATGACGCCTACTGAGGCGAGCCTCTTCCACCCCTGGAGCCAAGGGCTCATCCCCACGCCTGCTGGCGTTGCTGACGACTTCACCCAGCGCATGCAGAACTATGGGCAGAAGTGGGAAGCCATCCACAAGGACTACGAGGTGGCGCTCGGCCTCGACCCCGAGACAATCGCACAGGACGTAGTAACACAAGCGTGGAAGAACAAGAAGAGCTGGCGCACGATGGCTCCTGACGACGTGCGTGCTGAGATGGATAGCCTCCACGACGAGGCGCTTGCGGGCGCCCTCGATCAACAGCAATACCGCCGCACCTTCGGGAAGCGAAACCAGGTCTACGACGCGAAGGCTAAGCAGTGGAACGAGGCCGTTGCGAAGACCAAGCTAGAGAACCTCGCCGCTGGAGTCATAGACGACGCGACGTGGCTCCGTCCCATCCCCGACACTCGCCCCGACATGAAGCTGATGAACGAGATCCCCACGGACGACATCACCCGTGACTTCGAGGTCGGCCAGGGACGCATCTACATGCCACACTCTGCCGAGACCCTCACCTACGAGATGGCAACCATCCCCAACCTGCTCGGTAAGGTCCGCGAAGCCCTGCCCTGGAAGTTCAACCGTGGCGCGCTCCTGCGTACAGGGATGCTCGACCGGCTCGCACCCGTTGAGAAGCTGAGGGAGCTGGAGGAGAAACTAGGCGACGTGATGCTGAACGGCACCAGCAAGGCCGCCGCGAAGCTGCGCGCGGAGATGGAGGCGACGAAGCAACCACTCACCACAGCTCTCCTCAGCATGAACAAGGAGATGGCTCGCCGCGTCTCAGAGACCAATATCTACCAAGCCCTCGCAGACTTCGCGGTGGAGAAGGGCTGGGCCGAGAAGATCAAGCTCAAGGAAGGCCGCCTGATGACTGACAAGGCGCTTACAGGCGACCCTGATCGTGGCATCAAGGCGACCCACCAAATCCTCTGGCCCAACGGGCGCATGCGGATGTACGCGCTGTCAAACGAGCTGGAGCCGTTGCTAGATGGCCTCTTTGCGCACTCTGACTCGCCCCTCGTCAGCCGCCTAAACGCCATCGACATCGTTCGTAAGGCGTCAGAGAAGATGGACAAGACCATCGGTATGGCGCGCGGCTCCGCCTACAAGATTCCGAAGGACATGGGCGACCTCATCGCTGGGTTCCACAAGATGTTCAACCCCTCGACTTCTTCGTGGATTCAAGCCCTTGATGGCGCGACCGACGTGTGGCGCTTCACCACGCTCAACGTCCGTCCTGCTTGGGTAGTCAACAACCTATTTGGCAACATCATCTTCGGTGCGATGTACGGCCTCCATCCCTTCAACCCAGCAGCATACAAGTCTTACTTCGACGCCTTCCGTGCGTGGGGCTCGAAGGAGTACGGGTGGTTTGGAGAACAAGGGAAGAAGCTCGCGCGCGTGTACGAGCTTCCAGGCATCACACAAGGCGGCCTGTTTGGCACCGAGGCTACCGCTGTCAGGACCGCAGCGGGGTTTACTGGTTCAACAACTGGTGAAGCACTGCTCAGAAGCGGCTCCCGCGTGGCCCGTGGGGTTGGCAAGGTAGGCGAGGGTGTTGCTCAGTTCAACCAAGGGCTTGAGAGCTGGTTCCGCGCTGCTGCCACCATCCACGGCCTCAAGCGAACCAACTTCGAGCAGATGGCGCGCTCTGGCAAGAGCATCCTCGAAGCGATGGACGTGGGAGAACGGTTGACGACGCTCTCAGAGATGGGAGCCGATGCCCTCGTCTCACAAGCTGACTTCCGCTCCGCTCTCGCCTTCACCAACAAGGCGCTCAACGACTACTCACTCCAAAGCCCGTTCCAGCGCAACGTCCTCCGCCGCGTGATGCCCTTCCAATCCTTCTACCTCCACGCCTTCCGCGTCGCCACACACTACCCCTTCGACCGCGCAGCTCAGGCGACGCTCATTCGCTCACTCGCAAAGCAGGCGAAGGAAGACTTGAAGGATCAGGTCGAGATGTGGGGCATGGACTGGGACCAGGACGTGCCGAACGAGCTGAAAGACTCCATCCCTATCGACAGGATCACTGATGGCGCTGGCAACATCATGCTCCGCATGCTGAACACCCGTGGGCCGAACCCGCTGAGCGTCGTCACGCAAGCGGACCCTGGTGCCGACTCCCTCGCCAACCTGAATCCTATCATCAAGGTAGGAATTGAGTTCATCACTGGCGTTGACCTCTTCACGATGGAGCGGGCAAAGGGGCCGATGTCGCTCTACGGGGGCAAGGAAGTGAACGCGGAAGGGCTCATCACCGAAGGCAACGTGCGTATGAACCCAGTGGAGAACTTCCTTGAGCAATTCTGGCCGTACCGCGCAGTGAAGGAAGAGGTTGCTGGTGGGCGTAAGATGTATGCCACCACGACGCTCATCGACCAGCTCTTCAACGAGAAGGTCGCCTACCGTACCGATCCTGAAACCGGCAAGCCGATCACAAAACCACGGGTCCGTGGGACAGGCTTCTTGCGGGCGCTCGTCCCGACTGTGCCTCAGCTCGTCGAGCCACGCACGAAGGAGCAGCTCCGTCAGCAGAAGCAGGTCTACAGCGAGACGATGAACCGCCTGTGGCGGCAAGCTGACGACGAGGAGAAGGCTCGGCTCCGTGCCCTCATCGCGCAGAAGAAGATGGAGCTACTCCCGGGTGGGTTGCGGTGATGACATGCAGCAGTGGCGCCGACCATCTCTCATCAAATCGGTCTTCAGGACACTCGCAGTCCGGGCACGGCTCCTCCATGGCCGCGTCCCACCCCTTGTTGACCCCGTAAGCCCCGCTGAGCAGCGCTACCGCGAGCAGAAGAGCAGCGAGCGTGACTCTGGCGCGCCAGGGGTTCGATGGACGTGGCGGTGGTGAGTGAAGCTCCAGCTCCAATCGATAATCACGCGATGGGCCGAGCGTAGTCGCCATGTGATACAAGACGCAGTGGTAGCAACAACCATCGTGCTCATGATCCTGAACTGGTTGGCGGCTCTTTGGTTTCTTCGACTTGGGCATCGACGTTCTCCTTCTTCACGCGGGGCTTCCGCACGTAGCGAATCTTCTGAATCCAGCCTGTAGGGATGATGAGCACATGCTCGACCTCTTCAGGTGGATCGAAGCCATGTGCAATGATTGTTTTCTTCTCGTTCGTGACTATCAGGTAGCCGACGTTGTGACGCTCCATCAGCTCCTGCTTGGCTGCGTCTTCGAGGGTGAAGCTGTCACGAATGTCACAGGCGTCAGTCCAGAAGACCTCGACGAGCGGAGGCTTATGTGGATGTTTAGCCATGCGTGGCCTTCGCAGCATCGAGCCTCTTCTGCAACCTGCGTATCTCGCTCTCTAGCTCTCTCACCGTTGCACCACGCTCAGCCGGCGCCTCATCAACAGCATCCACCTCTGGCGCCACCGCCACCTCGTCATCCGTCCCCCACCACAGCAGGTAGATGACAGCGACGAGGGTTGCGAAGACGAAGGTGACGGCCATTCTAGCCTCTGCGTTTCGCCCTGCATGGCGCGCAGGCCATCACTGAACGCCATCGCCAGCAACCTTCGCTGGTGAGCGTTTCAGCCAAAACCTGTACCCGCTTGTAGCGGCGCACCTTCAGCTTTGCCGAGAGCCTCGACCGGACATGTATGTCAATGGCATCTAGCGTGGTGCCGAGAGCACACCCTGGGATGGGACAAGGTAAGCCGGGTGTTTGATACAGCCTGTGGTCTTCACAGCGTTGCATGAGCCTACTCCTGTACGTGAACGTCCAAGCCATTCGTCTGACTCGTCCCATCCTTGAACCGCCACCGCACGTTGCAGGTCACGACGCCGAGGCCCTGCGGGACCAGCCCCCTCGTCTCGACGTAGCTGCCTGAGTGGTAGTCGCATGCCTCACCCTCAACGTAGCCCTTGAGGAACGACGCCGCCCGGATGAACGCCTGCTGCTTCTGCTTCATGCGCCACGATCCACCATTGCGGGTGTCGCGGCTGAAGTCGATGCCTTGCTGCACCGTAGCAATCGGCACATGGTTGTGGCCGAGGATGTATAGATCACAGGCCGGGAACCGCTCGCGCATCTTCATTACCTGCATGATGCTCGTGGACTTCATCGACGCGGTGCCAAACCCGTGGTGCATGAGAATCTTGAACGCCGCCGTGCTGGTGCCGCTCAACTTGATGTCGAGGCCGAGGAACCCACACACCCCGAAGAACGGCACCCCGAAGGTCTCAGCAAGGATGCGCCCGAAGGTCTTGCCGACGTGTGCGCCGCTCTCAGTCTCTTGAAACTTGTAGGTGTGATTACCTTCCAATGCGCCGACCAGCGTGCTTGCGATTGGCCGGAGGTCATCGGTGAGCGCCCCGAGGTCGTCGAGCAACATCCGCTCGATACGTGCTCGGCTCGATTCGTGGAGGTTGGCACTACGCAGCGCTTGACGCTCGCTTGTTGAGAAGGTATCGAGGTAGTCGCCCATGAGCATCGTGAGCACTACCCGGTCAGGCCGCGCCGCTGTCCGCTTGATCCACTCGATACACTCCTTGAATTTCGTGCGGTCGTGGGCTGGCGCGTTGTGGTGGATGTCGCTCAGCGGGACGATGACCAGCTTTTGTAACTTCTTCAAGCTGGCTGAGTGACCGGCGATAATCATAGAACCCCCTTTCGCTCATGCCACATTATGTACAAGAGCGACGCGCATACCATGACTACCGAAGCGACAATCACCGCGAGCTGCCATAAAAGATCGAACATGTTACCTCCTTCAGTCGCTTGGCCTATTGCTCAGCGTGTGCGGTCTCCGCCGGCTTGGGCACGCGGTTCCACGGGTGAGCTACAGTCATGCGGCAGCGGTATCTCGCGCCGGCAGTAGGCGCAGTACGTGACGCGCGCCGCAGGGGGTTCGCATTGCCGGTTGGTCTCCTGCCAGGCGATTGCTAACGCTCGCCACGCGAGATGCACCAGGGGGTTAACACCAGAGTCAGGGTCCTTCGTCTCACCGTGCTTCCACTTGTTCAGATGCGAGAAGATGGCCGCCTCATGCGACGGGTCCACCTTCCAGCTTGGCTTGAGTCCAGCGGCGCGCTTGCGCCCACCGTCTGCCGTTACCTTGTGGAGCATCTCCACGAAGATCGTGAGGACTTCTAGCTGCTCCTCAGTTTCGATATGTGGCAAAGCAATCGTACTCATTTGAACCCCTCCGTCAAAAGTCTCTCACCAATCTTGATGGACACTGCGATCAGCACCAACCCGAAGGCGATGCGGGTGCCCACCGAGGTCACGTCACCAGTATACTGGTTGGCGAAAAGGCGCATCACTGCCGTACCCAGCGAGAAAAAGATGGACACCGCGAGGATGCCATCCGTCGTGACGATGCCCCAGATAGCTCGGCTGATGACGAGCTGCATGGCGATGGTTATGGGGATCAGCTCCACCCAGCTCTTGCCGCTGGTTCGGTAGATGACCTCCAGGCCGACTGCTGCGCTTGCCCCGAGCATCCCCCAGAACACGGCCATCATGGCTTCTGCTCCTCCCCTGGCTTTGGCTTTATCAAGCCTACCTCCGTCCATACGTCGGCATCAACGTAGCGGCTGACAGGCCGCCGTGGCACACAGTCAGTGCAAGCACATCGCTCCCCACCAAACGCCTTTGCGACGAAGAGCCAACGAGACTCAGACTCCAAAATTGTCCGCTCGCAGAAGTAGCAGAACCTGTACGGCGATCTACCTACCAGCATGACTTACTTCCTCCTTACGACGCACAGCTCCGAGGGCCAAACGACGCTCACGCTGCTTCTGCCTATAGTACAGGCGGTGTTTCCGGCAAGTGCTGTGCTTCTGCCACCGTCTTCCTGTTGGCAGTGTGGGTGCGATAAGCTCATTACATGAAGAGCACAAGCCACGTTGAGCTTGCCCAGCTCGCCACACCTGGAGGTAGAGGTCAGCCATCAAAACCTCTTTTGCGCAGCGCAGCCTTAGATTTAAGCTGAGCACGCTCTCTCCGACTTTTTGTTTCGGGGAAAACTTCTTTCATGATCCGCGTCGCATCACTCACAGCAGCAGCAGGGAAGTCATTGCTCAGATAGCCTTTATCCGCAATGCATAGCAGCCCGGCTATCTGTGCGATGATAAGCAGTCGCTGTTCGCCGATGTATTCACTCACTTTACATCTCCCTTCCTGCTAACGTTGAACTCACTGAGGAACTTCTCAATCATGTCTTGCACACTGTCGTGGCGGCCTTGGTGCTGTACGAACCACAAGGTCAGCTCGCGGAGCATGGTGTCATTGCAGCGCCCAGCCTCATCAGGCTCGGGCTCCAACCCTTGAAGGCGCTGGAACAACTTCGTAGCTATGCCTATGGCTCCGTTCGGGTTTGCCGCAGTAGTTGCTAGCTGCCACCGAAATGGGAATGATGGCCACAAGCTGTTGAAATAATCCGTATCCTCCCGCATCGCGCGAAGCTCCGTAGTAATAGCCTCTCCAAACTTAGTCATCGTCGTCATCTCCTTCTCCAGGCTGAGGAACATCATACTCCTTCACGCCCGCAGCTTGCAATTCTATGAGTAGGTTCTTCTTCACCGCCCTCATTACGTACTTCCGTGCCTCGCGGTGCCTCCCGCCATCCTCGTAACCCCACTCCGTTGAGATACGCTCCAGTAGGTCCGTCTCCATCACGCCAGTCCCACCTGTCATCTCGGAGACCCACTTGACAAGCATCTTCAAGTCACCGCGCTCGCCAAACACTTGCTCGAACCAGAAGGTCTTCTCGTTGAGCATGATGGTGAAAGGTTCCACCGTAGGGCAGTAGCGCCCGGCGACGCAGACCTTCGACTTTGGCCCCTGGCCGGGGTTCTGTCCACACGGCACGAGGCTGAGGATGGCATCAGGGTCAGCGTTCAACCTGTCAGCGCCACGGCTCCGCTGCCGGGGCGACCTGAAGTTGTTGCTCTCGTTCCCCTTCGAGTCATGGTGAACGAAGATAATGGCAGACTCAGCGACATCTCGCAACCCTTCTAGCTTCTCCAGCATCCTACCAACGAGCGCGTTGTCATTCTCGTTCTCAGTCAAGCAATGGGCGAAGGGGTCGATGAAGACAGCTCCTGGCTGCATCCAGCGAATGAACTCTTGGAACTCGTAGAAGGCGCGAGGATCACTCAGCTTGTGCCCGCGGCTCTCATTCACGACGATGCGATTCGTTATCTCGGGAGGGATGTTGTTAGCCCTAGCGAGAACCTCCAGCATCTTCGAGGCTCGATCAAAAACCCCTCGTTGGTGAATCTCTCCTTGGAAGATGAGAGTCGTGAATGGCGCCACGAGCTTGTGGCCGAGGAACTCCGGCCAACCACACGCGCCTGCAAGCGCGAGGTTGAGGGTGAGCATGCTCTTCCCTTGCTTGCTTGCCGAGTGGATCATAGTGAGACCCTTCTTCGGCAACAGCCCCTCACCCCATAGCGACCCAACCTCCGGCGGCGGGTTGTCCATGAGGTGCGTGAGCGATTGAACTTTGATGCCTTTGTACGCACTCAAGCTGATCCCCGCATGTCACCAAGGCATGTGCCTCGCTTCCCCTCAGCAGGGAAGACCACGAAGCGAGAACCCATCCACACTGGACGCTCCATCGCTTGTGTGAGCTGAGTGTCATAAGCATCAGCGGTTTTCACCGGCACCTCAGCAACGTAAGCGTCGTGTACCTGAGAGCAGAGCGTGTCGAGGAGAGCCAGTGCTTCGCGCGCGATGCGCAGCAGCACAAACGACATCACATCCCCTGCGGCCCCCTGCACCTTAGTAGACAGCAACTCCTTCAGCGGCTCACTGCCTAGCATGATGCGTGCTCGCCCAAAGGCGTTTCGGGCCACGATGAGTTGTGAAGCAGCCCGCGCCCGGCGGATGTATTCATCCTCCCGAATCTGCCAGCCGATGATTTCAGGGTAGATGGCGAAGAGCTTCTGCTGAAGCTGCTCGATCCGAGCGATGCTGAGGTAGATACCCTTCTTCGCCAGGGCAATCTGGATTGCAACTGGCCCACCACCATACACACAAGCGAAAGCGAAGTTCTTCGCAAGGGTCCGATTAGGCCCGTCGGTGCTGAACAAGTCTTGCTCATTCATTGTGTGGATTGAGAGGCCAGTTCCAGCGTCATAGGCAGCGAGCCTAGCTAGGAGCAGTGGAACATTCGCAAGCTCAGCGAGGATACGTAGCTCAAGCATTGAATAATCGCGTTCGATGAAGATCATCCCAGGGCGCGCGACGATGCAGTCACGCAGATAGTGTTGGTGGGTTTCGCACGCCGTGGCGAGCCAACACCCTCCTCGGCAGTCAATCGCAGCAACCTCGTCTGCCTTGCTCAGGTTCTGAAGGTTGGTGCCATGAAAAGGTGCGCGGCACACGGAGCACCACTTGAGACGTGAAGAACTATACCGCCCCGTCTCCGTACCTGTCGAACGGAGCGAGGTACGTAGCCTGTGGTCGTCGCACAGTCGCATGCTCTCCAGGTTCCCCCGCAGCTTCTCCAGCTTCTTCCACTTGATGACCGGCTTGAGGAAGGGGAACTTCGGGTTCGGCACCACCTCGTTGTAGTGGAAGTTGAAGCGGCGGAGCACGTCGAGGTCAGTGACACTCTGCCCGCCAGCCGTCTTCTTGCTCAGCGGTACGCCGAGATTGAT
>Ga0209521_10002307_pt1 | contig 15601 bp, 14 predicted proteins | sample Rifsed19ft4_FD_184016 | JGI IMG/M metagenome (GOLD analysis project Ga0209521, IMG submission 184016) | Soil microbial communities from Rifle, Colorado, USA - sediment 19ft 4 (version 2) | ecosystem: Environmental > Terrestrial > Deep subsurface > Rock core/Sediment | place: Rifle, Colorado...
GCTCCATGATAATGGATCACCGTTGCCCACCATGGCGAGGCCACAAGGAGGACGAGTACGCCAACTCCAACCGAATTGATAAAAGCAGTTCGTGAACGGGAAAGCATGATCCACAGGAAGATTGCGGAGACAAATGTATGAACCGCGGCTTCAGGATGACTCATCACGGCCAGCCCGCCGAATAGCCCGGCCCAGAAAATATCGGTGCGACGATTCTCCTCGTAAAGCCGTATCACGGTTGCCAACGTGAGCAACATAAAGAACTGTCCAGGGCTGCGCGTAAGACCGCCGCCCATCACAAACCAGGAAAGCGCACGCGGCATGAGCGCGAAGAATAGCGTTGAAATGGCAGCGTAGTATTTGTTTTTCAGCAATCGCAATGCCAGCAGATAAAAGGCCGGAACGGCGAGTGATGCAAAGAATGCAGGCACCCAGCGTACAACTTGAGCTGCGCTCAACCCAAACAGGTCTGCAGCGATCCCGCCCAAATAAAACCCGAGCGGTGGATAAGCATAAGGGATATTCAAATGGTTGTACGTCGTAAATTCGGGCAAAAGATAGTGGTTGGCTTTCAGGTCATCCACCATCACGGCGAACATGCCCCCATCGTTGATGGCGAAGCCTGCAAGGAGAGTTGGGTTGAAGCGCATGAAGGCGCCAAGAAATAGGGCTAATATCAAAATCAGGTCAGCCCATTCGTTGCGACGGATTGGTTTCATGCGCCTTTTCTCCAAAGCAGTGGTATTGAAGATTGTAACATGGTCATTTATCTGTCATGGAGCTGCAGATCATACAATTGAGAGTGGTCAGGTAAAATGGGTTCAGTTCAAACCATGAAATCACCAAGCCCGCTCCGAATCTTTTTCATTGCCGGTATTTCATCACTTCTTATTTCATATTTGGCACTCTGGGTACGTTTTATCAATGACCCCGTTGAGCGTACTGGTTCTGACTTCATCGCCTTTTACAGCGCCGGAAGAGTGGCGCAAAACCAGGGCGCGGCTCATGTCTATGACCCTTTATCTCAACAGGTTATTCAAGAAGAACAAGTCGGTTTCTCACTTGTTCCGGGACAGGTGTTGCTCTATAACCACCTTCCTTTTCTCATACCCATCCTGCACGCCATCGCAGGTGCGGATTATGTTGGCTCTTTTTACAGGTGGATATTCCTTTTAATCGCCTTATATATCACCGGTATTATGCTTCTAAGCCGGGCATTGAAAGATGCAGGTGTTGACTCCCGCATGACTCTGCTTGCCGGAATTGGGAGTTTTCTCTTCCTGCCACTATTCTTCAGCCTGATGAACGGACAGGATACCGCCTTTCTTTTCCTTGGTGCATCCATCTGGATGTATGGACTGTTTTCAGGCAAAGAGACTGTCGCTGGACTTGGCTTGAGTTTGACCACCATTCGACCGCACATTGCTCTGATCCTGGCCCTCCCTATGCTGTTCAGCCATCGCAAGGTTTTCTGGGGGTTCGTGCTTGGCGCGGGGTTACTGGCTGTCTTTAGCCTTTCGATTCTTGGCCTTGAAGGTACACGAGAATTTATCGATATCCTTCTCATCAGCGCAGGCGGGGAATGGTATGGATTGAAAGAAAATACGATGTACAACTTGATCGGCCTGCTCACGCGAGCCTCACCCTGGCTGGAGGCAGGCCCGATCCGGCTGCTAGGCTGGATCGTGTACGCGATTGCCATCTTTAGCTTATGTATTCTTTGGGCTAAGAACCGAATTCTAAAAGATGGGCATATCCGGTTGACCGTAACCCTGGCTTTGTTTGCCGTTCCACACCTTCATTTTCATGATCTTGCGTTATTACTGATCCCGATTTATGAATTGATACGGTCAAGCACACGAAGTGGAGGGGTAAAAACATCAATCGCGATATTGTTGCCGATCGCGATCTCTCTTCTGTTTCTCATAAGTAATGCAACACCTTTTCTTCAATACACCGTTCCCTATTTGGTCATGCTGGCGCTGGTCGGATACCCTCATTATTTAAAATATAGAAGCCCCATCACAACACCGCATCAATCATGATCGCCAGAAAGATAAGCACCAGATACGTACTCGACCACCTGTACATGCGCCATGCGACCTTATTGCCTCCCTGCTTCCAGACTGCCCATGCGGCGTAGAGCAACGCGCCGCCAAAGACAAGCGAAGAAACGAGATAGACATTCCCTGCCAGGTTGAGGACTGGAAGCAATAGCGTGACCAGCACCAATTCAACTGTGTAGATGAGAATTTGTTTTCGCGTCTCTGTCTCTCCGCGCACAACCGGCAGCATCGGAACCCCCGCCTTTTCGTAGTCCTTCATACGGACAATTGCCAGCGCCCAAAAGTGTGGAGGTGTCCACAGGAAGATGATTGCAAACAGGATCCATGCCGTCCAATCGAGATGGCCTGTTGCGGCTGCGTAGCCAACCATGGGAGGAATGGCTCCAGCCCCGCCTCCGATGACAATATTCTGCACGGTGGCCTTTTTAAGCCAGAGACTGTATACGACCACATAGTAAATAATTCCTGCGAGAGAAAGTAACGCCGCAAGCCCATTTACAAAGCACGCAAGGACGTAGTAGCTGATCAGCGAGAGCCCAAGTCCAAACGACAGTCCCTCCGCATCTGCCAGGCGGCTATCAGCCAGAGGGCGTTTCGCGGTGCGCTGCATATGCCTATCGAGTTCGCGGTCAATGTACTGATTCAATGCGCTCGAGCCGCCTGCCGCCAACGCGCCGCCGATCAAAGTCCAGAACGTGAGAGGGAATGCAGGCCATTCCTTTTCACCGATCACGAGTCCGCCATAGGTGGTGATCAACAGCAATCCCACGATCAATGGCTTGGATAATGCAAAGAAATCCCGTGCACGTTGCCGCTTGTTGACACTCCCTGTTTTCACCCTATCAACAGCAAGCACGCCCGATGCGTAGGCAAGGAGCAGAAGTGAAACCCATAAGGCGAGCGTCGTAATGTTATGCAAAAATACAAGATGAGCTGGATACGATTGCGTTACCAGGACCGCGCCGACCATTGCCTGACCAAAGAACATCACACCGAGAATGGTCGTCAAAGGGAGCAATACACGCTGCTCGCGTTGCTCTCTCCAGGCATTGCGGAGAACCATCAACATCAAAATGGATGCAACACCGACCAGCGAGACGTGCGCCAGCTTCAGCCAACCCAACGGCGCACTTGGAACGCATACAGGCCAGCCAATGCAATATGCCCACGCACCGGTAATTTTCACAACGCGGCCGGCAATGGTCAATGCCAGTACCGCAAATAACAACATCAAGACAAGACGCGCGAATGATGACTTAAGCGAATATTTCATCCTGTTTCCTGTTTTCGCAAATAGAACGGATAACCAATGAACAAGATCGACGCAAAGGTGAACCATTGCAAGGCATATCCAAAATGCGGACCTTCCGTCAGCTCGATCTCAGGCTGGAACGGGATCGGCGGTTCATCATCCGATGGGTCGGCCGCGACCTGGATATACACGGGCAAAATGGGATAAGGCAGTTGACTGGTGATACGCGCCACATCGCCGTTATTCCAGATTTCAAGCCGGGCGCTGTTTTCAGGCAATGTGTCAGCGACCCCACCCAGGACTGGTTTGGCTTGCCCAAGCCGTATCTGCCCTGAGACACTCACAACGCCTGCTTCATCATACTTACGCCAATCGAATGGCGTGGAATTGCTGTCAGCGGGAATCCAGCCGCGGTCAACTAGGACAGCCGTCCCATCGAAAAGAAGCGGAGTCCATAGATGGTATCCGTATTGGTCACCGTAATACTGGTTCCGCAACGCGATCTGATTCTCAAAGTCATATTCCCCAGTAACCTCTACCGACCGCCATTCCATTTCGGCAATGGAATCAGGCCCTTCCTGATTCAGATCCAAAGCAGGCAGCGCCCGCATGGATTCGAACTGCGCGTTGAATGCGCGGCGGCCGTCGAGCCTGTCCAGCTGCCAGATGCCGAGACGAATACATAAAGCCGTGCCCAAAAACACAAGCAAAGTGGTGAACAGCCACTTACGATGAAACATTTTAAGCAGCGGCATTTTCTTTTTTCTTTACAGGAATTACGAGGCTATATAGTGCGATCAAAATGCCCATTGGAAGTCCCGCAAATAAAATGCCGTATATGCGTGTGGAAAAGGTGAGCGGTTCATGCACATCGAGACCAAAATAACTGCCGGGTTGGAACGTGCACTCGAACGAGAGGCTTTGCTCCTGATCAAGCGATAACCGGGCGGATGAATTTGCAGGAATCCATAACGGCCCGAGTTTGTGGTCAACAGTATCTTCGTTCTCAACCACAAGCGTATCGCCAACCACGAAGATCATGTTCTGCGGGATGGATGGCGGTTGTTCACCACGCGAAACCTGCTCCGCCGTGCCGGCCGGGATGGTAAGAACAATCTCCTGTGGAGGGCGCGCCGTTTCGCGCAGGAAGATAAAAGGAATTTCGCCGATGGCGGCGCCGAGCAACAGACCAGCCAGGAGAGAAATCAGGATGCGTTTCGCAACAATTCTAACAGGGGGCATTTAAACTCTTTTATTTGAGCAGCAACTTCAGATCGTGAACGATATTATCCACAGGTGTATCAAAGGCATAAGAAAGGCGGAGGTTTCCTTCCTGGTCGATCAACGTCACGCGGGCAGTATGGTTGACAAGATAGCCAGCTGCAGAAGTCCGTTCCACGATCTCGCGGAACACACCGTAGCCGTTCCATACTTCCGCCAGTTCGGTCTCCGTTCCACTTAAGCCGATGAAATCCGGGTTGAAGCGACCGACGTATTCCTGCACACGTTCGGGCGTATCGCGCTCAGGATCAACAGTAACGAATAAAACCTGGACCTGTTTTGCATCCGCTTCGTCAAGTTTCTCCAAAGCCTGTTTGAGTTCCGCCATCGTTGTAGGACAGACATCCGGACAGGAGGTATATCCAAAGAAGAGCAGCACGACATGTCCCCGCATCTCACTCAGCCGAAAGCTGGTCCCGTTATCGCGGGTTAATTGAATCTCCGGGGCCTGCGGATATGGCTCTGCGTACGTGGTCCCGCGAAAGCCCTCGGGCTTCGAAAAAAGGAACGCGCCAGCCGCCACCGCGCCCAGCAAGAGAAGCGAAAACAAACCTACCGAAAGTATTCTTCTATCCATGGTTCTTCCTGAACTGTCTCGTATTCAAAATCATACACCCGAAAATCGGGGCGACCAGCTGGCCGCCCCGATAATCGCTTCCACTATTCATTTATACCAGAATCCAAAAAGTTATGCTAATGTACCTATCAAATACAAGGCCGGGTAGAAGAAAATCCATACTACATCCACGAAGTGCCAGTAAACCGCGGCGGCCTCGACCGGGTAGTTTTTCTCATCGTATAAGCCGCGCCTGCCGTTTGCCATGATAACGGCAAGGAGGATCAAGCCAGTAAATACATGGAAGGCGTGCATGCCCGTCATCATAAAGAAGGCTGCACCGGCAGGGCCACTATCAGGCGTCAGGCCCTCGTGGATGGCAAGACGCCACTCCAGCAGAACCACACCGAGCAAAAAGCCCAATCCCAGTACAAACGTTATGGCTGTATTCAGAAGAAAACCTCTGCGATCTCCGTTGTGCATCAGTGTTTCGCCGCGATTCATAAAGAACGATGAGATGAGGAGTATGGAGGTCACGGCCAGACCGAGAAGCTGGTTCAAATCTGGACGAGTGAGCCCAAGCAGATTGATTCTCATTACCATCAGGCCGCCAAAGACGAATGAATCTGATACGAGGAACAACCACAGGCCCAGGCGATTCGTGCCTGATTTGTATTCGTAGGAATGCTCATCGCCTTCCTGCTCGAGATTGAGCTTGTAGATGTGCATGTAATAATACACGACCATCGCGGCTTTGATGAGAGCCACTACAACAAGCAATGGAACTGAACCAAAGGAAATCGCTACGAAGAACTCGAGTCCGGTCAATACAGCCAGGTAGACGAAGATAAACACGCCCTGACCTAACATAGAGGATTTCTCTTGTGTATGTGTCATTGAAAGCTTCCTACCCTAGGAATGTGAGTGTGAGACCTTATCAGCAGAGGCAAATTCAACATATTTTGAGCCGGGCAGACCGTAATCATATGGCTCTCCAACGACCTCAAACGGAACCTCATAGTTATGTACCGGCATGGGTGACGGGACCTGCCACTCGGGTGATCGGGAATTCCAAATATTGCCCGTCGCTGGTTCTCCATGCTTCAGGCTGCGGAAGAAATTGATGAAGAAAATTAGGACAGAGAGGCCAATCAGGAAAGCCGCAATGGTCATCACGAAATGGCTGAAATCCAGGCCAAGCGCGGGATCATAATCCACAATACGACGTCGCATGCCAAGCAAACCGACCCGCATCATGCCCAACGTCAGTACAAGAAACGAAGGTGTCATCATCCAGAAATGGACTTTGCCCCAGAATTCGCTCATGCGGCGACCGGTGGCTTTGGGATACCAGTAATAGACCGCAGCAAAAAACGGAAATACAAAGCCACCGAAGATCGTATCGTGGAAGTGGCCAACGATGAAATACGTGTCGTGCAGGTGAAGGTCGAGGGAAATGGCGGCATTCGGGGGGCCAGTAAGACCGCCCAAGAGAAACACAATGATTGCACCCAGCACGAAAAGCATCGGCGTAGGAGTTTGAATCTTCCCTTGCCAGAGAGTGGCGACCCATGAGAAGAACTTAACGCCGGTCGGCACGGCTACGAGCAACGTGCTGTACATGAACGGAACCCGCAGGTATTCATTCATGCCAGATGTAAACATATGATGCGCCCAGACGGTGAACCCAACCAGCGCGATAGCGAGTGAAGACATGGCAATCCAGCGGTACCCGAATAGGGGTTTGCGAACAAACACCGGCAGCAGCTCAGAGATCACACCCAGGCCGGGCAGCACGAACACATAAACTGCCGGATGCGAATAGAACCAGAAGAGATGCTGGAATAAGACAGGATTTCCGCCTTTCGCTGCATCGAAGAAACCCATGCCAAACAGGCGCTGGAACATCACCAACTGGAATGAAAGACCGATCAACTGTGTAGCCGTGAGGGCAATAATGGATGTGGAAATAGATGCCCATACAAAGATGGGTAAGCGCATGGCGCTCATGCCTTTGGCACGCATGCGGACAACAGTTGCAATGACATTCAATGAACCGAGGATGGATGACCATCCGGCTGTGAAAACACCGAGGAAGAACATCTGCATACCTAGTGGGGCGCGGGAGGAAAGAGGCGGATAACCCGTCCAGCCCGTATCAAACCCGCCCAGGATAAGGCTCATAAGCATAAGCACCGAGGCAGGGACAGCCAACCAGTACGCAAAGGCATTCAGACGAGGGAAAGCCATGTCCTGCGCGCCAATGATCATGGGCACAACGTAGTTCATAATGCCAGAGATACCCAGCAGGATGGAAATGATCATGATGATGCCGTGCAGAGACATGAGTGTGTTGTAGAGTTGCGGGCCTGTTTGATTGAACAATCTGAATGTTGTCGTTAAGAACTGCAGTTGAGAAGCCGCAAGTTCTGTGCGGAAGATCAACGCGAACAAACCGCCCACTGCGATCAACACCAGTGCAGTGACTGTGTACTGAATACCGATAACCTTATGATCAAGCGATACATAGAAATATTTTTCCCACCCCGGTTCATCTTCATGATGTTCAGGGGTGTCGATACCGCGCGCCCATTTCATCCAATCGTCCACCACGCCAACGCCAAAGAGAAAGGATATGACACCCACCAAAGCTCCAAACACCCAGGCTGGCTCGCCAAACAAGAAGGCTCCAAATATATTCGAACTGCCCATCAACGCGCGAACCCCGGTGACAAACAAGGCGCCAAGCACTGTACCCAGTATTTGCCACGTTAAGCCACGTGTAATTCCACGATACCCGTACAACCCAAAAAAGAAGGCCGTTACAGCCAACAGGAGGGCAAATGCAGAAGGCACGGAACCGGAAAAGTTTAAGGTATTCGAGATCAGCAGATCGATCCCCAGACCAATTCCATACCCTGCCACCCCGGCGATAACCAGGAGTAGAAGCCCTCTTCCAACATAATTCGTTTTTCTCATAATAATCCTCCGCCCGCTATCTCAGCGTTTTGATGTACGCGACGATGTCAGCGATCTGTTCATCTGTGAAACCATAAGATGGCATGAGCTGGCCTTCAAAACCAGCTACAGTCTTTGCCTGGGGCGCCTTGATCGATTCGGCTATGTAAGCTTCGTCCGCGCTCACAGGGGTGCCGTCGGTCAGCAGAACTTCATGTCCGAACAAACCAGACCACGTTGGGCCAATCCCCTGCGCACCGTTGATTGAGTGACAGGCCGCGCATCCATTGGCAGCCACCAAAGCCTGGCCGCGCCCCCCAGGAGTCGCTGCGGCCTGCTCAGCAAGCTTAACTTGCTCTGCCATCCACTCGTCAAAGTCACCTTGCGAAGAGATCACAACGGGTTTTTCCATAAAGGCGTGGGATGTTCCGCATAGTTCCGCACACCGAACCTTGTAATCACCCTCAAGTGTCGGGGTGATGCGCAATTCAGTGATGCGACCGGGCACGAGATCCTGCTTGACGCGGAATTCGGGCACCCAGAACGAATGGATCACATCCGTTGATGTCATCTGCAAAAGGACCTGCTTGTCCACCGGGAGATGCAGTTCATCTGATACGACCCCATAAGGCGGATACTCAAACTTCCACGACCACTGAATACCCGTCACTTTCACTATTATTGCATCAGGATCCACACGGCGGGTTTCGGCCAAATTCACGGCGCCCACATACGCAAAGGCTATCACAATAAACAACGGGAGCACCGTCCACGCGATCTCTAATTTGGTGTTGCCCTCCATGTGCTCAGCGTCTGATGTGTCGCCTTTTTTGCGTCGGAATACGATGAGACTATAAGCGAGCGGGACCACAATCAGCGCAAAAAAGAAAGACATGAAAATCAATTCCAGATTCCACATCTCATCAATTGGCACTGCCTGTGCGCTAGCCGCTACTGGCATCAGATTAGCCGAATCCAGACCCACATAGGTAAGAATCGCTGCCACAACCACCAAAATTCCCACAATCAGAAAATGTCGCATGCCTTCTCTCTCCTCAGACAAAATCAAGCGGGGTTTGCCCCAATCCACAACCGTCCAAATTTACCAAACTTTCGTCTATTTGTCACGAATTTCAACGGAGGAAAAACCGTTTCGCGCGAGGTGTAGCCCATTCAGCAGACTCAGGGCCAGCCTGGCACCCATTAAGCAGCGGCACTCAACGCTGAAAGCACCTCCGCGCTGTGCTCTGATGGGCGCACATTCTCAAACACGTTTACGATGTTTCCGTTTTCATCGATCAGGAAAGTTGTACGAATCACGCCTTCGTATTCCTTGCCAAAAGCTTTTTTCGGTCCCCACACCCCATATAGATCGCACACCTTGTGTCCTTCATCCGCCAATAGCGGAAACGGCAGCTGGAATTTCCTCCTGAACCTGGCATGTGAAGCAGCATCATCGGGGCTTACCCCGAGAATAACAACGTCCGCCTTTTTATAGGCGGAATAATCGTCGCGGAAGTTACAGGCTTCTTTCGTGCAGCCCGGAGTATCATCCGCCGGATAAAAATATAGCACCACATTTTTCCCTTGATAATCAGACAGTTTACGCTGCGTATTCGTATCATCGAGCAATTCAAAATCAGGTGCGGGAATTCCGGAAGAAATTGGCATTTTACAATCCTTGAAATTTCCGAGTATTATACTCCCTGCTCATAAAAATCATACAGCATACCAAACACGGCATTACCCAAGTCACGATTTATGGCAAGGTACGGATAAGGGATATGACCTGCCAGATCTGCTCTTCGGTCAGGATACCCTTCCATGCAACCATTGATGTGCCTTCCTTGCCTGCGCTGATGCGCCAGAATAAATAATCATCGGCGGCAATTTTTTGTAATTCTGCGAGGTTCCTGGGTTTAGGATCGAGAGAATCACCGGCGGGTCCATCGCCATGACCTTGTGGTCCATGGCACGTCTCACAATTGGTCCTGAAAATCTTTTCGCCTTCATCCGCTGCCTCAGGCCCGAAAGGGTTCGTCTTACCGGCATACTCAGCTGGGACGGGAGCAAGCGTGGAGATTGGTTCTGAACCCGGTGAACCATTGCCCTCTCCGCAGGCAGTCAGCAAAAGCAAACTCAGCATCACAAAATATGGGACTTTCTTCATCATTCGCACCTTCCGTATGATTTTTATTCATACAACAATAACCGCCACTGAGGCGTGGCGGCTATGATTGCTCAAATGCAAGCTCGCTTACAGGATCTTTGATTTTTTCAGCGCGGTTTCCAATGATTCAATCGTTGCCGGTTTAATGACGATCGCCTTCGCGCCAAGTTTCAACACTTTGGTGCGGGTCTCAGGCTGGTCATCTGATGTGACCACAACCACGGGCACATGCAGCAGGCCAGGCTCCCGGCGCAGGAATGCAAGGACTTCCGTTCCAGCCACACCCGGCATATTGAGATCCAGGAATATGAACGTCGGGGTAAAACCACTCCCCAGCATCGACATCGCGGCGCTTGAACCATATGCCATACGGGACTTGAAACCTAATACAGTTAGCATCTGACTTAGTGCATCTGCTGTTGAACGATTGTCATCGATGATCAGTGCTTCAGTCATTTAGTTGATCCTCCAGAATCACAGTGCCCATAACGGACACATCGTATCCTGTCAGTCGGGAGACAGCTTCTCGAAAGCCGCGGCCAGTCAAAAGTCCGAACAGAGGCGCAAGCAGGTGACTATCCGCATGTTGTCTTGGGATGACCAGGTCATACCGTTCCTGAAAGAGTGGGATGAAGTCAAGATCCAGTGCCTGTGCAGCCGCGGCAATCCCGAGGCCGCAATCCGCGCGTCCTGATGCAATCGCCGCGGCAAGGCCGAGATGAGTATACTCTTCTTGATTGTAGCCGATAATAGACTCGCGGGCTATCCCCAGGAGGTTCAGGTGATAATCAAGCAGGACGCGTGTGCCCGCGCCGCGCTGTCGGTTCACAAACTGGATCCCAGGCCGGTTGAGGTCTTCCAGACTCTTCACGCCTTTTGGGTTTCCCCTCCTCACCAGCAACCCCTGCTCCCTTCCCACCAGTGCAACGACTTTCACAGGGATGTTTGGCATATATTGGCGAATATACGAGATATTGTATTCACCGGTTTTTGTATCGAGCAGATGTGAACCCGCCAGATGCGCCTCCGCGCGACGAAGCGCGATCAATCCGCCCTGTGATCCGACGTTGGCCGATGCGAGTCTGCGATCATGTTCCGCGAGAAATTGCGCGAGCAGGTCAAGCGTGAGATCGTGCGAACCAATGCAAAGAATAGTTCTTTCTATTTCGGTCCTGCTCCGATACAAATGGACTTTCACTTTCTCGCCTGCTTCGATCCCCTGTGCGCCGCGTGGAACGATTACAAGCCCATCCGCCTGGACGAGTGACGTGATCACACCCGCGCCGCGCGACAACGGCGCGGCGAGCAGCCTGTCTCCCACTTTACCGACTGCAACCCGCACGTAATCATCATCGCCGGGAGGAGAAACAATCTTGCGCGTCAGGGTCGCTGTCTCAGTTTGTAATTCGTTCGGTCTTCTACCAAGCCATTTTGCCATGATTGGTTCGACAAAGATATCAATTGTTAACGCCGCAGAAACGGGATAGCCAGGGACACCGATAATTGGGACAATGTCATTGCGAGGAGACTGCGAAGCAGACGACGAAGCAATCTCATCATCGTTGAGGAAATCTGCTCGATCCTTTCGTCCACTCGCAATGACACCCAGGATGACGGGATGCCCCGGACGAACCGCGACCCCATGCACCAAAAGGGTTCCCAGTTTTTGAATAACCTTGGCGGAGAAATCTTCGGCACCGGCAGATGAGCCCGCGTTCAGCAAAACCAGGTCATGATCTCGCGCAGCCTCCTCCACGCGTTCACAGATCAAATCGAAATCATCCTTGATAATTGGAAACCGTGTAGGTTCACCACCCATCGCCTTGATTTTTGCGGCTATGACAAGCGAGTTGTATTCGAGAATATCACCTGCTTTGAGTTCGCTCCCTATTGGAACCAATTCTGTTCCTGTTGGGAGGATCGCCACTTTAGGTTTTCGCGCAACTTTTATCTCCTCGTATCCCGAAGCGGCAACCGCGCCCAAATCGGCTGGCCGCAATGTGTGACCCGCAGGCAGGACCAACTGTGTTGCGACAATGTCCTCGCCCAATGGTCTTACATGACTCCACGGTGGGACACTGGCACGAATACGAATGTATCCTGGTTTGCGGACGTCTTCTGTAATTTTCCCATGCTCATCAAGCGATTCAACATTTTCGATTGGAATGACCGCGTTCGCCCAATCAGGCAGCGGATCACCCGTATCCACATAGTCGGCTTCGGGTCCGATCTGAAGCGTCATCGGTTTGGATGGTAAAGCGCCATTCGTAGCGAGCGCACGCACGGCAAAACCATCCATCGCGGATGCGTGATAATGCGGCGACGAGATCCGTGCCCAGATCGGCTCGGAAGTGACGCGGCCCAGGGCGTTTTCATCAAGGGAAATTGTTTCCGTCCCAAGCACGCGCCATAAATCCGCATCTTGAAGAGCCTGTCGCAACCGCGCTTGTGCTTCAAGGAGAGGAATATCGTGAAGATATACGGACATTAGCCCTCGCCCTCGACGAAATCAGCCCTTAATCGCAACACGTTTAATCCCAGTTCTTCCAGAGCTCCTTGTCTGTTCTTATCTGCTTCAAATTGAGAATCATGGATCGAACCATCAATTTCTGCAACCAGACGGTATACCGAATTATGGAAATCAACAATGAATGGCCTCATTGGTTGCTGGCGACGAAACTTGATCCCATCCAATTTCTTTCCGCGCAAAGCCTGCCAAAGTATTGCCTCGCTCTTGGTCGGTTCTTTTCTAAATTCACGCGCGATCTCTGTCATCTTACGACGAAGCTTTGAGGAATTTTTGATACGTGGAAAATTATTTTTCATGATCAAACTCCCCTCCCCGCTCGTCGGGGAGGGGCTGGGGGTGGGGCTAGGTTAAGACCTCCACATCATGCGGACCCGACTCCTTCAGCCCTGCACCCGTCATCCGCACAAAGATGGCTTTTTGCTGAAACTCCTCAACCGAGTGCGCGCCGCTGTAGCTCATCCCTGATTGCAGACCGCCGACCAATTGATTCAGAACCTCCCGCGCGCGTCCGCGATAAGGAACAGCCGCCTCCACTCCTTCAGCAACATATTCTTCGATCTCCTCCTGAGTAACATCGTCGCCTTCACGCTGCTTGCGGTTGATATTCGCTTCTTGAGAAGCCATGCCGCGCGACACCTTGTAGCGATGTCCTTTGCGAGTCATCATCAGGCCCGGGCTTTCATCCGTCCCGGCGAGCAGACTGCCGATCATCGCCGTCTGTGCGCCTGCCGCGAGCGCCTTCGCCAGATCCCCAGGCTGGCGTATGCCGCCATCCGCGATAATCGGGATTCCGTACGGGTGCGCGGCTTCCGCACATTCCATCACCGCGGTCAACTGCGGAACACCTGACCCCGCGACATTGCGCGTGATGCAGATCGAACCAGGTCCTACACCGACTTTTACCGCGTCCGCTCCAGCATCTATCAAGCGCTTCGCACCATCCGCGGTCGCCACGTTCCCGCCGATGATCTGCGCACCAGGAAAGTGCCCGCAGATGCTTTTTATCATCTCAATTTCAAGCTGTGAGTCGCCGTGCGCAATGTCTACGACAATACAATCCGCGCCAGCCTCCAGCATGGCTTCCACACGCCGCATCTCTTTATCCCGCACGCCCACTGCCGCACCAACAGCCAAACGTCCACGCGCATCTTTTGTGGCCTTGGGAAATTGTGTGATCTTCATAATATCCTTCAAGGTCACCAGTCCGGCCACGCGGCCATCCTCATCCACCAGCGGTAATTTCTCCACGCGATATTCGTGCAGCAATCTTTCTGCATCTTTCAACGATGTACCCGGTGATGCGCTTTGCACGTTCTTCGACATGATTGCAGTCACTGGCTTATTTGGGTCCTCTTCAAACAACAGGTCACGGGTCGATACAATGCCGATGAGTATTTTATTCTCGTCCAGGATCAATATTCCGCCCGTGCCGGTTTCATCCACCACACGCTTCACATCGCCAACCGTATGGGACTCGGTCATTGTGATCGGGTCGTCCACTACAAATGACTCCGCCTTCTTGACCCGCCGTATCTGCTGCGACTGTTCCGCAATGGATAAAAACCTGTGGATGATCCCAATCCCTCCCTCGCGCGCCATTGTGATCGCCATCTCGCTTTCGGTCACCACATCCATGTTCGCGGAAACAAGCGGCACCTGCAATGCGATCTTCTTCGTCAGCCAGCTCCCGGTCGAAAGTGCGCGGCGCGAGTCTACATCGGAATATTGCGGCACGAGCAAAACGTCATCGTACGTCAAAGCCGTTTCAGGCAAAATTTTCATGGTCGCTCCTCTTGATTTGGGTCACCCGAATTATAATGCGTGACAATGACTCTGCACGCGCTTTCCCCTCTGGATGGCCGTTACGAAAACGAGACCGCGCCCCTGCGTGATTACTTCTCCGAATTTGCCTATCTGCGCTCCCGCGCACGCCTCGAGCTGGACTTTTTATCTGCTCTCTCCGAAACTGGCCTGGTCCGCCCTTTGACCGATTCCGAGCGCGCCACACTCGATTCCTTCTCCGATGACGACGCGCGCAGGATACAGGAATACGAAAAGACTACAAAGCACGATGTCAAAGCGATTGAATACTTTTTACGGGATAAACTGACGGAATGTCATTCTGAGCCGCAAAGCGGCGAAGAATCTCCCACCACCGAGCAAGGGACTCTTGGCAGAGTTTATCATGATCAAAGCCGAAGCGCTCAGAGTGACATCATTCCATGGATTCACTTTGGATTGACATCTGAAGACATGAACAACATCGCGCAAGCCATCGCCTTACGCGACTCGCGCGATGTGGTCATCCTCCCGGCATTTGATAACTTGATCACTTCGCTACGCGACTTCGCGCAGAAATACCGCGCCCTGCCCATGCTCGCACGGACTCACGGTCAGCCTGCTGTGCCAACGACCCTGGGAAAAGAAGTCGCGGTCTATTTATCTCGCCTCAAGAAATGCCGTGATGAGATTGCAGATCATACATTCGAAGCAAAGTTGACAGGTGCAGTTGGCAACTTCAACGCACTTTATGCCGCCGCGCCGCAAGTCGATTGGATTTCAATCAGTGAAGATTTCGTTCGAAGTCTTGGTTTTACACCAAATCTAGTTACGACACAAATTTTGCCTTACGATGATTGGATTCGCTATTTCCAATCTCTCCAACTCACAAACTCCATCCTAATTGACTACGCGCAGGACATGTGGAGCTATATCAGTGATGGTTATCTCAAACAAACCGTCATTGAAGATGAGACAGGTTCTTCCACCATGCCGCAGAAGGTGAATC
>Ga0209521_10002312_pt1 | contig 15586 bp, 15 predicted proteins | sample Rifsed19ft4_FD_184016 | JGI IMG/M metagenome (GOLD analysis project Ga0209521, IMG submission 184016) | Soil microbial communities from Rifle, Colorado, USA - sediment 19ft 4 (version 2) | ecosystem: Environmental > Terrestrial > Deep subsurface > Rock core/Sediment | place: Rifle, Colorado...
CCATGTTCACCCTCGCAGGTTGAGCAGTAGGAATACGCCGACCCAAATCACGCCGAGGAAATGCCAGTAGACCGTGGTCGCCGCCGCCGCGGTCGTGCGCCCGGCGCGGTGTTCGCGGCTTTCATCCCACCGGCCGAGATAGAGCAGGGCCACCACGCCGCCGAGCAGGTGCACGCCATGGGCCGCCGTCAGGACGTAGAAGAAAGAGCTGCTGGGGTTGGTCGCCACATAGACGCCCGCGGCTCGCAGCTCGTTCCACACCAGCACCTGCCCGACCAGAAAAAGCAGTCCCAGGAGGGTGGTGAACCCCCACCAGCGGCGGAAGCCTTCGAGGCGGCCCTCCGCCAGGAGGCGCCGCGCCCGTTCGATGGTGGCGCTGCTCCCGAGCAGCACCGCTGTGTTCGCCCAGAGAATGGCGGGAAGCTCGATCGGCACCCAGTCGGTGGAAATCCCCTGCCGCACCAGATACGCGCTGGTCAGGGCCGTGAAGAACATCAGGATGGAGGCCAGGGCCAGGAAGATGCCGGTCACATAGACGCGCTGCGGAACCGCGGACCCATCCGGGCCGCCCGGCGCCCAGGGCCACTCGGTCCCGGCGCCGGTCCCGCCGACGTCGAGCGCTTCCAATTCTTGCGTGGCTGCTTTGCCTGTCATGGGACTGCTCAATGACTGCCGGCGCCTCCGGCGCCGTCGGGCACATGCTGGGGAGTGAAATCCTTGGCTGCGCCCGGGACGCCGTATTCGTACGGCCCGCGGTAGACGGCGGGATAGCGCCCGGCGAAGTTGTCATGCGGGGGCGGCGAGGGCACCGTCCATTCCAGCGTGGTCGCCTCCCAGGGGTTGACCTCGGCCTTCTTGCCCCTCCACAGGCTCCAGAAGAAGTTGAAGACGAAGATGAACTGCGCGGCAATGGTGACAATGGCCGCGATAGTCATAAACAGGTGCACGGGCTGCAGCGCAGCAAGATATTGCACCGCCGTCGTGTCCGGGTAGCGCCGCTCGTGGCCCGCCAGGCCGATAAAGTGCATGGGCATGAAGATGCAGTAGACCCCGATGAAGGTCGGCCAGAAGTGCAGCTTGCCCAGAAATTCGCTCATCTGCCGACCGAACATCTTGGAGAACCAGTAGTAAGTCGCCCCGAACATGCCGAAGATGGCGGCCACGCCCATGATGAGGTGAAAGTGGCCGACGACGAAATAAGTATCGTGCAAGGGCAGGTCCACCGCCGGCTGCGCCAAGAAGATCCCGCTCAAGCCGCCGCTCACGAAGAGCGACACGAACCCAATGGCGAAGAGCATCGGTGTGGTGAAGCGGATCTGCCCGCCCCAGAGCGTCCCAATCCAGTTGAAGGTCTTGATGGCGGAGGGCACGCCGATGGACATGGTCAAGAGGGAAAAAGCAAAGGCGCTGTAGGGGCTCATACCGCTGGTAAACATGTGGTGGCCCCACACCGACAGCCCCAGCAGGGCGATGGCGAAGATGGCGTAGACCATGGCTCGATAGCCGAAGATGGGCTTGCGAGCGAACGTAGAGAGGATGTGCGAGGTGATCCCCATGCCCGGCAGGATGGCGATGTAGACCTCCGGGTGGCCGAAGAACCAGAACAAGTGCTGCCAGAGCAGCGGCGAGCCCCCCTTGTGCGGAATGAGTTTTTCCGTGATCACCAGACCGCCGGGAACAAAAAAGCTCGTGCCAGCGTGCCGGTCGAGCAGCAGCAGGATGCCGGCCGCGAGCAACACGGCGAAGCCGAGCAGCGCCAGGATGGCGGTGACGAACCATGCCCAGCAGGTGAGCGGCATGCGCATCAGCGACATCCCCTTGGTGCGCAGGTCGAGCGTGGTGGTGATGAAGTTCAGGGCGCCCATCAACGAGGCGCCGCAGAAGATGGCGATGCTGATCACCCACAGGCTCTGGCCCCAGCCCAGGCCGGGGCCGGCAATCTCGCCCACCGCGCTCAAGGGGGGGTAGGCTGTCCAGCCGCTGATGGGGGCGCCGCCGACGACGAAAAACGCCGCCATCATCACCGCGAAGGACACGAAGGTGAACCAGAACGACAACATGTTCAAAGTCGGGAAAGCCATGTCGGCGGCCCCGATTTGAATGGGCAGGAAGTAGTTCCCGAATCCACTCTGGGGCGCCGTTGTCAAAACGAAAAAGACCATGATGGTCCCATGCATGGTCATCAGCGCCAGGTACTGCTCCGGGGTCATCACGTCGAAGAAAGGCAGCTTGGCGTTCGGCCACACCAGGTGCAGCCGCATCAGCAACGACAGGAACATCCCGACGAAGACGGCCGCCAGCGCCAGCAGGATGTATTGGATGCCGATCACCTTGTGGTCGAGGCTGAAGATGTACTTGCGGATGAATCCCTTCGGCGCTTCGTGCGCTACCGCGTGGGCTTCGGCCATTCGTTTTCTCCTCGAACCGTGGGGAACCGCTATTCCGCGGCCTGCTCGCGCAGCCAGGCCTGGAACTCGTCCTCGGGAAGAACCTGGAGCACGGTGCGCATGCGGTGGTGGCCCAGACCGCACAGCTCCGCGCACGCCACTTCGTAGCTGCCGGTTTTCTCCGCCTTGAAGTGCAGGCGGATGACCATGCCGGGCACCGCGTCCTGCTTGAAGCGCAACTCCCGCACAAAGAAGCTGTGAGTGACATCCACCGCGCGCAGGATGACTTCCACTTCCTGGTTCACCGGCACGGCCATGGTGGCCGTGACGACGTCGTCCTGCGCCGCCGCGTCGTTCGTGTCCAGCCCCACAGGATTGCCGGCGGCGTCGTTCACCAAGCTCGGGTCCGTGCGCCCGAACTGGCCGTCCGCTCCCGGGTAGCGGAAGTTCCAGGCGAACTGCTTGCCCGTGATTTCCACCTGCATGGCCCCGGGCGCGGCGCCCATCCAATGCAGCGAGGCCCAGGCGCGCTCGGCGGCGATCCCGAGGCCGATGAACATCACCGCCGTGGCGCTCGTCCAGAGGATTTCGAGGACGGTGTTGCCGTGCGAGTAACGGGCCCGACCGCCCCGGTCGCGGTAGCGGAAGATCACGTAGCCCAGCGCCAACTGCGCCAGGAAGAAGACCAGGCCGGTAATAACCAGCGTCCGGTCGAATTGCCGGTCAACCGCTTCGGCAAAGGCCGAGATGGGCTCGGGAAACCACCAGGTTCGCTTGAAGAAAATGTAAATCGTGGAGAAGGTGAGAACCACCAGGGAGAGCGCCAGCCCCGCTGCCACCAGGCTGCCGCCAGTGCCGGATTGTTTTTGCTCCATGCTCCTCCGCTCCGCCTAGGAGTGTAGCCGCTCTCCGCCCGGGCAGACCCGGCCCCGACCAGTTCCGCAAAAAGGAAATCCCGACGCCAAGGCAGCCCAAGATACCTTTGCGTCTCTGGTTTGTCAATCGCCTTCCGGACTCGCGCGGGCTTGCCAAAAGGCGCGGCCTCGGCGAGAATCGAGCACAGAGGCGCGTAGCTCAGCTGGTTAGAGCGCTACCTTGACACGCGGTCCAGGGAGTTGCGTGAAGTTGCTGAAAACTCACGCAACTCCCTGATTCTTTTTTGCTTGCGCGAGGAATCGCCTTGCACCATTTTCGTGCAATTTGCGCCCTTTTTGCTGGATCATGGACACTATTTGGACACCAAGAGAACCATGCCATGTCTGCCCAGCTATTTCAGATTCTGTGGCAGACCTTTTGGGCACAACTACGAGGTCAAGAATCCCCTGGCTTAGTCAACCCAAGCACTTTCGCTGCGCCGAAACCAGATGGTTTTGGCATTGTGAGCCTCTCGGCGGAATTGACCGGCGAGCGCTACTGCAACGGGGGCCACTTTCGAACTTCTTCGCGCGTGACCGCGCGTGAGCCGCCGAGGTCAGCCTGGCGAATCACCCCAGTCTCATCAGAGGCAAAAGTCCGGGTTGCGAAAGGCGGTGCGGGGCGCAGACCTCTCGCCAGCGAAGCGCCCGGTACACCGGACCAAGCCGCGCTCTCCCGCCCGTAGTGGCTAGGAGTAGCATAGACAAAGAATTCTTTCTCATCGCGGGCCGGGTCGCCCGCCAACACCACGGTGTAGCGGTAGTAGCTGCCCAACACCACGGTGTAGCGGTAGGGGCTGCCGGGGCTCGGCGCAACATGCCTATCTTCGAGGAGCCCGGCTTGGTGGAGCTGCTCCAGGCTGCCGTATTCGGGCACACCGTTCTTGTTCACGTCGAGCCGGGAATCCGCCCGGAAGCTGGCCTCCGCAGTTGCGATGGTGCGTACCCCGCCCACGGCACTAGATTCCCTCGAGGCAACCCCGGAGTAATTACTGAGTGAGGCCACATAGTTCGCCACGGCGAAGAGCGTGAAGAGCATCGCGACGCTGCCGAGGAGGAACCGTTTGCTACCCTGGCCAAGCTTGATCACGTAAGCCCCGCGCCATAGGCCATACAACAGCAGGATCAGCAGGGGCAGCAAGGCAAGTTCGGTCCCGCCAAGGGTCAGCAGGAAGGCGAGCGCCAAGCCACCGCCCTTGATGCTTCTCCAGGATCGGCTTTGTGCCGGGAACGTGGCGCCGGACAAGCGGCGGGCCAGGATGGCAACTACAAATATCATCACCAAGGAGAACACGCCGTCGGGCGCGGGGGGGTTGTTGGCGTAGGCGGGGACGGCGGCGATCAACAAGAAGCAAAGCACGAACAAACGTGACCAGCCCAGTTTCATCGCAATCCTCTCTCTTGAGGAGCCGCAGGCCGTGGCTCTTCCCAGGCAAATTGCCAATCTTGGTCGGGGTAGAAATCCGTCCGGGAAAAAGAATAGTCCTCTCCGCGGGAGGAAGGGGGTGACGCGGCCAGGGCGTAGTTGGACGAGCCCAAGCGAAAGCCGGGCGAGAGGCGCAAGGTGAACACGGCGTGGTCAATGGGGTGCCGCCAAGCCCGGGTAGTGGTGAGCAGGTATCGTCCGTTGGAGACACGGGTGGGTTGGGTGTAGTCGAGACGAATCCACTTGGCTGCCCCCGGCCGGAAGAGAAGACGGAAGCGAACCTCTTCACCGCGCCGGCTCAAGGGAACCTCGGCCACGCTGCGGCCACCTTCGTTCACCTCGCTGAGAGAAAAAATTTCGGGTCGGGGGTGTTCTGGGTCCACCGGAAAGGGAACCCTCAAAGTGAGCACCGCGGGCAAACGCGACTGGTTGCGATAGTGGTAGAGGCCCGTAACCTGGATCAGGTCCTGCTCAACTCGCACGTCAATTCTTTCTTCGTCGAAATGCACGGGGGTGAAGCGTCCGCTGAACAAATAGGTTCCGGCAATCAGGAGGCTCGCCGCCAGCCACAAATCGCCGCTGCGAGCGAAGAAAACCATGCCAGCTGTGAGGGCGTTTCGCATGAATCGTTGCCAGGCCTCGCCCAGGAGAGCGGGTCAATCACAGGGCCGAATCCCTCTCCCAGAGCATACCGCAAAGGGGCAAGCATTGGCGGAAGATCAGCGAGGATCGTCTTGCGTTGGAGGAGTGCTTGCCCCTATCGGAGCGTGCACCAGCCTTTGGCTAGGGTGCAGAGGACTCGGCGCGCGGGAAACGCATCCGTAGGGTGGTCACGAAGGCCCGATCGGCTCGGGAGGAGATTATCTCCAAGGGGGAGAAACCTCGCCGCCAGGCGAGATAAAAAGTTGTCCCGAGTAGCAGGCCCGTGATTGCGAAGTTCGGCCAAGCGTTCAGTCCCCACTGCCCTGTCCATGTCAGTTCCCACGCCCGGGAGAACGGCAACAGGTAAGGAATCGGCCACTGGTGCCCATCCGGACCACGTGCCCCTATGAGGTCTCCCAGGAGATGCAGATGAAAGCTCAGGCAGGCAAGCGCCGCCGTTTTCCAGCGCCGCGTGGCCACGAGAAAACTCACCGCCGCCACCGCCACCGCAAAGGTCACGTTGTGCAGGAGGTGGTGGTAGTCGGAGAACCAGGTCAGGGGGCGCTCCCAGTTTGCCGTTAGCACTTCGACAGGAGCTCCCAGGCCGTCAACATCTGGCACGACGCCTGCCAGCGTTACCGCAGCCCGCTCCCGCCGGCTGATTCCTGCGCTGTTGGCCACCATCCAGCCGACCAACAAGTGGGTCACCGCGTGCATCAGCTTCTCCTTCTCAAGGCGGGGCTGTTGGGCGCGATTCTACCACCAGCTGCACCCTAGCGCGTTCTCACCCAGGTAGTGAGGGGTAAAGTTCAGGTGGCCCATGGGCCCCCACCCCCTATCTCTACGGATGATTAGTGGGGCGCGGAAGGCAATCTCTATGGCACTTCTAGCACGCATAGAAAGTCGCTCTACTGTACTTAGAGTCTTGCCGGGTTGCTACTAAGATTTCAGGCTGCCGAAAAGGAATCTTTTCGACCCGCGGGAATTGACCCGTGGCTGTGTCAAAACTCGGGCTCATGCCCCGGTTTTCCGGGGTTTTCGGGCTTGCTGTTCCGAAACTGTTCCGAAAGTCCTTTTCACCCTTCCAATTCTCCCTGCTGGCGATTCTTTCGGCTGTTTGGTTTCCCGGAGCCGCCAAGAAACGATTCCCTTTCCTCGAATTGGGGCATCCCGAATGGTGCGCAGCCGTTCCTTATCGTATCAGGCTAAAGAATCGTTGTGCTTGAGGCTATGCTGAATCTCCTTGACCAGCATCTCCTGCGATGCCTCGAATCGTTCACCGATCACTCGGGCCGTGTTTTTCATGAATTTGTAGCCCAAGTGTGTATTGGCTTCGCAGAAGCTCTGAATGTCATCCCGGTCGATCTGCAACAAGTCAGAATCCTCGGTGGCATACGCGGAGAGAGTGTACTTGTAGGGGGGGATGATGGCCGACCAGCCAAAGGCATCGCCTGGCACTTTGATATCGAGGGGAATCTCTGCCGTGGCATTGTGAGAGGTCACGTTGAACCGCAGCTCAATCTTGCCGCCGCAGACAAGGAACAGCGAGTGGGCGGGCTCGCCGATCTGAAAGATGGTTTCTCCCTTTGTGAGCTTGGAGCGCTTGCAGAGCTTGGCGATGACATCCAGTTCTTGGGGCTCCAGCCCTTGAAAAATGCTGAACTTCTCCAGTCCTTCGATCATGGCTGCTCTCCCCCCTCTGGCTGCCGGATAGCGCCCGAAGACAGCGGTTCAGGATTCGTCGGCAGCCCCACCATAATTGGTCCTCACGCGTTCTCCTCAATCGTGCTTGTACTTTAACGGGGTGTGTTCGTGCGTACCCTCGCGCTTGCGGGTTTCATAGTCGAAGGGTTTGTAGAAAGGGCTTTTGGGATTGTGGCAGGTCTTGCAGGTCTCCACCGAAGGAATCACCATACCGGCCGTCACCACGTCGGCACGCTTGTATTCCTTGTTTTGCAAGCTCATCAAGTTGGGTTTCAGGTAGCCAGCCCCGGGGCCGTGGCAGACTTCGCAGGTCACGCCCGCCAGGTCGGGGGTCTTGGCCACGCTCACGAATCCGCCCGGCTGGCCGAATCCGGTCACGTGGCAGGTGACGCAGTTGGGGTCGGCGGTGTAGTCCTTGTCCGGGTCGAGCTTCTGGGCGCGCTTGGCCTCGGCGGCCACCCCCGGCTTGAGCAGCTCGAAGGCCTTGGCCATCTTGGTCTGTTCCCAGCTCTTGAACTGGGCCAGGTGACAGGGGCGGCACTTTTTGACGCTCACGTATTGCGCCGCGGCCGCTTGGGGCCAGAGCCCCACGCCCAGGCAGACTAGAGCCAGTGTCCATCGGAAGGAAAAGCTTCGCATTAGATCACCTCGCTCTTGGCAGTTCTGGATGAGGAATCCGAGAGTCATCTCCCTTGCCCCCTGCACGGTCAACCGGGTTCATTGGAGTGAAAGGACATAACGGGTAAGTTCATTGGCTTCGGCGTCACTCAAGTGAAAATCGGGCATCCTGGAGCCGGGAACAACTTGGCGCGGGTTCTTGAAGTGCTGGAAGAGCCAGTCGGCGTTGCGGCGGCTGGCGACGTGCGTCAGGTCGGGACCCAAGGTGCCGCCTCGACCCCGAAGGCTGTGGCAGAGCACGCAGCGCTTTTCTTCGAACAAACTGTGTCCCTCGACGCCCACCGCAGCCAATTCCGGCCTCAAGGTGGACTCGCGCACCAAGTACTCCGGTGGAACCTTCTCGCTGGTGAGGCTCAGCATGAGGACGGTCATCGCCTGGGCCTGCTCGTCGCTCATGTCCACATTGGGCATCTCTGAAAAGGGCAGGACGGCTTGCGGGTCCTTGAAATGCTCGAAGAACCATCGCGGGCGTGTTCTTTCCCCTTTCACGTAAGTGAAGTCAAAGGCATGCAACGGCTTGCTGCCGACGTAGGTTAGATCGGGACCGTCGCTGCCCCCTTCCCCCTCGATTTTGTGGCAGACATCGCAGGCAAATTCTTCTCGGTAAAGAACCCGAGCAGCAGACAGAGTTGGAGCTCCCGGGACGCTCGCCTCCTTGTGGCACTTGCCGCAGGCCGACTGCAGGTATTCGTCCTTCCACATCGGCCGTTCCCAGAATTCCAGCTCCTGGTGCGCTGCTCCCTTGTAGGTGGTGGCTTCCCCCTGCCCGCTGTGGCAAACGGTGCAACCAAACTTTTCCGCCGGATGGTGCCGGAGAATGCCGGGGTGGGTGCGCAGCGGCTCCGGCTCGTCGGCGAAGGCGGGGTTGTCGTAGGCCAGATGGCAGGTGACGCAGCGGTCGACGCGAGCAAAGGAGCGGAGGACAATTTGTTTGATTTCCGGTCTGGCCCGCTCGATTTCCTGGCGGACTTTCTCGTCCTTGGTCTTCTCACGCAGCAGGGAATGGTAGCGCCCCTGGTAGCGCTTCCACTCGCGGTCGTAGTCCCACCAGGCCGCCCAGGCAGCGGTGAAGAGCAACAACAGGCTTCCCGCGGCGAAGATCCTATGCACCATAGCTAAGGGACCGGCCAAGATTGCCAGAACCAGAAGAACTCCCAGTTCGGGCCGCGGAGATAAACCCCAACGATGGTGAGAGTCGTCAGGGCGGTGACAAAACCGGTGAAGAGACCGACGGAGGCCTCGCGCAACGAATCGGTCACATAGCCAGTAACGAAAAAGAAGACGATCAAGTAGAGCAACAGCAGACTGGCCGGGTTGATGACATCCACAAGCCACTGGGGAGCGTCGGGATAGAGGCCACGCATGCCACCGGTACGAATCTGGAGGAAGAGCAGCAGAGAGACGACGGCGGTGGTAGACAGGCCAGCCAGCCAGGCGATTCTCCGGCCCCGCGGAGAATGGAACCAGACACCTGTCCCTGTCGACTCGCGATCGATGTAGGGGATCACCATCAAAGCGACCAGGGTGAGGAAAGGAATAAAAACCCCGCCCACAAAGGCCGAGTAGCTGACCAGCTCTTGCAGGGCAAGAAAGTACCAGGGCGCCTTGGCGGGGTTCTCGGGAAACTGGGGGTTGGCGATGTCCTTCAGCGGAGCTCCGACAAGCAGCGACAGAATCATGAAGGCCGTGAGAGTAAGGATGGAGAGGGTAAGGAGCCGGAAGACCAAGTGAGGCCAGGCCATCAGGGTATCTTCCGGGCCGCGATCCACCATGGGGGTGCGCCCCCGGACCAGCTCCATGAGCCCATAGGTTTTTCGGGTATCCGGCGGAAAGACCTCTGCCCCTGACTCCGCCGCCGGCAGCGGGACGGGCGCGGAGGGGCTGGCGTCCTCTTCCGGGCGACTCAAGCCGCCGTCCTTGCGGATGCGCCAGAAATGAACGCCCAACACCGCCAGCAAGAGAACCGGCAGGATGGCCACGTGGAGGACATAAAAGCGAATCAGGGCTTCCTGGCCGACCTCGTTGCCTCCCAGCAGCAAATAGCGCATCTCTTTGCCGACGAACGGAAAATAGCTCATGATGTTCGTCCCCACCGTAATGGCCCAGAAGGCGAGCTGATCCCAGGGCAGCAGGTAGCCGGTGAAGCTGAGCAAGAGGGTCAGGAAGAAGAGAACGACGCCGACCACCCAGTTGAACTCCCGGGGCGGCCGAAACGAGCCCGTGTAGAAGACCCGGCACATGTGCAAGAAAACCGCAGCCACCATCCCGTGGGCGGCCCAGCGGTGGATGTTGCGGAGCAGGTTGCCGTTGGAGACGACGAATTCCAGGTCTTTCATGCGCTGGTAGGCCTGGTCAGTGGCGGGAACGTAGTAGAACATCAGCACGATTCCGCCCACAACAAGGATAAGAAACAAGACAAAGGCGATGACCCCCAGGCCCAAGGTATAGCCGAACCGCAGCGTGTTTTTGTGCACAGAAACCGGGAATATATGCAGGAAGAAATTCTGGTTCATGATTTCGGCCCGCCCCTGGTCGGTATCCACCGGGCCATGGCGGACCACAGAGTCCAGGAGGTTGCGGAAGAGGAGTCGCGCGTTGCGCCGGAACCCGCCCAGCATGCCTTCGCCGTGCCGGTTCGCCTTCATCGTTCGTCCGTCCTCCGCTTGCCCCTGCTAGAGGCGAAACTTCGTTCCCGGTTTGACTTCTTCGTTGGCATCCACCACCAGTTGGCCGTCAAAGGCCAAGCTGACACGGTACCAAGATAAGGGGCGCGGAGCCGGCCCGGCCTTGACTCGGCCTGAAGCGTCAAAGCGGCTGCCGTGACAGGGACAGAAGAAGCCCTCGTTGGTTCTGTTGACCACGCAGCCCAGGTGGGTACAGACAGCCGAGATGGCGTGTATGCCTTCGCCCGGGTTGTTGTAAACGAATAGTCTTTCTTCGGGCCGGGCAGTGACACTCCCCGCCGGAAAATCGCTGGGGAAGCCAATCTTGTATCGTCGGGAAGGTTCGTAAAGGGCATTGGGATAGAGTGTGCGTGCCAGGCCGGCGAACATGGCCGCCACGGTGGTCCAAAAACTCCCCCAGCCCACCTGGCTAAGAAAGTGGCGTCGCCTCACCTAGCTCCCTCCGCTGATAGGTCAATTCCTCGCGAAACTGAAATAGTTCCATGGTGATGGCCTTGGTGGGACAGCGTTGCGCACACAACCCGCAGCGGATGCACTTCTCTTCGTCCTTGAGCATGGCCGTCAGGTGGGAGCGCTGGTCGTCGTGAGCGCGGAGAAGGGCAGCCAGCTCCTCTCCTCCCGCCAGTTGCTGCGCCGGCACCAGCTTCAAGCACTTCTCCGGGCAGATATCCACGCAGCCGCCGCACAAGATGCACAGTTGGCCGTTGAACACCGGGTTGAGGCTGCACCCGAGACAGCGGTTCGCCTGGCGCTGCGCCTGCGAAGCGTCGTAGCCCAACTCGACTTCCGCGATGCCAATGCGTCGCTCGATAGGCTGCGCGGGCACTTTTTCTCGAGGGAGGGACAGGCAAGCGGGAAGCAGGCGATGGCGGGGGATGGGCACCATACGACCGCGCTGCACCACGCGCAGTTCGGATCCTTCCAAGTAAGCAGCGATGGCGTGGGCCGCCTTCTGGCCGTCAGCCACCGCGTGAATGATGAGCCGCGGACCAAAAGCCACATCGCCGCCGGCATAGATGCCGGGAGCGCTGGTGGCGAGCGTGTCAGGATTAATCTGGAGCGTGCCCCGAGGCGTAACCTGGAGGCCATCCTCCGGGGTCAGGAAGGAGAAATCACTCGCCTGCCCAATGGCGAGGATGACCGTGTCGGCTTCCAGGACGGATTCAGTGCCGGGTTTGAAGGTGGGGTTGAAGCGGCCGCTGCTGTCAAAAACGGAGGCGACGTCAAGAAACTCCACTCCTGTCGCCTTGCCGTCTTTGCCCAGAATCCGCTTGGGGCCGAGGGAGGTGTGGAGTTTGATCCCTTCCTCCAGGGCTTCCTCGATCTCCCTGGGGTTGGCCGGCATCTCATGGGGGGCTTCCAAGCAGGCCATGGAGACTTCCTTCACCCCCAAGCGCAGGGCTGACCGGGCCACATCCATGGCCACCTTCATGGCGTCGGGCTGGCTCTCGGGAAGCTGCGCCACCTGGCGGAGCGTCTCCTGGGCTTCACGGAGCGCGGCCCGAAGCTCCTCGGGGCCGAGCTCTTCCAGGGGCGGGATCTTGCGCAGGGCTGAACGAGCCACATCCACCGCCACACCGCCGCCGCCGATCACCAGCACCCGGCGCCCCAGCTCGACCTTGTAGCCCAGGTTGACGTTCAGGAGAAACTCGATCGCCCGCAGCACGCCGTCCTGTTCCACCCCTTCGATTTGCAGGGAGCGGGTAGCGTGCGCCCCGATGGCCAGAAAGATGGCTTCGTAGCCCTGGCGGCGAAGGTCGCGGAGGCTAAAGTCGCGTCCCAGACGGCTGTTGAGCTTCAGCTCAACGCCGAGGTCGAGGATGGCCTGGATTTCGGCGCGAATGAGCTCTCGCGGCACCCGATATTCTGGGATTCCCAATACCACCATGCCCCCGGGCAAGCCTTGAGCTTCGAAAATGGTCACTCGATGCCCGAGCACCGCGAGGTCGTGGGCTGCACTAAGTCCAGCTGGGCCCGAGCCCACGATAGCCACCTTCTTCCCCCTCTGGTGCCGGGGCAGGAGTTGAAGAGCGGAGCGGTCACGAAAGGTGGTCGAATCCTGCGGCCCCGCGCCGAAGGGAGGAGGCTCCCGGGTGACGGCTTCTTCAGGAGTGCTGGGGGGCAGGCGGGGCTTGCCCTCTTTTCCGCCAGCCTCGCTTCCGTATTGCTCGGCCACAAACCGTTTCAGGGCGCGGATGGAGACCGCTTCATCCAGACGTCCGCGACGGCAGGCCGCCTCACAAGGAGCGCCGCACACGCGCCCGCAGATGGACGCCAACGGATTTGACTCGCGGGCGATAAGGTAGGCCTTTTGATACTCGCCGAGAGCGATGGCCTTGACATAGCCGCGGGCGTCGGTGTGGACCGGACAGTTAGATTGGCAGCTGATCAACCCCCGGTAGTACTCGTAGTCGGGGATCCGTACCCGGTATTTCCTCTCGGGTTCGCTCATGGGCCTGGTGTCCGGCTAGGTCGGCTCGGGGCCCGCCACTGCCCTCTGGCCAACCGGCTCTCCAACAAGAGGCAAACCTCTGGCATGCGCCAGGGCAATCGCCATACCATTTCGGCTGGCGGTTGCGTCTCTATCTACTTGGAAAAGCAGGGGGTTTTCTCGTCCGCGGATTTGTCGAACTTCTGGGCTCAGGGAATGTGGGGATTTTCAACAATGTTGCGTTCTTTACCCCGGACTCCGCCAATCGCCTAGCCTGTGGGCAATTGGCTTCGGGGTGCATGACAAGCTTTTTGGGAGAACCAGAAGCCAGCTTGGCTAGGAACCAAGGGTCGGCTTCATAGAGCAGTTGAGGGACCCTAACGGTGGCACGCCTGGATGTGATGGGCCGAAACCACAACTTCTCGAGCTGGGCTTCTACCTCATTGATTGCCCAAACCAGAAGCTCATGCCGCGCCAAAACCATGTGGTTTTGGCCCAATAGAATCGGCTGGCTCACGCCTTGGCCTTACAACAACTTGGACTGTCTGATAGACGGAACCTTTTTGGCGCACTTGCCAGGGGGCGGGTGTTGGGCTAGTAGAGTGAACCCGATCTCCTCAAAGCCAACTCAACGAACTCACCGGCAAAGCGAAGATACTCGCGCGCCTTTTGGTCGCACCAAGTCCCAATTCGATCGGCCTCCGTCCGTCGATCAATCGCCTCTTCGATCTTCCACACCTTCCTACAGACCACTGTGTCGAGTAAGTCGTCTACAAACTCGAACCGATTGGACTGGACAGTTCCTCCAGCGGTCAACGTTGACGTGCTCGCGTTTGTCCTAGCAGCGCGATTCTTGATCCCCCAGCGCAAGTAAGAACCATCACAGTGGAATGCCACTCGATGACGGACCTGACCAACATAACGGTTAAAGTCAGATGCGTCGGCACCTCCTGAACCTGAGAACGCTCACAGGGCCCATTCACGACCACAAGATGGGCTTCTGGCGGGCGGTCGATCTCTCGGGGATCCCGCACATCCGGTTTCACGACCTCCGGCACACGTTTGCCACGAGGCTCGTGCGGTCCGGGGCGGACCTGATCACGGTGCAGCAGCTCCTGGGTCACTCAACCATTCGCATGACGGCCCGGTATGCGCACTCGCTGTGGGAGGACAAGGAGGCGGCGGTAAAGCTCCTGGAAGGGGCTTCGGTGTCCAGTACTAGACACTATCTAGACACCGCGGCCCAGTCCGGGGTCTTGCCAGCGGAGGCTAAGTCGGTGAGAATACAAGCAGTAGGCGCGTAGCTCAGCTGGTTAGAGCGCTACCTTGACACGGTAGAGGTCGGCGGTTCGAGTCCGCCCGCGCCTACCACTCCATATTCCGGAGAAACTCGTGAGCGGTCCGGCCAATCCTCTGAAAGTGGTCAAGACCAACTGGCACGTGGGTGACCAACGAGAAGTATCGGCCCGAGCTCTGGAAGCTCTGCACGGCACCGACGCCTACGACTCCTACGAAAAGCTCTATCGGATCGACGGCCTGGCCTGGCGCCTGGAAGGCCGCATCAGCCGCGCGGACGGCACGAGCGTCTGCTTCCTGCGTTGCGTAAACGAGTAGTTGCCCCCAAGCAAGGAAAAGCCCGCCCCGGCGAAGGGACGGGCAGAGAAAAAAACCCTAGGACCGTCGTCTCGAGTCCGGATTAGAGACCGGAGACGCGGCTGGGGAAGGTGACCAGCCGGTGGCCGACCACGTTCCCGAAATACTCGAGGATGGTGGCCATCTCCAGCAGGCCCGACCGCCAGCTCGGCCAGCCCAGCAGCCGCTTCAGCCGCACCCACAAACGCAGGAGCTGGAAGTCCATGATCAGCAAGCGCTCGGTGCGGGAGTAGCGCCCCACGTGCACGGTGGCGGCGTTGCGCAGGAGATAGGTCAGCGCCTCGTAGTCCCGCTCCAGGGTCGTCAGCAGGCCGGCGTAGTCGGCGATTTCTTCGGGGTATTCCGCCAGCGCCTTGCGGATGGCCAAGTACTCGAGCTGGTTGGCCTCCGCCACCTCGGCGCTGTAGTCCTGCTCAAAGCGCTGCCGCAAAACGGATTGAGCCGCCGATCGCAGCCAGAACAGCAGCAGCAACCCGGAACTGACCAGGATGAACACGCTGACAAAGTAAGCGAACATCGAACCTCACTCGGACGAGATTTTTACTTTCACCAGGGATTCTTCGGGCCGGGGCACCGGTGCCACCGCCGCCTCGCCTTCAGGCACGCGCCAGAACGTGTACAGCCACAGCGCTACCATCAGGGTATAAGCCAGCGGAGGCACCATCGTCAAGGCATTCTTCAGCCCGCTGGACAGAAACTGCAAGGCATAGTTGGCGGCATGGGCCGAGAAGTAGATCCCGAGGCCGGAGACCAGCAATACAAACCGGCGGCTCTCCGCATGCAGGTAGTTCATGGACAGCCAGAGCAGGAACGTGAGGAGCACCCCTACGAAAAACATGTTTTGCTGCAGCTCAATGAGGAAGCTGGAGTAAAGCGTCGAATAGTTGCGCCAGACAAAGAGAGCTGAAATCCCCACCACCATGATGAAGAAAATGCCCAGGGTGGGCCGGATGTAAGGCCGGAAAACGGAGTCCCGCAGCAGCTTGTCAAAGAAGCTGGCAATCAAGAGGTATCCGATCATCGAACCAACAGCATCGCCTGTGTAGTAGAAATAGAAATACGTAAGA
>Ga0209521_10002322_pt1 | contig 15569 bp, 16 predicted proteins | sample Rifsed19ft4_FD_184016 | JGI IMG/M metagenome (GOLD analysis project Ga0209521, IMG submission 184016) | Soil microbial communities from Rifle, Colorado, USA - sediment 19ft 4 (version 2) | ecosystem: Environmental > Terrestrial > Deep subsurface > Rock core/Sediment | place: Rifle, Colorado...
TGGCGGGCAAGGCGAGGTAAAAGATATGACAGATTTAGATAAAGGGATTCCATATTAATATTACAACGCAAGGTTGAAAGCAGAAAAACAGAATAGTCTGTAATAAAGAAGGCATGGTATCTTTCTCCAATCACTGCCGAGTGAAAAGGAGAGGAAGAACACCATGCCGAGAGAAATTGTAACCGAGACCAGACGAGAGAAACTGTCGAGTCAAGCCAAGAAGTTGATTGGAAAAGCCGAGACGCAACCTTGTGGAATTCAAATTGAAACCTGCGCGACGCGTGTGCCCGAATGCAACTTGGATAAGAAAGATGTCAAACTGTTTTGGAACGAATTGAAGAAATATATGAAACTGTTCAAACCTGCCTTTCAGCGAGTGGAGCAAACGAAGAAAAGCGAAGCCTATCTGCATGGCTTGCTGGGCAACACCGTACGTAAGAACGTTGAACAGATGGCGCTTGACTTGGGGGAGAAGGTACGAAGTCTGCAGTACTTTGTGGGACAAAGCCAATGGAACACGGAGCCAGTGATTACGATCCATCAAGGATTGATCGGGGAGATTTTGGGGGAAGAGGATGGGGTTGTGTTGATCGATGAATCGAGCACGGTCAAACAAGGCACTGAATCTGCGGGAGTGGCAGCTCAATATTGTGGATCGGTCGGAAAGACGGCGAACGGGCAAGTGGGTGTGTATTTGGGATATGCCAGTCGCAAAGGATATAGCTTGATCGAAGGGCAATTGTTCATGCCCGAAAAGTGGTTTGAAGAAGAACACGCCGAGCAACGGCAAGCCTGTGGAGTGCCGGAAGATCTGGTTTTCAAAACGAAGCCGGAAATCGGTCTGGAATTGTTGAAAAATGCGCTGAAACGCGATACTTTGGCCATTTCCTGGGTGGCAGCAGACGCCTTGTATGGAGACAGCCCCGCGTTTCGGGATGGTGTGGCTGCTACGGGAAAGTGGTATTTCACAGCCATCAAAGAGAACACCCTGATCTGGAGTACTCCGCCTAAAGTTCATGTTCCACAATGGAGCGGTCATGGGCGTCATCCCACTCGCTTGCGTCTGAGTGATACAAGAAAGCATCCAATCCCAGTCAAGCAACTGGTGAAGAAGATTCAAAGGCAAGATTGGGTTCGAGCCGTTATCAAAGAAGGCAGCAAGGGGCCCATCGTTTGTGATTTTGCATTTCTGCGCGTGACCGAATCGCGTGGCGGCTTGCCCGTTGCTGAACTCTGGTTGATCATTCGCCGCAATCTGGACGATCCTTCGGAGATCAAATACTTTTTCAGCAATGCGCCTGTCAGTACTCCGCTGAATGAGTTCGTCAGGATCAGCGGAATGAGATGGCCGATTGAAACTATATTTGAAGAAGCCAAAGGCGAAGTCGGTATGGATCATTACGAGATGCGGAGTTGGCTGGGATGGCATCATCATATGCTGTTAGTCTCTCTGGCTCATCATTTCCTGGTTCGTTTGAGAATCCAGTTTCAAGAACAAGCTCCTGCGCTCACGATTTATCAAGTTCGCATTTTGCTTTGTAGCGTTTTGCCATCATTCGTTTTTGATATTCAATCTGCTTTAGAGCGAGTACGCTATTACCAGAAACGTAATTTCGCGGCTTATCTTTCACACCGCAAGAAAAAGCTGGCTCAATTAGCGACTTTCGCTCCTAACCTTGCGTTGTAATATTAATCATCCAGCAAATTGGGCAGAAATTCCATCAACCCACCTCATTGCTCTAGCTTCAATCTCTAGGCGACACGAATCAACTCCCCCATCACGCGCTCACGAATATATGGTTTCAGACTATCGGGAGTACCAAGGTCAACGGGACAACCAAGCAGTTTTTCAAGATAATCCTGCAAAGCGAATAAGCCAAAATAACCGACAGGACGGTTGAACTCCACAAGCAAATCCACATCACTGGCTGTTGTGGCTGCATCCCTCGCCACTGAACCAAACAGCAACAACGATTTGACGCCGAATTGCTTTGTCAATTCAGTGTTTTTTTGCGCTAAGATTTGGAGCACGACATCTTGTTTCATGCTGAATATTATACGTCAACCAGGTTGTCTTTTGTCAGGTAAACCTGCAGTTGAATCGGTTCTTTGACAATCAATCCTCCAACAGATCGGACAGGAAATCCATCAACCCGCCTGGCTTCTCAGACTTCCGGGACGTTTGAGACTTATCCCGGATATCACTCGCAACGATTCCATTCCCCCCATTGATAAGCACAAGATGCTCGCGCCCGTAGAAGGGAAGTTCGGTCATCCAGACGGGGAGCAGGACGAGCTTGAACGCTTCAATCGCCAGCTTTGCAGAAGAAAAACGAGTAATCCGCATCGGCGACAGCCTGCCCGGAAGGTCGTTTTTGTATTGGGCATATGCGCGGCTGCGCGCGTCGAGCGAGGCTTCTGCCATGGGAATGTCGTAGACTTCGGCAGGCCAGTCCGCAAGAAAACGCGGGTCATAGGGTTTAACGGCTTTCAACTCAAACGTGGGGATCAATTTCAGGAAAACGGCGGACAGTTTACGGGAGGCGGGAATCGGCAGGTCATCCACAAGGACAGGATATTGATCTGAAACACGTCTCGTTTGAGCCTGGCGATAACTTCCAACAGAGTCCTCCTCGGTTTCAATGATTTCGCCCGTGTAATCGATCACGCCGCCGATGTCGAACGTCCAGAGGGGAAGATACAGCCCGCGCGGCGGCACGTCCACTTTCTTTTCAGGCTTGATTTTGTTGCTTCCAACCCAATCAATTAGAAGCTTTGCTGCACGCTGCTGGTTGAAAGCATGCGGCAGGATCCCATCCGGCGCGAGCAGATCTTTTGTGTTCTCAAGGCTGACCACGTGCGGCGAGTCACAGTAAATGCACGAACTTGAGATTTGCCGGGGAGGCAAAATGAATTCAGAGCCGCAGCCTTCGCAATGAAAGACCTGCTGGTTGAGCGGCTTGCCGTGACCGCGCGCGGTTGCCATGGCTGTAATGAAATCCTTTTCCCCCGCAAGGGGTGCGGATCGAGGAGAAAAAACCACAGCCTGATGACGCGTACAATACTCGCAAACCAGCGATTGACCATCCGGCGCGAAACCCATGCGCCCGCCGCATTTGGGACACATGAATCGTTGTGCGTCCACAGCGCGCAAGCCTTCAGGCGCAGGCGGTAATTGATCCGGATTGATGATCTCATCCGCTTTGAGTTTGCCTTCCAAAATCGCGAGAGCCTTGCGCGCCCGCGCGTGCTGCAAATCATGCGCCAGGCAATTCTCAAGCGCCTGGTGCTTTTCGGCAGGTTCATCCACCACCTGACTCATCCAAAACCAGGCTTCGGCCAGCACGTCATGATCGTGGCTCGCATACACGGCGCGGTCCAAATAACGTTGAGCGGCTTCCCTGTTCCCGGCTTTCGCTTCGATGATCCCGCTTCGTAAAAGTTCCTTGCTGTAATCGCCAAACATGAAATCTCCGATGTTGTTGCGAGTCGTTGCTCACGCTTCGTCTTCGGACTACGTCCTCCGCTCAGCGCGAGTGGCTTCTCACAATTGCATCCGTCATTTTTGCCACACGAACCATTTCTTTCACGTCATGCACACGCACGATGTCCGCGCCGCGCGCGATCCCAACTGCGACTGTGGCGGCTGTGCCTTCCACGCGCTGGTTGGCGGGCAGGTCAAGTGTAAATCCGATGAATGATTTTCTGGACGGCCCCAATAGTACGGGATACCCCAATGCGCGGATCTCATCGAGCCGATTGATCAACTCGAGATTGTGTTCACGCGTCTTTCCAAAGCCGATGCCTGGATCGAGCATAATACGCGATTCCTCGATCCCGGCCTTTAGCGCCAGCTCCACGCTGACGAGTAGTTCCCGTTTCACATCCTCGATCAGGTTTTGATATTCCGACCCAATATACGCGTTGCCGAGCCGGGCGCGCACTTCAACGCTTGCGGGGTTGCTCCTGTTATGCATCAAGATTACCGGTGCTTTATATTTTGCCGCAACGGATGCAAGTTCCGGGTCAGCGCGCAGTCCCCAGACATCGTTCAGGATATGCGCGCCTGCTTTGAAAGCCTCTTCTGCGACCCTGGCTTTATACGTATCAATTGAAATTGATACATCAGGGGATTCTCTTGCAATCGCGGTGATGACAGGGATCACGCGTTCCAGCTCTTCATCGGCAGTGACAGGTTGCGAGCCGGGCCGCGTCGACTCGCCGCCCACGTCGAGGATATCCGCGCCATCGGCAAGAAATTCTTTTGCCTGCGCGAGAGCAGTGTTCGCTCCCTCACCCCTGGCCCCTCTCCCAGCGGGAGAGGGGGATAGTAACCCGTCTCCTGAAAAACTATCAGGTGTGACGTTGAGGATTCCCATCACATACGTGCGGGAACCCCAGTTGAAAGTATGATTTCCAACCTGCAATGAGTCAGATTTCATAAAACATATCCGTCATTGCGAGCGAACGGAGTGAGCGAAGCAATCTCCCGTAAACGGCTGATGCCCATTGGATGATTTTTCCGTTCAAACGGGGATTGCTTCGGCCACGCTTCGACTTCGGGTTTCGATACGCCCTCGGAGAACACTTGGGCTACTCAACCCTCCGCTCAGCGCGAAAGGGCTCGCAATGACAATATCAGGGGATCTGATCCAGCGGGCGCGAGAGCCAGGCGTCAGCCTCATCCATATTAGTGAATAACTTCATGGCAGAGGCGGTTTCCGGCAAAGCCAGCGCGGCGACATTGCGAATAGCCTGCGCCACCTTTTCATCCGCGACCACCACCGCCACGCGAATATTGCGCGCGGACGGGTCGCTGTTCGCCTCCACAGCCATGCGGATCGCCTTCTCGGGGATCTCTTTGACCGCACGCAGGTCATACAGGTTGCGCGTGCGGCGGTCAGCGCCAAGCAAATGCTCCATGGCAAATTCACGCCAGTGATTGATCGTTGCGTCGGACAGGTCTGTGAACGTTAGAGTCATCCCCCCATCGTCGCGGCGGACGACGCTATAACCAACACCCTCAGCAGGAGTCCAGTGAAGTGGTTTCATCTCGGTCATGGCAGTACCTCCACTTCGATTATATCTTACGCGATTCAACGAATGGATTTAATGAAGTCATCAATCGCATCCTGGTCCCAGGCTTCAGCCAGGCCCATGATCATCAACATGGCGGTCCCATCCTTGCCAGGGAAGGATATGATCAACTGGCGGATGACAACTCCGCTCTCATCCGTGCCTTCGTATGTGGTCACCTCAACTTCTTCACCGCGCAGGGTCATCTTCTCAACTTTCACGAGCTGCATATTCATGCCGCGCCGACCGGATTGTTGTTCGAAGGACCGGCGTATTTGCTGTTCCATCTGTTCCTGGCTGGTGCCCATTGGATCGAACTGTGCCAGCATAATGAGCGGCCCGGTCGTGGTACCCGGTGAATCCGGTCCGATCATGACAAATGAATAAACCAGGAAACTCATTGCCATCCGTTCCTGATAACCGGGGGGAAGTTCATAATCTGCGATGGCATGCGCGGCTTCGGACGCGCCTTCAGGATCGGTTTTCACCCCCTCCTGGAATTGACGTCCCATCTGCATGAAGAGGTATCCCGCCACAACCACTGCACACAGACAGAATAACGCGGCCGCGCCGAGTCCGATCCATATCCGTCTATTCTTGTTTCCTTCATTTATTGTCATAAACTATTCCATATTTCCTGCTCATCTTCGGTGAGCTGAGACTGCCACGTCGGGCTTCGGCTGGCGCATAACCCTCCTCGCAGTGACATATTGGTCCTATTCTTCCTGGCGTTTCTGCATTGCCTGCAGGATGGCGACGAGCGTGTCTTCAGCCTCGAGCCGGCTCATCGTCGGCGGAGGCAGACCCAGGCGTTGGTGAAGCGTGTTGAGGATCTGGATGGCGAGCGAGTCGCGGTGAGTCAATTGATCGCGGCGCAGTAGAAAGTCCTCGATCAGGCTCAGGTCATCGTTGGTCAGCCGCTCGACGGGGAATCCATCCAGAGAGACTTTTGTCAGACCCTGCATCCCAAGGTTGAGAGTCCGCTTGAAAGACAGGGACTGGATGGTGATGGGCGCGCGGTCGTGTACGACAAGCGTGCCTGCGGCGAGGTCGCCCAGGCGCCGCGACTGCCTGTCGATGAACATGGTGATGATGCCGACGCCATAGGCCGCAGGGAGCATATCCACGAGGCGCGCAAGGTTGCGGATGAGTGACTCGGACAGTGTAATCGGCGTGCCGTCAGCGCGGATGACACGCAAACCAGTCCAGCGTTTTCCCGGCGTTTGGCCGTTCCAGGACATTTCGAAGAAGATGTAGTAACCCCAGTAGAAAATGAACATGACCAGACCAAAGACCGCATAGATCCAGGATGCGAGTCCGCCATCCAGCGGGGTGATGTTGAATGCCCGGAGAATCAGAAAGAATGCGACGAAGACCGCGGCTTGCAGGAGGAGAATGATCAAGGTATCCAGCAGTGTGGCCAGGAAGCGCGAACCGATGCCAGCCACCTGATAGCCAAAGGCTACGTTTTCAGGCGTTTGAATGTCGAGGGTTTCGTCAGGGATGCTCATGGGTATAATGTATTTATGCGTACAGATGAATTTTACCAGTCCCGCAAAAGTGATTGGGAGGCCTTAAGTCACCTGCTCGAGCAAAGCCAGAAGGATATGCGCGGGCTTTCCGAATCACAGGTGCGCGATCTGGCGCGCCTGTATCGCGCGGCCACATCTGACCTGGCACTGGCAAAACGCGATTTTCCACGGAACGAGATCACGGCCTATTTGAATCAACTTGTGGCGCGCGCCCATGCCGTGGTGTATCGCAGTGAACCACTCGCATTGAAACGACTCTGGCGATTCGCAGCGACAGGTTTCCCGCGTCTCTTCCGCGAGACGTGGATGTTCACCTTTATCGCCGCGTTGTTATTCATTATTCCTGCAATCGCATCGGGGATCAGCACGTTCGTCAGGCCTGAGACAGCCACCTTGTTGCTACCGTCCCAGTTGCACCGGTTGATCGGCGTGGTGGAAGACAAGGAACTGTGGATTGACATCCCGGTCGAAGAGCGCCCGTATGCCTCGGCGTTCATCATGCGGAACAATATTCAAGTCTCATTTCTGGCGTTTGCCAGCGGCCTGACTGCCGGATTGCTCACGCTGTGGGTTTTATTCATGAACGGATTGATCATCGGCGCGCTGACAGGACTCACCTCTTATCATGGTCTTGGCTTCGAGTTGTGGACATTCGTCATCGGGCATGGAGTCATCGAGCTGAGCGTCATCTTCATTTCAGGCGGATCGGGACTCATGTTGGGCTGGGCGATCCTGCGACCGGGCCTCCTGCGCCGAAGGGATGCCCTCGCACAAGCCGCGCGCAAAGCAGTTTATCTGTTGCTCGGCGCGGTGCCGTGGCTCGTCCTCGCAGGGACAATTGAGGGATTCATTTCGCCGTCTGAAACGATCGCGATCCCTGTCAAATGGGGGGTGGGTATCGTGAGCGGGATTCTGCTTTATAGTTATTTGTTGTCAGCGGGGAGGGAGAGGAAGAAGAGAACGTAGCAGGACGAGATGCCTATCGCTTGACTTTGGGCGTTATAATAGCAACATATTCAGGAGAAAGATCATATTTACTCATATCGCTTACGATCCAAGTGTTCTTGGCGGAAAACCACATATTGCAGGTACGCGCCTTAGCATTGAGTTTATTCTTGAACTTTTTGCGAGTGGTGCGACAAAAGATGATGTACTCAAGACTTATCCTCAATTGACATCCGAAGCTGTTGAAGAAGCCTTGAAATATGCGGCGCAATCCTGAATCGGGGATTATCTTGTGGATATTCAAGATGTATTTTCGCCGTTCGTGAAAAGCGCATCCGTATCACCGACCACGCGGACGAAGAGGCACAAGCTGATTCTATTTCTTTCGATGAGATTTTCTTTAGTGTCTTACAAGGTGAAATAATCGAGGATTATCCAACAGACAAGCCCTATCCGAGTTGTCTGATCCATGGAAGTAACTTTGAAGGCGATCCCATCCACAGCGTTTGGGCTTACAATGAAGACACACAATGGGCTGTGTTGATTACTGTTTATCGCCCTGACCCGAATCGCTGGATTAACTGGCGCGAAAGGAGAAAATAATGAAACCCTTTGATAAATGTCCCGTATGTGGTGGGGAACTGGTTGAAAAGGAAGTCGAAAAACTGCTGAAGGGCGGTGTGAATACGGCTGTCTTGAGAGTGAAAGCCGAAGTGTGTTTACAGTGCGGCGAGAGACTTTACCCCGAAGAGACCGTGCGCCGCTTTGAGCAAATCCGCCAGAAGCTGGCGAATGAGGATGTAGCAGAGTTCCAGTTAATGGGACAGACATATCAGGTAGCGTAAACAAAAAGCGGCGCGTCGATTTACGGTGCGCCGATTGCTGTATGGTTATTTGTTGCTGGCAGGAAGGGAAAGAAAACGAAGAAAACCGTTCATCACGGAGACACCGAGACACCGAGAAATTTATTCCCTGTGCTCTCCGTGCCTCAGTGGTTAAATCAGAGTTGCATTCTCCCCTTCAACTCCAAATAACGATTAATCACAGACATCGAAAACTGATCCGCGGGCACATAATTATTCCTGCCCATAATCTTTCAGGATTTCCAAAATTTTTTCCTTGAGAGGGGGCAAATCTTCTTGCGTTGTCAACCAGACTTTTTCCAGATCAACCCCAAAATAGTCATGAATGAGTTTGTCACGCATGCCTGCAATATCCTGCCAAGGAACTTCAGGGTAAGTCTTTCGCAGGTCTTTTGAAACATGCCGCACGGCTTCACCAATGATTTCAATTTGTCGAATTGCCCCATCCTGAAGCAGGCGCGTGGCTCTAAACTTCACTTCATCAATACCATGCAAATATTCTTCAATTGTACTGACCGCGTCGAGAATGTGCCGCAGGTAGATTGTGTCATCCTTTTTCATACACTACCCGCATCTCTTTCAAAATCCGATCACGCAAATAAGGGCTAAGCGCCCCCTCAGTAAGCAAATCCACTTTACGGCCAAGTGCTTCAGAGAGTTCCCGTTCCAATCGTACAACTGCCAGCAGGCTCTTTCTTTTCGAAAAACGAACCAGCAAATCAATATCGCTCTTTTTCCTGGCTTCCCCGCGTGCCATCGAACCAAAGACGCCTACCATTGAAACGTCGTTTTGGCGGCAAATATCAATCAGACGGGTAATATTGAAAGGATAAGCGGCCATAGGTATTATTTTACATGAAATTCACTGGTGAAAACATCCCAACCCTACAACTGCATTCTCCCCTTCAACTCCAAATAGCGGTTGATGACCGACATCGAAAGCTGGTCCGCGGGCACGTCCAGGGTCAGCACTCCGCGTTGGCGGAGCGAATCCAGTACCACGCGGCGCTCATCGAGCAATTGACTTGCCGCGGCGCGCTGGTACACTCCCAATGAATCATTTGGTTTCATTTGTGAAGCATCCACCACATCGGGGTCACTGATCGTCACCAGCAATGGCAAACTACTGCGCGCCAGCATGGACATCTGCGCGACCAATGAATTCAAGCTTGCGCCGCCTGTTAAGTCTGTGAACACAACAACCAGCGCGCGCCGTCTCTGCTTCACGGCCAGATACGCCAATGCCTTGCGATAATCCGGCTCCACGGGCTGCGGCTCCACCGCGTACAACAATTCCAGCATGCGATAGAACTGGCCGCGTCCCTGGCGCGGACCGAGATAATGCAGAACGTCATCCGCGAAACTCATCATGCCCACGCGGTCGCCTTTGCCCGTCGCCACATACGTCAGCAGTAACACCGCGTTCACCACGTAATCCAGTTTCGCAATATCCGCCACCGGGCTTTGCATCATGCGTCCCGTATCCAGCACCGCCATCACCTGCTGGCTTCGTTCGGTCTGATATTCGGTCGTCACAGGAAAGTTCCGCCGCGCGGTCGCCTTCCAATTAATTCGGCGATACTCGTCATCGGGCAGATACTCGCGCAGACGCTCGAACTCCGTCCCTTCGCCAAACTGGCGCGTCGTCCGCAGGCCCATCTCCTGTAAACGATTGCGCCGCAGCAACAGATCATATCGCCGCACATCCAAAAGATTTGGATAGACCTTCACAGGCTCTTTCGCATCCTCTTTCGCCTGATGGATGACCAACCCAAGCGGTCCCAGCCAGCGTAGAGTCAGATCGCCGAATTGATAATCCCCGCGTCGTAATGGACGAACATGATAGATGGATTCCCACGTACCGCGCGGCTGGACGTAACCTTCCATCGTCCGCGTTTCGATCTTGAACGACTCAGGCGCTTCATCCCGGACCGTAAAACTGACTCCGCGCCATGAGCGATTCCCCAAGCTGACGCGTATCGGATTCTCCGCCCCCAGCGACAGCTTGCTATCGTGTTCCCGCTTCAATTCAAATTGCTTGATGTCTCCTGCTATGCGCCAGTCAAGATACATCATCACAAGGATAAATAGGACGTATCCCCACGCGATCCATTCCATGAACGGAATCCACGCCCCCAATGCCATGACGGGAGCGGCGATTAGAACGAGAAGAAGAGCGCGGTTAGTGGGTAACATAAAATTTCAAATGTCATTGCGAGCCCCGAAGTGGCGAAGCAATCTCAACTCACCACCCAACATTTGTTTGAAGGTAAGTTGAGATTGCTTCGGGCTTCGCCCTCGCAATGACATATGGTTATCTTGGAACTTCTACAGAACCTAAAACTCTCTGTATCACCGAATCCGCATCCAACCCCTCGATTTCAGCCTCAGGCTTCAACAGGATACGATGCCGATACACCGGCGGAACAACGAACTTGACATCATCAGGTGTGACGTAATTGCGTCCCTGCAACGCGGCGAAGGTTTTCGCGGCAAGGAGGACATGCGTTGTCGCGCGTGTGCTGGCTCCCAACACGATATCAGGTGACTGTCTGCTCGCCACACCGATCTTCGCAACATAAGAAAGGATCCCTTCTTCGACGACGATCTGTTTGATTGACTCGCGTATTTCAACAACTTGCTTTGCACTCAACACGGGATTCAGGTTGGCGGCCTGCAAGTCATGCGCGTCGAAGCCTTGATGGTAGCGGCGCAACACCTCCACTTCATCCTCCAGAGGCGCGTATGGGACAAGCACCTTGAACATAAAACGGTCCAATTGCGCTTCGGGCAATGGATATGTGCCTTCATATTCGATCGGGTTTTGAGTCGCCACCACCATAAACGGAGCATCGAGTGGATGCCGCTCGCCGTCCAAGTTGATTTGCCTTTCCTCCATTGCCTCCAGCAGAGCGGATTGTGTTTTGGCGGGCGCCCGATTGATCTCGTCAGCCAGAAGAAGTTGTGTAAATATCGGTCCCTTCTTGAGATGGAAGCGGGTGGTGGTAACGTCGAATACGCTGGTGCCAAGAATATCGGACGGCATCAGGTCCGGGGTAAATTGGATGCGTGTGAACTTCGCCTGCACCATGTGCGCGAGTGTCTTCGCCATCAAAGTCTTTGCAGTACCCGGCACACCTTCCAGAAGGACGTGTCCGCCCGTGAACAAGGCAACCGCCAGAAGCTCGAATGGTTCTACCAATCCAACCAGAACTTTGTTGGCTTCGGTCCGTAATCCTTCAAAAATATTCTTGAGATCAGTTGGGTTCATAAATTCTCCTTAAGATCATGGCTGTGTCATTCTGAGCCGCGTAGCGGCGAAGAATCTCTATGACTTTGTGCGGGACTCTTCGCGAAGTTTATCCTGAGCGAAGCCGAAGGGCTCAGAGTGACATACCTTATGTATCAATCCACTTGGATGCTTCCCTGGCGAGATGCACCATTTCTGTTTCGCTAATATCCTTGCGCTTCAAACGTTTCAGCAGGTTGAGCAATTCATCCTTATCCAGCGACAAGTTATAGCCTGCCAGCGCGTCAACATATTCGTTGTCATCCATGCCCGGGTCGAGCCGGTAACGCTGGCCCAGTTTACGCTTGATCTGCTGATGGTAATGCAGCATCACCGCCGGACGATGCGCGGCGCGGCGGCTGAGATTCGCAACGCCTGTTACATGTTCGAGCGCGCCGCGGCGTTTGATGTCCTGCGGGAGTGGCACAGGCCTGCCGAAGCCGCGTCCCTGCATGAAGAACGCGATGAAAACGGCAAAGGTGACAAACAGTAATGACCGTCCGACAGGCGTGAAGCGCAGAAATTCTGCCGGTCCCAGGATTTGCTCACCGCCTTGCAATCCGTGATGCCACTCATCGAACCAGACCGCGCCCTTGTTACGCGCCAGTGCAAGGACGTTCAGCACCAGTTCGGGATTGCCCGTTTGTTTCAAGCCGGCGTTGGTGAAAGACCCGGAGATCGTCCCCAGGATGACTCGTCCATTTCCCTGTTCGAAAGAGACAAGTACAGGTTGGTCCTTGTATGCGACCAGCACGACGTAATCATCGCGTTCGGAACCAAGTGCAATATTGACTCCAGCATTTTTCATGTCAACGGCAGAAGGGGAAGCCATTAGCGGAGTCCCACTTGCGGGGGTTCCATTGCTGTCCGGTAGATAGCTGAAGAAGAACTTGTAATGATCGATCACGGAGTACATGCCATATCTCTCGCCAATGGCGATCAACGTGCCCCCGCCCTCCACCCAATCGTCAATGGATTTCATCTCGCTTTCGGTCGTAAAAAGAGGCTCAAGCATAAAGAGAATGGATGTGTTTTCAGGAGCCGTAAAGTTCGCCAGCACCTGTTCATCCACGTTGTACTGCAATTCCTTCACCCACAACTTCAACGCCAGCGCACCATCCGGCGCGGGCGAAAGACTCGACAGCGTGGGATATTCCGGTCCGGTCTGTTTCTGCACGGCCGCCAGGGCTGTAGCAGCGACCAGCAGGAGTAATATTCCAATTGCCAGTTTGGTATCGCGTGGGAGATTCTTCATTCCTTCTTCTCCCGCAAATCATCCACATGCTTTACGTAGGATTGATACGTTTCCTCATCCACCGATTCAAAACCATACCAGACCCTGTCGAACACATCGATCACATCACGCAGTGGATTCGCCAGCTCAGGCTTTGAAGCGATGCTCCGCAAATATTCACGGTTCGTGCGCGAACGGTCGTAGCGCAGGAGTCCCTGTTCATCGAGCACCAGCAGGGATGAAAGATATAAATAACGGATCGCGTTGCGATAATCGCCCTGTCCTGAAAGGGCCTGGGCGCGCTGCATCGCCCGTTTCGATGTAAGCGTCTCGTCGCCATCGTCGCCCTCGGCGGTGAGCTGGGCCTCCCGCACCAGACTGCGCGAAAGGCTCCTCGAGATATAGAACAGGCTCAGGACGAAAAGAAGCGCCGCAGCAACGATGAGCGGAACGCGTCCATAATAGGAAACATTACGAACGCCGTACCCGATCCGATCCATCAGGTCAAAGAAACGCTGGAGCAATTCCTGCAGCCAATTCGGCATTTCGAGACTCTGCGCCTCCTGCCATTGGAATTCCGGGCGTGCCAGGATCTCCTTAAGCGGCCGGACATCCTGAAGTGTAAAGACTCTTTGCGGGTATACCTCGTGCGCGTTCAGCAACACATCGAGTAGTTTTACCAAACGTTCAAGGTCCGGCGGATCGTTCCGCAGTTCCGCCACGAGATATGACGTATCAATCTTCACGACGTTTTTATCGGATGTCTCAACTGCTGTGATTCCCTCCCACTGTGACGCAAGACCCTCCAACCGGGCACGGATCGCCGCCTCAGGCTCCGCTTCCATCTGGAGGATGGCCTGCCGCGTGTTCCTGACGAGTTCCCAATACCCCTCGAATGTGATTGGCCCGTTGGTTGTCATTCTGAGCCCTTCGGCTTCGCTCAGGATAAACTCCGCGAAGAATCTTGAATCAGAGAAGCGAGACTCTTCAGTCGCGCAGAACGCTCCCTCAGAGTGACAAACATGAGACGGCTGACCCACTACCGATGAACTCGTCAGAGAAAGCAGTGTGATCAGCCAGGCTGTAAAGATGGAACGCATGCAGGATTAACGGATGAGGGACGTGAGGAAGAATGCACTTCCCATGATAAATGAGAAGAAGAAGATGTAGATGCCTGTCACAGCGAGTGTGAGGATGGCGAAGTTTCCCAGATCCTGGCCCGTGATGAGACGCTCCGTTGACTGGGAAACAGGAGCCGTCATCACCTGAGTTACATCCGTCGAGGCAGATGTGTCCGCCGTCAGCAGGGCAAGATCAAAGCCTTCCGTGCGGACTCGCAGATCGAAGTAGATCAACGTAAAGGCTGTCATCTGCAGGGGATAATAAATCAGAATCCCGACCAGTGAGACGAGCGCCTGAATGATCGCCCTCACCACCAGTTGCGTGGTCGGGTCATTAATAGATTCGAAAGCTCCCCCCAACGCAAAACTCACCATGGCAACGGGACCGTTCACAACCAGCAAACTGAACAGATACAATATGATGACGTATCCCAGCAAGGGCCAGAAGCGGCGGCGAGCCAGGCTCCAGGCGCGCCGGACTGCATCTATCGCACCCTGACCCTCCAGCACGACAGCAGGCGCCACCAGTGGATTGATCGCCGCCATCAGGAATGCAATCATACCCAGGCCTGTGAACCATCCGATGCATGGAACCATCCACCAGATGGCAATACCGAAGAAGATGAGACCCACAAAAAGCAATGCACCCAGCAATGTGAGCCAGGATCCGCGGATTCCACGATAGGCATCCAGAATACCCGTCTTCCTGCCTAAATAATTATCCGCCACTGCGCGTGTCAGTGCACCCGTAGCAATCCCCTGTACAAGGATAAATTGAATAAAGGCAACCAGGATGGTCGAAAACATTCCGATCCAGTATGCATAGTTTGAAAAAATCTCTTCCGGGGGCGATGAGGCGAATCCAAGCATGGAACTGCTCAACAGAGTGGTCGCAGTTGTTTGCAGAACCATCACCGGCACATACACTACTGCGATGATGCCGATGAACGTCAGAAAATTGCGGCGATATAAACGGATCGCCTGGTCGAGCAACTCGCCAAGATGCAAAGGGCGGAGTGTGGGCAGTGCAGATATTTCCATACATTCTCCTGAACCGATTTATTTCCCCGCGACGGGTTGGCCTGTATTATACAATTTAAACAAACTTTGCGATGCCGCTCACATTGCAAAACGCTAACAACTCCCTCACGCTCTTCTTCTTAACAGGGTGCAGGAGATCGGGCGCGATGTCCATCAGCGGCAGAAGCACAAATCCGCGCTCGTGCAGCCGCGGATGAGGGATCACAAGCGAAGGCGTTTCCAATACCAGGTCATCGTAAAAAAGAATGTCAATATCTATCAGGCGCGGCCCATTTCGGAACGAGACTTTCCGTCCGAGGGTAACCTCGAGACGCTTGGTGTGTTTGAGCAACGGTTCCGGCTCAAGATATGTATTCACCCTAATGGCCTGGTTAAGGAACCTGGGTTGATCGTCATACCCCCACGGCGGAGTCTCGTACACCTGCGATTTTGCCTTTACTTCCATTTGTGGCGGGAGCGCGGCGACCG
>Ga0209521_10002324_pt1 | contig 15563 bp, 14 predicted proteins | sample Rifsed19ft4_FD_184016 | JGI IMG/M metagenome (GOLD analysis project Ga0209521, IMG submission 184016) | Soil microbial communities from Rifle, Colorado, USA - sediment 19ft 4 (version 2) | ecosystem: Environmental > Terrestrial > Deep subsurface > Rock core/Sediment | place: Rifle, Colorado...
TCATTGCCATCATAGTCATCGTCCTATTTGTCTGGGGTCCCAGCAAGCTGCCGGAAGTGGCAAGGTCGCTCGGAAAGGCGCGGAAGGAGTTTGAGGAAGCATCCCGTGGACTAATGTCGACGACCGCGCCAGCACCCCGACTAGAGGATTCAAGTTCGGACCCGCTAATCGAGGTTGCGCAGAAACTCGGCGTTTCAACTGTTGGAAAAACTAGGAAAGAAATCTCGGACGAGATAGTCAAGGCCGCCCAGTCCAACAAGTAGAGGGAGAGCGAGATTTGGCCTTCGTCGGGACCGAGTGGTTGATTCTCGCGGGGATAATCCTGATCATATTCCTGGTCAGACCCCGAGCAATTACCGACCTGGCAAGGTCCGCAGGACAAGTCGTTGCCGAGTTCAAAAAGGGAAAAAGGGAGTCGGAAAAAGCCCCGGGAGATGGAGGGCTACTGGTGGAGACGGCCGAAAAACTCGGCATACAGACAGAAGGCAAAACCCCCGGCCAGATAAGGGAAGAAATATTGGCGAAGGCAGGCCGAGACGAGCACTAGTGCTTGCCCTTGGCCGGAAACGCGCGCGACGACCGAGTTCTGCCACTCTGGGATCACGTTACTGAACTCGCCAAGCTCCTTCGTCTCTGGATCTACACTTTCATTACCGCAACGATGGTCTTCATGGTGTTGCCGGCAGACCTTTCCTTTCTCAACGACCCCTTTGCCTTCTACAAACCCTTCGTGTCCGTGATACTTCTAGGCATTAGGGATAGACTGCTTCCGTCTAGTGTGCAGCTGATCTCAGGGAGCTTCACAGCGCCCATCGAGATCTATTTCCTTTCTAGTATCGTGCTCGGGTTCGCCGTTAGCGTGCCCGTCCTTGCCTACGAGATTTACAGGTTCGTGGACCCCGCGCTTCTCCCCCACGAGCGACAAGCAGTGCTTCCGTTTGTTTCCGGGTTCTCGCTTCTCTTCCTGGCAGGAATGCTCTTCGGCCTCTTTATCCTCTTACCATTTGTGGTGTATGGCACGCTTCTATTCCTGCCGATAACAGGAGCGGCACCGTTCGTCAACATCGGCGACTTCTATTCTCTTGTATTCTTCACGGTACTAGCTACTGGTTTCTTGTTCACCTTCCCGGTCTTCCTGGTACTGCTTGTGAAGTTCGGCATTGCGGGAACGGATATTCTCAGGAGAAACCGCAAGTACCTATACGTCGGACTGCTCATCCTAACCTTCCTGATCACGCCCGATGGTAGCTTGTTTTCCAACGTAGCGCTCTTCGTGCCGATTATTGTTCTGCTTGAAGCCTCCGTGCTTGTGGCGAGGAGGTACGAGAAGCATCGCCCGCCGGGACGAAGAGGTGCAGCGTCTCAAACCCTCAGGTGTGCGTTTTGTGATGGCCCGATTGACGCGGGAGGGGTCTTCTGCGGCAGGTGCGGAAAATCCAAGGTCTAGGCGACCTAGCGAAGCGGCCTGCGAAGAGTATGGGCTGCCGGATGTGTTAATATGATGAAAGCTAATTGGTGAGGCGGATGATGAGTTTCCGCGAAACCTGAAAGACTGAGCGTTCTCAGCCGACGCTATGACGAACGATATCGGGCGGGCTGAAAGAACCGTCTAGCCCTGCCCGACTCCATATTCCAAAGTCTTATTCGACACCCGTCAAGGGCTGCGCGGATACCCATTTGCCCTGCACTGTAATCGTCGGGGGATTCTTCGGGGACGAAGGGAAAGACGACAAGCATCGTCCCCTATAGGCAAGATAGCTGCCTACCTAGCCCTGAAGGATAAACCCGACATATGCGCTAGGGGAGGAAACGGACCCAACGCGGGCCACACAGTCATCCACCAGGGAAAACAGTATTCTCTGAGGCTTGTACCAAGCGGCTTCGTCTCCAGATCGGCACGACTCCTGATTGGGCCCGGAGTACTGATCGACCCTCCCATCTTCCTCGAAGAGATCCATACGACCGGCACAGATGAGAGAATGGGAGTAGATTACCAGTGCGGAATCATTGAGGACCGCCACAAGGAACAGGAGAAGAATTCCCCGCACCTGGCTCAGAAGCTGGGCTCAACCAAGAGCGGTGTCGGGGCCGCAAATGCCGACCGAGCACTTCGAATGGTCAGACTAGCAAAGGAAACCCCAGAACTGAAGGCGTACACCTGCGACTCTGTTTCCGAGGTTCAGAACGCCCTCTCACGGAGAAAGATTGTGCACGTCGAGGGGACCCAGGGAACGTTTCTCAGTTTGTACCATGGGACCTACCCGTTCGTCTCGTCAAAAGACTTCACCGCTTCCCAGGCGTGCGCTGACGTTGGAGTAGGGCCGACTCAAGTCGACGATGTCGTCGTAATCTTCAAGGCCTATGTCACCCGTGTCGGGGAAGGACCGCTTGAAGGACAGCTGGACCGTGAAGAGGTTATTCGGCGAGGTTGGATGGAACGAGGAACAGTTACTGGTCGGGAACGCAGAGCCGCACCCTTTGACTTCGCACTAGCTCGGCGCGCTGTTCAACTGAACGGAGCGACCCAAATAGCCCTAACCAAACTCGATACTATGTTCCCTGCGTGCAAGGGTCTTCGTGATACGAAATCGCTGCCCAGAGAGGCGCGGGATTTTGTGTCGAAGATAGAGAAGGAAACGGGCGTCCCGGTCACGCTGATCGGTACCGGTCCCGATGACAGGGACATTATCGACCTTCGGGCCGTTGTTACAAGGCCTCAGCAGGCAGTTATGTCACGGTAGTGAAGAGCCTAGTCTGATTTGCGAGCAATGTAATTTGTGAACCAGGCCCGGGCCTCAAGCCACTGGGGAGCCCGCTTTAGGAGGGCCCCGGTAATGAATAGAGAAAGCACCATCGTGAGAACCGCATGAGCCGCGTTGAAAACTGCAGTTAGCCCAAGTATGAATGTCACGAATTCGGAGCCAGTGAGGTTGATTCCTGCTTTGCTGAGAGTGAGCTGAGCGAAAAATGCGTAGTCCTGGCCAAACAGGAATTTCGCGAGGAAAATCAAGTAGAGATAGTTTGCCAGAGTCGTCAGAGCTACACGAACAAGCAGTCCAGAAATTGTCATAGACGCACCTGCTCGCCGAAAGCTCAGCTTTCCAAGGCGGGAGACTAATATGACCCCCACAAAGGTACTCAGCACCGCGAGATACTTGAGACTGGCACCGAACGGCCCAGTACCTCCCGGCGCGAAAGACAGAATGATGAAGTGAACAGTGGCAGTAAGGGTCCCGGCGATCGGCCCGAACAATAGAAGGGCTACCATGTCGATTATCTCGGCAGGGTCGAACCGTAGGTAGGACAGTATTGGAAAGGATGGCTGAAGTGCAGGCCCTAGAGCGATTGTTACCATAGAAGCAAAGGCACCAAACACGCCCGCTCCCGCAATAGCGACGACAGGTCTTACAGAAACGCGAGACTCCTGCATGGGACGCGCGGGACGACCTACTCATAAAAGAGTTTCTACCCGAAATCGGGTGGGTTTCCAGAATTAGGCGTGTTTTGCGACGGAATGGAGCCTTCCCAACTCTCCTGCAAGCCTTCCCGCGTTAGTCTTCTCTGAGGAGTCCATTTGCCTCAACGTCCTAAGGTCTTCAACAGTGTCCACGTCGAACGAAACCCGGGGGTTTGAGACGGAGTAGGCTGTCACTCCCTTCTCCTGTGCGGAACGCAGATGTCTCCCATAGCTCCATCTACCATAGGCCGTCGCAATCGCGTCCGGGGGCGCTCTAAGCAATATGTTGGTTCCACCCTTTGAAGATGGAACGAGAACCACTCTAGGAGTCTCTCTGCTGATCTGCACCAGCTCCTCTATGTCTCTGGGCTCCAGCAGCGGAAGGTCAGCAAGGACCGTAGTTACCGCGAAGATTTCCCTTTCGAAGGCCAGCCGTACCGCCTGATGGACTGCAGAGTTGAGCCCGGCGCCGCTTTGGCGGGCGAAAGAGGAATTATTCCTTCCAGCCTCCCTCGCGATAGACTCGTCTGGAGAGATGACGAGAATCTCGACAAACATTTTCGACCTGTGAAGAGCACTCAGCACATCGGCCAGCATGGCTAGTACGAGCCTCTTCCTATCGCTGGGACCGAGGTAGTTTGCCAGCCGCTTCTTTGCTTCGGCTAAGCCCTTCACGGGCACGATTGCGAGGTTCTTCACTTCTTGATACCCTCCGCTAGTTTGACCGTCTCCTCGGCCAGGCGAGTCTTCGCCTCTGGCTCGTTCATGACTGTACGTGTCGCCACCACTTTCATTCCGAGTCTCTGTATTCTGGGGCTGAGATGCTTGTCGACCTCGTCAATTACGAAGCCGTCCAGCACGCCTTGGTAGAGCTTGGCAACGCCATAGGGGGAAACCTCCAGTCCAAGGTCAGCCATGAGGCGGTCCAAGGGTCCCTTCAACGCTTTTCCCCCAACAATTGGGCTAATTCCAACAATCTTCCCTCTTGCCCTTCCTAGGGCTTCTCGAATGCCCGGTATGGCCAGGATGGGCCCGATGCTGAGTATTGGGTTGCTGGGGCAGAGAATTATTGCCTCGGACGTTTTTAGGCTTGAAAGAACTGCCTCAGGCGGAACCGCGTGGTTTGCGCCCTCGTAGGTGACATCTTCGACCTTGTCGGAGAATTTTCTCTTCACAAAGTATTCCTGGAACTCAAGGAGTCCGGCCGAGGTCTTGATCTTCGTGGCCACGCGGTCGTTTGACATGGGAAGAATGCGAACTTTCACTCCAAGGGCCGAGCGGATTTTCTCCGTAACTTCGCTGAGGTTGAAGCCTTGCTGGAGAAAGGCTGTTCGTAGCAGGTGTGTGGCAAAGTCCCGGTCTCCCACTCGAAACCAGGTCTCAGCTGAGTATCGTTCCAATTGTTCCATGCAGCGATAAGTATCGCCCTGGATTCCCCAGCCTTTCTCCTCGTCAACGATTCCTGCTAGAGTGTAGGTTAGGATGTCGATGTCAGGGCTGATGTAGGCTCCGAGGTACTCGAGATCATCGCCAGTGTTGACGATCACGGTGATTCTGTCTGGTGGGTATACTCTGGACAAGCCGTCGAGGAATCTGGCTGCTCCGACTCCGCCTGCAAGGCAGGTTATCGACCGAAACACCGGAAGACGCGCCTGAGAGGCGTCGGGCCAAATGCCCGGGCTAGTTAAAGCTACCTTGAGCCTTCGCCCTTCTTGAGGCTGGCGAGATAGACTGTTCGCAAACTTTGAGCGGCATTCCTCAGCATACCGTAGGCCTCCTGTTGATCCGTTGGCTTCCGGGCGCGTATGAGGTTCAAGGCTTCAACGGCTTCTCTGACGAGGTCAGCTGCATCTCGGCTCTTCGTCTCTCGAACGGGAGGGTTCACATCCTCCAGCCCATGGGTCAGTGAGTACAGAAGGCTACTGTACTCTGCGGCTTCCGCTGCCAGCCAGACCTTCTTTGCATCCCCCTCGTCCCCTTTGACAACTTCCACCAAGGCGGCGTTTGCCTTAGCCCATGCTTCCTCTAACGCCGTACGGAGTTTCTCCTCGAGTAACTGCTGTTCTTGACTTTCGGTCTCCGTCAAGAATTCCCGCTCTATTCTACTGTGACGCTTTTTGCCAGGTTTCGAGGATAGTCCGGGTCGTGGCCCTTTCCCGTGGAAAGATAGTAGGCGAGGAGCTGCAACGGGACCACGTAGACCACAGGTGACACGAGCGGTGGTAGGGATTCGGGTATCTCAACTACCTCGTCCGACAGGTTTCGAACCTCGTCGTCTCCCTCTTCGATGAGCGAGATTATCCTCGCCCCCCGGGCCTTCATCTCCATTATGTTGCCAACGATTTTCTTGTGCGTCTCGTCGGAAGGCGCGACGAAGACGACTGGAAAACCATCCTCTATGAGGGAGATGAAGCCATGCTTGCTCTCGCCCGCTGGGTAAGCAATGGCTGGGATGTAGCTTAGCTCGAGAAGCTTGAGCCTTCCTTCGAGAGCGGTAGCGACGTTTACGCCTCTTCCGAGGAAACAGATGCTGGCGGCTGCGTTGATACTTCCGGCAATTCTGCGAACCCCCTCGACTTTTGTGTTGAGAAGTTCCTGTATTATGCCGGGGGTCCGGTGGAGGGCATCCTCTACCTCCTGAATGCTTCTGACAGGAACTTTGCCAGTCTTCCTCCCAACGGTGGCTGCGAGCCTAAGAAGTACCGTCACCTGAGATGTGAAGGATTTTGTGGCAGCTACACCGATCTCGGGGCCGCAACTCTGGCCGATGTATACGTCCGAGAGCCGCATCATCGTGGACCCCATTACGTTGATTATGCTGAGAACGGACGCTCCCTTGGCCTTGGCATCCCTGAGGGCGTTTAGTGTGTCCATAGTTTCGCCTGACTGGCTGACTGCGAGTACGGCTGTCTTCTCGTCGACAAGGTCCAGCACTTCTTCCGAAAACTCTGACGCGACAACAGCTCTAGCGTCGATACCTGCCAGCCTGGTCATAGCATAGCTTCCTAGGAGGCCGGCGTGGTAGGCTGTTCCGCAGGCAATGATGAACAGCTTCTCACAGGAGAGGATCTTACTCGTCATTAGGTCGTAGTAGATCTGGGGAGTTCTAAGCGCGTCCCTTATCGTCTGGACCTGTTCGTGGACTTCCTTTAGCATGAAGTGGCGGAAGCCTTGCTTCTTGGCTGATTCGGGGTCCCAGGTTATTGTTGTAGGGTCCCTTCTGACGGGCTCTCCATTCCTTGCCTTGATGATTCTTACTCCCTTCTGGTCAATTATTCCCATCTCGCCCTCATCGAGGATGAGTGCCTTCTTCGTCAAGGGGAGTAGGGCTGAGATATCGGATGCGCAGTAGAATTCGCCGTCTCCTAGTCCCAGGACGAGCGGGCTTTCCTGTCTCGCGCAGAGGATCGTTCTAGGCTGGTCTGCGCTTGTAAGAACGAGGGAGTAGGCTCCTTCCAAACGGTTGACTGACTTGCGAAAGGCTTCTACGAGGCTCAGCCCTTGGCGGGTGTATTCTTCGACGAGATGGGGGACGATTTCCGTGTCTGTTCTTGAGAGGAACTTGTGTCCTTTCGTCTCCAATTCCCGTTTTAGGTCGAGATAGTTTTCGATGATACCATTGTGGACTACTGCTATTCTCGACTTGCAGTCGACGTGTGGGTGGGAGTTTTCGTGAGCGGGCCTGCCGTGTGTTGCCCAGCGGGTATGGCCTACCCCTACCGACCCTGGCATATCGTCCAAATTGTACTTTGAATGGACCTCATCGAGACGGCCAGCGTCTTTCTTGATGTGTAGTTGGCCTCCATCGACTGTTACCTGTCCAACGGAGTCGTAGCCTCGGTATTCGAGCCGTTTTAGAGCAAGCCTGATGAGAGGAGCCGCCACGTGTCCGTTGTGGAGGACGCAGCCGAATATTCCGCACATGTCTAGCTACCGCCTCGCCTGTCCTTTCGGTCGAATCCTGTGCGTGTCAATGAAGGTTTTGACACCAATGATTGCCATCCAAGTTGGAAAGTTCGCTGCTCGGCCGATGTCGTGGAGCCTAAATAACATCTGGGTTGAGCCGCCACACATCATCTGTACATCTTGATGTTTGGCCGGTTCGAGTCTAGAGTAGTCTGAAATCTTCTTTGACTGTGGTCAACACGATGTGGGTGTTGGTTCGCTCGATGAATGGCATGGCAAGAAGGGTCTTCGTAAACTTGCTGAGTTCCTCCCTGCTCTTGAACTTTGCAATGACCATAGCGTCTGTCAGCCCTGTCACGTCGTAGACTGCCAAGACCTGGGGTAACTTTGCGACCTCCCGTTCCAGTTCGAGCAGTTTTCCCTTTGCCACGCTAATCTCAGTTATAGCGGTTAACTGGTATCCGACCTTTTCATGGTCGAAAATGGCCGAATAGCCTCGAATGATTCCTGCCTTTTCCAGTTTCGAGGTTCTGGACTGGACCGTCGTGGTTGAAACGCTGAGCCTGTGGGCGAGTTCTCGGTATGAGATTCTGGAATCAGAAAGGTAGGCTTGCAGTATCTTCTTGTCCAGCTCATCAATACGGAAAGGTTCTATGCCGGCACCCTCCTTACCATGCTACAGAGCCCGCTCTAGCATCGACCTTAGCAGGTCGTTGACCCTCTTTGGGTCGGCTTTTCCACGCACCTCGCCCATTACCAGGTTCATCATCTTCCCCAACGCCTTGGACTTGTACTCCTTGACCATGGCACTGTTTTCAAGTAGGACCTTGGAAATGATTCCCTCCAGCTCGTCCCTGGTCAGCATCGCAAGCTTCAGCTCTACCACAGCCCTCGAAGCGTCAGATTCGGGATGGCTGGCTAGCCATTTGAGAAGGTCGACAGCAGACTCTTTGGCAGTTTCGCCTTTCGAAGCAAGGTGAAAGACCTGTTTGAGGTGATCTTCCTGAAGGTTCTCGACCGGGACCCCTTCCCTCTGCAAACTCTTCAACGATTCGGTAATGACGGTTGCTACGTAGCTTGCTGCCACGGTACTGCTTGAGGCCACAATCTCCTCGAATGTTGCGAGATATTCCGAGTCAACCAGCTGGATTGCGAGTTTGGAACTGAGATCGTACCTTGACTGAAACTCCTTCGCTATTTCCTCCGGCATTCGCGGAAGACTGTTGAGGAGGCGTTGAATTCTCTCGGCACTGACAGATACGGGTGGGACATCGGTTTCAGGGTACATTCGTGCGGCGCCTGGACGAGGGCGCATGTAGTGGGTTGTTCCGTCAGGGTCCGCCGCCCTTGTCTCCTCAGGCACAGACTGTGAGGCTTCCCGCGCCCGCTCGACAACCGCCCTGAGGCCGTCCCTAACGTTCTCCTCCTGGTCGGCTATGGCCACGAATGCGTCCGTTTCCCTGCAGCCTAGTCGTTTTGCGATTGCTTGCGCTTGACTGGTCTCGATGCCGTAGGCAGGAAGCTCGTCCGAGTGGAAGATTCCTCCAACCCTTCCCCAGAAAGCTGCATGTTTCGCCATCTCAGTTCCTAAACGCACGCCGGGGACGAGCTCCCGTCCAAGGAGACCCCGGAAACCTTGCAGTTTCACGGCGTAGGCGACCCCGGCATGTTTTAGGGCTGACTGGACGATTTTAGATTGGGAGCCCGCTAGGATGTCTGTGATATTGGTGAAGTCGTCCTTGAGGATGGTTTCTTTCACGTTTCTCTGCCGAAGCTCGTCTCTGATAGTTAGGAGCGCAAGCTGGCGTTGAACCTCATACTCTACCACCTTAGAGACAAGCTCAAGCTCTTGCACCCCCTTGATCTCGACCAAGGCCCCGTTCTTGATGGATATGTTGAGGTCCTGCCGGACACTTCCTAGGCCTCGTTTCACCCTCTTGGTCGCTCTGAGAATCCGGCCTACAGCGAGAGCTGTCCTCCCGGCCTCCTCAGGGCTTGCGATCACTGGTCCTGTTGAAACCTCAATGAGTGGGACGCAGAGCCTATCCAGACGGAATACGACAGAGTCCCGTGTCTCTCCTGTTTTTCGTCCTGCGTCTTCCTCCAGCGTTACTTGCTGGACGGGAACCTCCTTGCCGTCCACCGCAAGCTTTCCGTTCAGGGCGATTACGCAGGTCCGCTGAAACCCCGTGGTGGTGGACCCGTCGATGACAATCTTTCGCATGACGTGAATCTCGTCGAGAGGCCTAGCATTCAACAGTAGACTGATAGTGATGGCGACTTCTAGGGCCTCCTGGTTGAGGAGGTGGGGGGGCTCTTCATCAAGCTCGACGAGGCATGTAGTTTCAGCGTCTGCTTCGTACGTGATCTGCTTGCCTTTGTGAAATTCGAACAGGGCAGCCGGGTCCAGCTGTCCCAGCTCGCTCTGGGTTGGCCGGAGCCTTCTGACGAATCTGAGGGTAGGAGGATCGTCAGAGAGGAGGGTTGGACAGTTGCAGAAGAGCTTGTGTTCGGTGTCGAGCTGTCTGTGGACCTCAAGCCCTACTTTCAAGCCGACTGCGGAATAGTCTACGGGCGACTAGGAAGCCTCCGCTAAGGAGCGGGCGGTGATCTCGCCGGCAACCGGTGTGGTCATCATGGCCTGAACTTTCTCCGGGGCTTTGGCCTGCGCGAGTACCCAGCTCAGTTTGACAAAAGCAGTCTCCGGGACCATGTCCTCCAGCGGTGTAACTCCTATGTGGAGGAGGTCTCGGCCGTTGTCGTAGACGTTCATGTCTACTCGGCCCCAGATCGTCTGGGAGGTCATGAAGACGGGCACGTCTCTTTCCAACGCCTTCTTGATAGGCTCCCGGCACTGTCGAGACACATGTCCCAGACCAGTGCCCTCCAGCACGATACCCTTCGCACCCGCGTCCACCGCTGCCCCGATGAGGGCCGGGTTGAACCCTGGGTGAAATTTCAAGAGGTACGCGTGAGAATCGAAATGGGCCTTCAAGCCTAGACTGCGGGTCATATCTCTCTCCGGAACACTATCGAACGTCTCTACGGTTCGGTTTTCAAGATCGTATTTTGCAATTGGCAAGCTGTTAATGGACTTGAAGGTGTCCCGGCGGCTTGTGTGGCATTTACGGACTCGGGTCCCTTTGTGCGCGATAATGAACCGGTCGGAAAGGTCCTGGTGCATCACAAGCCCGACAACAGCCATGTTGGCACGGGCGGCCAGTCCTACTGCGCCGGTGAGGTTTGAAGCGGCATCAGAACTGGGGCGGTCGGACGAACGCTGTGACCCTACAATCATGACCGGGACCGGAAGGTTCTGAAGAGCGAAACTGAGGGCTGCGGCTGTGTAGTGCATGGTGTCCGTTCCGTGGCTGATCACAATGCCATCTGCTCGGGCCGTGATTCTTTTGGCTGTTTCTTCCGCTATTCCTTTCCAGTGGGCCGGAGTTAGGTTTTCGCTGTACTCGCTGTATAGAATATGGGCATCAATATCTGCGAGCGAGGCCAGCTCTGGGACGACGCTGGTCAGGTCTTCCGCGGTCAGTGCGGGCTGAACAGCGCCCGTGCGGTAGTCGACTCTGCTGGCTATTGTTCCCCCGGTGCTGATAACAGCGACCTTTGGCAGACCTGTATTGTGGGCGGTCGGGGCGGGTCTTGTGAAGTGAGGCTTCTCCCCCTTTCCAAGGATTTCTATTTTCTCGGCCCTTTCGAGATGGATTCCAATGTTGTAGCCGTTCTTCAGTTTGAGGCAGATGTGACTCCTGTCACCAGATTCTGACCGTGGAATAAGGACCCCTTCGAAGACCTCCCCTGACTTTGACGTGACCCGCAGAATACTGCCTATCCTTGCTCCAGACTCTTCCAGGTGGCGAAGTACCTCGCCGTGGTAGCCTTCCAGCTCGGCCTTTGACATTCAGACTCGCTTCCTGGTGTTTCGAGGGTGGCTTTTGGGGTTAAGGCTCTTCCTAGGAGAGGGATTTTGAAACATAGGGCCCGTCGTGCTTGTAGCCGAAACGGGCATAGTAGAGCTTCGTCCCCAGCGCGCTTATCACAACTATCTTCTTCCGGTCATACTCCTCTGAGGCTACGCGTTCTGCTTCTCGCAGTAGTCGAGAGCCGTAGCCTTGGTGCTGGAACGCGCCTTCCAGTCTCTCGCCGACCGGAACGGTCTGCCCGAACACATGCAGCTCTCGGACGATGCCGGCGTTCTGCCCCGTGATTTCAGGCCTGTGAGCCGCTTCGCCGGGAATCCTTAGTCTAAGGTAGCCTATGAGAAGGTCCTGTTCAGCATCCTCGAACGAGAAGAACTCCTCAGTTCCTCCCGACGCTTCATACGATGCCCTTGTCAGCTTCACGCCGCCAACAGCTGGTTCTATGTTCCTGTTGAGGTAGGCGTGTCCAACCTCTCGACACCTGATGCACCTGCACCTCACGCCCCGACGGGTCAGCTCGTCATGTACCAGCTGGCGCAGGTTTCCGTTCTTCACGCCGTCAGAAATCCCGTCGGCGGGAATCTCCCTCTGGATTCTCATGATCCTCACCCAGCCAGGGATGAATTCTTTGGCACTCGCAATCAGCCGGGCCGATTCTTCGGTGGAGTAGGGTTTGTACTGTCCGGTTTTCCAATCTTCGTAGAGCTGGGTTCCAGGAGTGACGAGGCACGGGTAGATCTTCAGCATGTCAGGCTTGAAGTCAGGGTCCTCGAAGAGCCGGTGGAAAGCAGCCAAATCTCTCCGGTCGTCGCAACCTGGTAAGCCTAGCATCATGTGATAGCCCACCTTCAAGCCCGAGTCTTTCAGTGTCCTTGTAGCCTCGATGACGTCGGCAACAGTGTGGTCCCTGTGAATTTTCTTGTAGACGTCGTCATAGAGGGTCTGGACCCCGATTTCCACACGGGTTACTCCCATTCCAAGCATGTGGTCGACGTGCCCGCGTCGTGACCAGTCGGGCCTTGTTTCTATGGTAATGCCAACGTTTCTTCGCGGGGCGGTCTCCGCGATACTCTTCGCCTCGTCAAGGCTTCGGGCCGCCACGCCGTTGAGAGCATCCAAACAGCGCTTTACGAAGTTCTCCTGGTAGTCACGGGGCATGAACGGGAACGTCCCGCCTACGAGAATCAGCTCAACCTTGTCTGCGACATGGCCGATGGCTTCGAGCTGTGAGATCCTGCTGCTGACTTGAAGGTGCGGGTCGTAGTTCGTTTCCAGCGCGCGCATTACCGCGGGTTCCTTCCCGGTGTAGGCCCGCGGGACCCCGACCTCAGGCCCGCCAGGGCAATAGGTGCATTTTCCGTGGGGACAGCCCCATGGCTTAGGCATCACAGCCACGATTGTGACTCCACTCGCACTCCGGACCTGTTTGGATACGAGTAAGGGTTTGAGCCGTAACCGGACCGTCGAAGGCACTCGCTGGAGAATGTCCGAGTTGGTGGGTATTACCGGGGAGTTGTGTTTCCTGCAGACGTCTAGCTTGATTCTGTTGATGTCGTCCCGGGTCGGCTGGTCGAGAGTGAGAAGCTGGTTGAGAATCTCGTCGGAAAGCTGTTCTTCGACCCGGCTCATGACGCTTCCCTTTCCTCAGAGTCCTTGGCTTAAGCTATTCTGGGCTGGACCGTTGTCTTGAGAGGTTTCCCGTAGACTCGTCCCTTCCATGGGACCCCGAGCCCTAGGGCCCCTCTGACCGTCGAGTCGAGCCCTATTCCGATGTAGATAATGATGGCGAGGGGGAACAGTAGTCCGTAAAGGCGGCTGATGCTGACCGCCCGGTAGAAGAGCATGACCCCCAGCCATAAGAGTCCCACCATGAAAATTCCCGCGAACAGGTACAAGTTGAATGGGTTTGTCGGAACCAGGAACATACCGTAGCCTAGGACGGCGAATGGGAGCACGAGGAAAGAGAACAGTAGCAACATGCGCAGTATGGCCCGGGTCAGCTTGTGGTTATCGGATACCTCGTAGAAGTTTTTCCTCCATCCCTTCCATACTTCTCTGAAGCCCGAGTACATTCTGACAGCGAGGGCGCTCTGGGCGGTTACGATCCTTATCCTGAGACCTGCCAGCTTGAGGAGACGGGCTAGACTATAGTCTTCGACTATTCTGTTTCTTACGGCCTCATGCCCTCCCACCTTCTCATATGCGCTTCTACGGAGAAGCATGTACTGGCCGTTTCCGAGAGAATTCCCTCGGGTGTCGTCATTGACCCACTTCCCGCCAACGAACAGCATGATGAGCAGAAAGATAGGGGGCTGGAGGACCCTCTCCCAGAAAGTCTTCAAGATGGCACCTGGGGCAAGCGTAACCATGTCGGCCCCTGTGGACTGTAAGAAGCTCACCGTTCTGGTCAGGCTGTCTCTAGAGTGAATGGAGTCACCGTCAGTGAACAGTAGTAATTCGCCTCTGGCCTGTTTGTAGCCGAGGTGGCAGGCCCAGTTCTTTCCGACCCAGCGCTGCGGAAGCGGGTCCTCCTCGACAACTCTGACCTGTGTCGAATACTGCTGGAGAAGCTCTCGAGTTGAATCGCTCGACTGGCCTTCGACCACTATGATTTCCTTGTTTGGATAGTCTATGTTCACCAGTGAGTCTAGGCATTCAACAACCGTCGCAGCCTGATCTCGAACCGGTAGAACAATTGACACCATTGGAAAACTGGCACTGCTGGGCACCGCAGAAGGCAGAGAGGGAAAATCCCACAAGGTAAGATACTCGTAGCCCGCGAAGAGAAATACGAAAACCGCTTGTAACAAGACCAGAATGTCGAGAAAGAGCGACACGCGTTCCACTCCCTAGTCTCTAAGCTAGGGAATCGAAGAGAATGTTCTTGTTAAGGCCTCAGCAGCCTAGGTCCGCATGTAGTTCTGGCCAGCCTTCCGGCCAAGGACCAGTCTCTTTGTGGCGTTCCGTCTAACACGTTCACGAGGAGACTTACTAGGCCGATCAAGGCCCTGAATCTTCGGAGTCTGCTGCCGAACTTTTCCAGCCTTTGTAAGTGAGCCGTGAGTTGGCGTATGGATACGCTCCTACTCTCAATAGGACGCCAACACGTTATTTTAACACTTCGTTCTTCCAAATGGAACCTGAAAGGCGAAACCCAAGCGCATGGTCCCGTAACGCTAATATCAGGGGCTGGCTTGCCTCTGCCTCGGAGGGTTGCGGGTATGAGTTCGTCTGGTTTCTCGAAGTTCTCCCGGGCCTTTCCACGCGCATAATCGGTTCCGGGTCTAGCTTCCGAGTTTTGTAGGACTGTTGTCGAGTCCACTGTAGAGACAGTACTGTGGACTCGGATGGTTGAGACGTGACAATAGAAAATGTCAGAGAAAGAGTTGGCGTCTGTTCGGAGTTTCTGGAAACGCCGGGAATTCCGGGCCGGGCGCAGAAGCCGGTACGTCGAGGTGAGGGAGGTATCCCTCGAGACTGTCAGAGCGGACGCTGTCGAAAACGGGCTAGTAGATGATGTCGTCGCGGTCCTTGGGACCGGTAAGGAGGCTAACGTGTACGTTGGCTTATGGAAGGGTAGTCCGCTGGCTCTGAAGGTCTACAGGTTGCATAGCACTCCTCACAAGAAGAAGAGCACCATAGGCTACGCCCAGGACCGCATGGGAGCAATTGCAGCACGAGAGTTCACGATTCTCTTGAAAGCCTACCGAGCAGGAGTGCCTGTTCCAACTCCCGCGAGAAGAGTCGATAACATGTTCACTATGAGATTTCTTGGAGACGGTCAGGCCGCGCCTCTACTGAAAGATTCTCTTCTGGAGAATCCTCAAGGGGTGGCGACGCAGGCTTTGTCATTGGTCAAGAAGCTCTTCGATGCTTGCATTGTACATGGCGACCTCTCCGAGTACAATCTGGTCTACTGGCAGGGCCAATTATTCGTAATCGATTTTCCTCAAGCAGTCGATTTCTCCTCCCGGGTGGATCGACATACCCGTCTCAAGGAGGCAGGCCAGTTACTGTTACGAGACCTCAGGAACCTAGAGGGCTACTTTGCCCAGTACGACGTGGAAATAGATACAGAGAAAGAGTATTCAGCACTGATGTCGCGACACGGGTCTCAAAGCGACCTCGAGGCTGAGCCCGTAGAACTAATGACCGGCGCCTAGCGGCACCTTCTTTCCCGAGAGATCCCTTCGCGAGTGGCCGAACTCTGGCATTCCGCTGAGTTCAGCGTCCGTGAAGACTGGCCCGTCGCGGCATGCAAGGTACGG
>Ga0209521_10002325_pt1 | contig 15554 bp, 2 predicted proteins | sample Rifsed19ft4_FD_184016 | JGI IMG/M metagenome (GOLD analysis project Ga0209521, IMG submission 184016) | Soil microbial communities from Rifle, Colorado, USA - sediment 19ft 4 (version 2) | ecosystem: Environmental > Terrestrial > Deep subsurface > Rock core/Sediment | place: Rifle, Colorado...
ATCCAGAGATGTCCGGTAGTGTTCACCCTGAAGAATCCTGTAAAACTTGTGCCGGCTATCAGGATTTCACGTTAATTTTAAAGTGGGAAATGTTGCAATTCTGTATGCACTGATTTATAATTTGCATTTTGCGCGACGCAAGATGAGGAGGATGTTGTTTGATCAAGCTCGGGTATTCTATAGCCTTTTTGATTTTTAATTTAATTATAATCCTGTCACCAGTCTATTCTTTCGCTGAGACTGAGATATCCGCTATCACAATCCCATCTGCAGATGTAACTCTTTCTTTTATTCAGCCGGGCAGGATTGCTGAACTGAATGCAGGTGAGGGAGATATGGTGAGTGTGAATCAACTGATTTTAAGGCTGGATGATCTGGCGGAACAGGCCCAACTGGCGCAGATAAAGGCCCAGGCCGAGGACACGACTCAGATAGATGCTGCCAGTGCAAGTCTCTCCCAGAAAAAGATAGACCTCGAGCTGCTGGAGTGGGCAGCCGCCAGGTCCTCTGCAACTGAATTAGAGGTTAAACATGCGAAGCTGGATGTTGAGCTTGCGGAACTGTCATTAAAGGCAGCACAGTTTGAACATGAACAGAATAAAAGGAAATATGATGAGGCGAAGGTACGTATTGACAGGATGAGCCTCAGAAGCCCTGTTTCAGGCAGAATCGAGAAGGTTGAATTTGAGGTAGGCGAGTCGGTTAATGCCCTTGATAAGGTTGTAAGGGTAGTCAGGACTAATCCCCTCTGGATTGACGTTCCTGTGCCGCTGACAGATGGTAAAAAACTTGCTGATAAACAGACTGCAGAGGTAAAATATCCGGATTCCAATAAGACAATAAAAGGTAAAATAATTTTTATTTCTACCGTTGCCGATGCTGCGAGCTCAACAATGAGGGTCAGGGTTGAAGTCCCTAACCCTTCAGGCAGGCCTTCAGGAGAGTACGTCAGCATCATTTTCCCTCAGGTAAAAAAGACACAGACAGTATCCCCGGTATCTCCGGTATCCCCAGTATCCCCAATATCCAATGACAAGCCAAAGAAACATTAGAAGACTCATATTGATTGCCGCAGCGGTTTATATGACCGGCTGCACCTCCGGCTATATCTCACGCAAGGATTCTATTTATTCTTATCAGGAGTCAATCGTTGAAAAGGGTCCTCAGAAGCGTGTTTCTGCTGAGGGTCTGGATGTCCAGATTCCGGCTGAGGAACAGAGACTCCCCCCACTTCAGGTTATATCAGACGAAGTCAACGCTAAAACGTATGTCAATCTTTCACTTGAAGATGCAATAGTACGGGTACTGGCAAACAGCCCTGAGATCAGGATAGTCAGTGTTGACCCGTCCATTGCAAAAAAGGAGATAGTTAGGGCGGCCTCTGGTTTTGACGTAAATTTTTACAGTAAACTGGAATATGACAGACAGGATAATCCTACTGACAGCCTGTTCCAGGGGGGGCAGACTGAAACCCGCCTGCTTGAGACCGGACTGAAACAAAGGATCGTAACAGGTGCAGAATGGCAATTGACGTATGCCTTGTCAAGAAGCTGGGATGATCTGATTTCAAGGAGTATAGACACAAGGTTTGAACCGGTGCTCTTCTTCCAATTAAAACAGCCGCTTCTGCAGGATGCATGGATGAGTGTGAATCTTGCCGGGGTTAATATATCAAAATTAAACTACAAGGCCGCCCTCTCCTCATTCCGGCAAAGGAGTGAGGACCTTCTGACAGATGTAATCTCTCTGTACTGGACATTTATCCAGAGCCGTCATGACTATGAGGTTCAGGAATGGTTGATGGAAAAGACCAATGAAACATTGAGTAAGTTAGAGGGGCGGAGAAATATTGATGCGACAATACTTCAGATGAAACAGGCCGAGTCTTCCCTGAAGAGCCGCCGGGCTATATTATTGCAGGCAAAAAAGAGACTTATTGATGTGCAGGATGAGATTGTACGGTTAATATCTGATAATCAGCTTAATTTACTGAGTGATGTCGAGATACTTACCACGACTATGCCTGATATGAAAGAAGCAGAATTTAAGGAAGCAGAGATTATAGAACATGCACTGGTGAACAACCCAGGGCTCATGCAGTCCCGCCTCGCTGTTGAAGTAGCAGATATCAATCTGAAACTGGCGAAAAGACAAAAGGCCCCAAGGCTGGATCTGATAGCATCAACAAGGGTACAGGGTCTGGCAGACTCATCCGGCGCTGCCCATGATATGTTTTATGATACTGATTATACAAGTTATATGATTGGTATGACCTTTGAGTACCCGATTGGAAACCGTGGACGAAAGGCTGAATATGAGCAAAGAAGGCTTGAGTATTCAAAGGCTGTTTCAACACTTCAGAACAATTCAGATGTAGTTACAACAGAGGTTAAAGAGAGGATACGTCTTGCCAAAAGGGCCTACGAAGAGATGCATGTGCAGAAAGAAGCGGCTGATGCTGCAGAGATTTATTTACAGGCGCTTGAAGACCTGGAGGTTATCAGGGAAAAACTTACGCCTGAGTTTCTGCTTGTAAAACTGCAGGCGCAGGAATCCCTTGCAGAGGCGCGAAGGGCTGAGGTGAAGGGTATTATTGAGTTTAATATTGCGTTAGCCCGGGTAGCCCAGTCAGCCGGTACGGTGCTTGATCTCGGTTATGTCCAGGCCCCGTTTAAAGCAGTTTCCAGTCCAGGTGAGTAAACCATTTCCTGTTTATCCATTTAGTGACAAAAAAGTTGACAGTTGACTTAATATTATAACTAATTGAATTAATGATAGTAATTGGCTAACGACTTCATTTCAGGCAGATTCTAATCCTTAAAATTCCAATAAATGTGACAGAATATTTGACAGTTGATGTGTCTGAAAAATAGCACCTGTCATATATGAATAAATAATACTTAATAAATATTCATATTAACAATGTGTTGTGAATGACTACAGTGATAGTTTTTTCACTGGTCTGATATTTGCAATATCGGTTTATTGGGATAACTTCATGAATTTTCAACAGTAAATCGTAAGACCTTAGGTAAATTTTAAGTAAAATGGGGTATACCGTCATCTCGAACAATTGAGACCCTGAAACAAGTTCAGGGTCTCAATATTTTATCAGGTTAGTGAGGTCTCACATTGGGGATAGTTAACAAGATAAGAGACTGGGCAGAGTCTTCCAGCGCTGATTCCGGTGATGGCAGGCCAATAATAATTGAGGCGCTCGAACCGAGGATTCTGCTGTCTGCAGAGAGTCTGATTGGCGCAGTTATCGTTGACCCTTTTAATGACTCACTGCTGGATAGCACGCAGCCTGCAGTCCTGCATGCTGAAGAGTTGGAGGCTGTAAATCAAACCGAACTCTGCATACCCATCTATACTTTTACTCTGAATGAAACAGAGCAGGCAGTATGTCACACTGAAATTGCTTCAGTGTCTCAACCGATAACTGATCAGGAGATTCTGAATCAAGTTCAGAATGACAACTATGCAGCCCTGGATGTTTCAATTACGGACGACGGCCATGTAGTTTATGTCAGCGATTTAGACCCGATAATTGAGACAGAAGCAGCATCTATAGAAATTCGTGGACCTCCTGCAATATCCGAAATCTACTTACCTGATTCTACCGGAACGATTGAAGTATCTCTCACAAAAGAGGTCAGGGTGACTTCTGTCCCTAATCTGACCATCCGCTTTCTCGATGATAATAATGTCCTTTCCATAAAGCTTATAGACGAAAATACTACAGCAGGGCAGGTGCTGTTCGATCAATCCCTCAGCGGGATAAACAGTGTACTCATTAACGGTTCTGAGGGTGATGATGTCCTCACCATAGACTTTGGCTTTGGTGTGGATTATAACTCTTTCCCGGACACATTCTTCGGAGTTACCTTCAATGCCGGTTCAGGTAATGATAGTCTCGTTGGCCCGGGTATTGATAGTATCTGGCGGGTAACTGAGACTGACGGGGGGATACTGTCAGACCTGTTCAAATTTATAAATGTTGAAAATCTTACAGGCGCCCCTGATAATGAAGATACTTTTGTCCTTACAGAATGGGGAAGCCTGAACGGTATTTTCGATGGAGGCGCATCCGGTTTTGACAGTCTCATTATCGAAGGCGGGATTTACAATAATGCTGTCTATATATCCACTGGTCCGGATTCCGGCCTTATTGATTTTGATGGGACTGTTATTACATACAGGGGTCTTGAGCCTATCACAGACAGCAGTACGACTGCTGTACGTACCTATAGTATAGGGACGCCGCCTCCTGTCGGTCCTGTTGCCTCGACAGGTGATGATATTATCCGTCTTCGCAACCATGAAGATGCGGGTAAGATGTTACTCGAGAGTGTTAATGGAACATTTGAGAGTGTCACATTCAACAACCCGTCTACGTCGCTTACCATAAATACCGGCAGCGGTGATGACACCATCACAATCATGGCGCTTGATCCGGGTTTTACAGGTTCTATGACAATGAACGGGGAATCAGGCGATGATACCATTGTACTGGATATAGACTTCAATCTGAGACCCGGGTTAACGTTTGACGGCGGGGCTGACTCAGATACTATTGAGGTTGAGCGTTACACAAATGTAACACTCACAAACGCGGCCCTTACCTTTGGGACTCCAGGTACAGACCCGGCTGCCTCGCTTGCCGGATTTGAGGATGCATTAGTTACAGCAAATACACTGAGTGCAGATGCCTTCTCAGGCCAGGTCCTTTTTATATCCGGCGTCCCGTCCTGGACAGAGCAGGGGCCTGACGTTATTAATGGGACAGCGATATGGGATCCTGTTTCAGGCGCCATTCAGGCCATTGCTGTCCATCCTGATTATCCGGATAACAAGACAATCTACCTTGGTACCGTGAACGGTGGGGTATGGAGGATGACTACGCGGACAGTGTTGTTTGCCACGGCTGAGTTTGCCCTGACTCCGGATGATCTCGTCATCCTTGATGAAGTTGTGAACTTACTCAGACTCAACCAGGACCTGACTATCTCCGTGGAAGGACATACAGACTCTGTGGGAGAAAGCGCAGCTAACATAACGCTATCCCAGAACAGGGTCAATTCTGTTGCCAATTACCTTATCAACGAGGGAATTGAAAATATCAGGATTACGAGGGCACATTATGGAGAGGATCGTCCGATAGACGATAATTCATCCGATGCAGGTAAGGCACAGAATCGCAGGGTGGAACTGACCTACGCGCAGCCCCTGACAGATGAATTCCCTTCTCTTTCCATCAGCGCTGTCGCCATAAGCCCGATTGACAGCAGCAGGGTCTTTGCCGGCATAGGAAGGACCAGCAGCGATGCGGGTGTTGGCGGCCCTGAGAACGGCTTGTTATATAGTGCAGATGGCGGAGATAGCTGGACTCTCCTGGGTGAGGAGACATTCAGCGGCCTGCGCATTACCGACGTGGTGCCGACACCTGTGATAGCTGCAGGGGGGCAGGTCGTCTTTGTATCTACCCTTGATGTTGACAGAGATGCACAAAATGGCCTTGACAACAGGGGGGGCGTCTTCCTCGGCGAGGTGGCTGCCGATGGGACGACGGCTACATTTGTAAAAATATCAGGTGACGGCGCCAGTGGCCTTCCGGCAGGGCACTATACGGATCTTGTAATGGATCCAGGGGGTGGCGGCCGGCCTTTAAGAGTATATGCTGCTAATCCTGGTCTGGGGGTCTATCTCTGGACGCAGCCGCCGGCTGGAGATGGTTTATGGCATCATGTAGCAACCGATTTTGAGTTTGGGACTGATACGGATGCAGATGGTAATGATGACCTGCTGCAAAGGGCCAGCAGGATCAAATTTGCCATTCATGAGGCATCAGGGATTCTTTATGCTGCTGTGCTTGGTCCGGTCAATGCAGTAGGTATTTATAATTTAACCGGGGACAGCTTTGGACTTATTGGATTGTTTAGAACTGACAACTTCGGAGGCTTTTGGACGACTATTGCTGTTCCCACATCTACTGATTCAGGGACAACGTATGGCCTGCATCCCGGAAGGCAGGGGGATATCCATTTTTCTATTACTGTAGATCCTACCGACGCTGACATTATTTATGCCGGAGGCGACAGACAGCCGGTTGTCAGCGGAAATTCCCGGGGACTGACATCATGGGCAGGCCGTATCTTCCGCTTCGATGGGAGCTGGAGTCAGGTCGTAGGTAATAACGCACAAAATAGCGCCCCGCATGCTGATTCGCGCGGTATGGCCTTTGCCGGCGATCATCTTTTGTTTGAGATTGAAGATGGCGGCATCTACAGGCTCTACAATCCGCGTGCCGCAGTCGGTGCCGGCGAAGGGGCTCCGGTATGGTCATCCGCAAACCGCGGGCTTCGCATCACAGAAGAAGAATTTGTCGCCTATGATCCTCTGAATAATATCATCTTCTCAGGCAATCAGGACAATGGATCCAGCCAGCAGAACAGCGCTGGTTCTCTGAGCTGGGACTCAATCCATGTGGGGGATGGTTATCAGCAGGCAAGTGCGGTTGTTGATCTGCCGCCTGCAGGTTCGCCTGATGTGGTCAGATACTCACAGGGGAATGACTTCAACTTTATCTATGTTGCGACATATACTAGTGCGGGTGCGGTAATTAGCGCTCCGGCCAGGGCGATGCTGGCCAGCGCCGCTTCTCCTGGTGTGAGACTCAGCGGCATTACCAACCCGCTCGATCCAAACATAGGTGTGGCAACGATACCTATGGCTGTAAACCGTTTCAATAACAACCGGATCGTTATCGGGGAGTTTGGACTCTATGAGAGTACAAATCGTCTGGCTATAGTGAACAGGCTTGACACAGACGGACCGGCGGCGACACTGCCCGATGGATCCCTCCCCTGGTGGGATGCCATCGGAGCGATTGTCTATGGGGGAAGAAGGGCCGGGGTTAACAATCCCGATGTTCTTATCTACAGCCGCGGTAACAGACTGATGTTCCGTGACAGTTCTGCAGCCGTATTTCAGATAAACCAATTTGCCGATGCCGGTTATATACGGGATATAGCGCCTGACCCTGACAACTGGACGACAGTGTATGTTGTAGATGCCAGGGGGAAGGTATACCGGATAGACGACATTACGGATATTGGTGTCGGCTGGACAGAGATTACAGGCAATCTTCCTGACATAGGTCTCAATGATTCCTTATACGGTATTGAGTATGTCAATAATGGTGATCAGGATGTTCTTCTTGTTAGTGGAAGCGGAGGGGTGTCACGCCTGTTTGAGCCGGTATCGGCTGATGCCTCTGCCCACTGGACAGAATTCGGCGCAGGACTCCCGAATGCGGTTGTGCATGATGTAGACTATTATGACCTGGATAACCTTGCAGGCCTGAGCAATGGTGATCTTCTCCTCGTGGCAACAATGGGAAGAGGTTCCTGGATGATCAGGGGCGCTGCTATTACGAGCATAGCGAGGCAGGGTGCCCTGACTGTCATGGGCCGGGATGGTGTCACAGCGAATGATTCATACAGGATTGCCATCAGCGACTCCAATCCGGCCCTCTTTGATATATTCGATCTCTCTGTCAGCGGAACAGACCCATACTTCTCCTCTCAATTTACTGTCTTTGATAAGGTTACATTCTCAGGACGCGGCGGGGATGATACCCTTGAGGTCAATCATAGTCAGGGCGCTGTCAGGATCCCTGACCGCATCTTCTATGAAGGCGGCGGACATACCACGGGTGATACCCTGGAACTGAGCGGTTCTCCTGCAATGGTTAGTGACTGGTACCATTATACAGATGCAGGGATAGACTTCTATGAACTGCTTGATGTCCATGCCAATAGGCAGTTAGTTGCTTATGACAATGTTGAAACCGCAGATGTGAGCGCCCTTCCGGGTCCCCTTGACATGCTCTGGACTAAGATAGAAGGATTATTTGAACTCCTGGCGGATGGCATTGCCCCAGGGGAGGCGGGGGACCTGCCTGATGTCCCTGTGCTGGGTCCTGCCCTGGCAGCAGCTCTCGATGGGGCAAGACCTGAAGAATTCAGACCTATTGTTTCGCCAGGGCCTGCCCTTCCTGAGATAGCACAGGTTGTTAACGCTTCCCGAAATACGACGCATCTCCTGCGCAGGTTCTTTGAAACAGGCACAGGGGCATTCTACATCAGTGACATTGACTCCTTCTCATTGTCTGATCTTGTCAATGCGATTGAAGGTCTTGATGAGTCCGGCCTTGGCACTGTAACCTATACAGGAGATGAACTTACAGGGTTTGAGATGACCGTCAGTGGTGTGAAAAAGACGGTAACCGGGATCTCAGATATTGTCCTCAATCTCTTCGATGATGCTGTTGACCTGAATGGTATTACAGATTTCAGCGCAGATGTGACGATAAACTTCATCTTTGGCATCAATTCAACTCAGGGTGTCTATCTTAAATCCAATTCTCCTCCGGAAGTAATCGTGGATAATATCCGCATTCAGACATCGGACGATTCCGGCGCTGTGGGGCTTTTCGGGGTTCATGAAGTTGTCCTTACGGATGCTGTATTAACTATGGACCCTGACGTGAGATTCGGGATCCATGTTGAAGAGAGCGGCGGGGATGGGTTTATTCAGTTGCGCGAGCTCCGCAATAATCTTGCGGCCCTTTTCCACTTTAATATGACAGGAGATCCCGGAGATGGCCAGTCTGATGTAGTCTTTTCTGCTGACTTCAGCCTGTCCGGCGATGTCCCCGGCATAACTGAACTCCTTTCCCCGGAAGGGACTGCAGGTCTTATATTTACATGGACGGATATCAGTGACCTGCCTGGTGTGACTATCGCAGGCAAACCTGACAGCCCTGCAGGCCAGGTCCTGGCGCAATACCTCAACTTTAATTTTAATAACCTTCAGATCGTCGAACAGATTAAGGCGAAACTTGAGGCATTGCGGGATAACTGGCTTGAGAACGTGAGGCAATCAGACAGCTTTAATCTGGACATCCCCTTTGTTGACAGCTCTCTTGCGCAGATCCTTGATCTTGGTCTTGCCTTTGATGCAGCAGTACTTTCCAAAATAGACTTTGACAGTCTTCATAGCTTCCAGGATTTTGTGGCTGCCGTCAATAAGGCAGGCCTTGTTCCGGCTGGTGAAGAGGTCACATACGATGCTGCTGCACAGACATTCACGATCCCGATCGAATTTGACATTGACCTTCATGAATTGGGTCTTCGTGACCTCGGCGTTATCGGCAGGGTCAATTTGGACCTGCTCGCTGGCGAAGGGTTAATCCAGGTCGGGGCCTATGTGGACCCCAATGACCTCCTTGATAACAGTTATACAACACTTGCCCAGTTAGTTAATCTCGGCCTGATCACGACTAATTCAATCCTTGACTGGGACCTGATTGATGAGGATGTACTCATCAACTCCGGCATCATAGGCCAGGGCCTTCTTGATGTTGAAGGCCTCGTAGGAATCGGGGATGTTGTGAACATGGACGAGCTTATTGACGGTGGGTTTGTCACTCTCGGTGATCTGGCAGATGCCGGATTTGTAACCCCTGGAACCATCGTCGGCAATCTCGGCTTTGTCAGGGACATAAATCTGATGGCAACTAACATCGCAGACCTTGGACTCGATGCATCCAGCCTGATCCAGTCTGTTGACCTTGTTGATATCGGGGATCTTCTGACCAGCGGCCTGACTACCCTGGAAAACCTGTTTGACACCGGACTTCTCAATATAGGTGATATCGGGATTAATACCCTTCCGATTGCTGATCTCCTGAGCTCCGGGCTTGCGACACTCCAGGATCTCGTTGATCAGGGTCTGATTGCGGCGAACGATTTTATTTCTGACTCACTCGTCAATATTCAGAATCTCATCACCTCAACTGCGGTTGATTTGAATGATCTGATTACAGAAGCCTTGCTCGATGCAGCGGATTTTGATCCATCGGCCCTTATTAGCAGGGCGGCTGTTTTCTCGAACAGTGTTGCCACCCTTGCTGAATTGATTGACAGCGCACTTGTTATTGCAGATGACTTCGCTGATATTACTATAAGCGCAGCCAGCCTGATCTCTGCAGGACTTGCCACGCAGTTTGAGCTTAACTATAACCATTTAGTAGATGGTCTCGGAAATACATCATTGCACAACCTGGTTAACTCCGGTGTTGTTACATTAAGTGAACTTAGCAATGCATCTCTTATCTCCCCTGCAAACCTTGTTGTAAGCAATTTCTCACTCGTCAATATGCTGAATGCAGGGATTACCAATGTTGCAGAACTGGTTAGCGTTAACATGCTGCAGGCAGAGGACCTGTTGACAGATACACTTGACCTTCAGTGTCTTCTTGATTCAGCGCTTTTGGATCTGTCTGCCCTTGTGTCAAATGGACTGGTCGGACTTGCTGATATGACCCTTGATGAGGTGGATATCCCTGGCCTTATAGATTCAGCCCTCGTTGACCTCGGTGACTTGGCGCGCGAGAGCCTCCTCCTTCCTGTTCAGATAGCTATTGATGAGCTGCTGTCATCAGAGATTGCGACACAGGCGAACTCACTCTTTACTGCCATCGTAGCCAATGGTACGCTCATCGGCCCGGGTTCTATCATTGACCTTGATCAACTCCTGACAAACAGTCCGATAAAACTGAGCCACCTTATATACTTCGGGCTTATTGACCACAATGATATTCGTCCGCTCGGTGATGTGTCAAGGACTGACCTGCTCGCATCTCATATACTTGACAGGGGCCTGCTCGAACTAAAGGAGATATCCGAACTTATTGCCTCAGGCTACCTCGATATGTCTGACCTCTTTGACCTTGCCCAGCTCACTACCGGCAATTTAAAAGACCTTCCGGTTGCAGACCTTGACCTTTTTGGTTTCTCGCGTGAAACTATCAACGTATTAGACGGCCTTGGCCTGATTGCACATGGCGATGGTATCTCTATTAATCTGCTTCTGGCAAATACCAATGTCACGCTGGCTGATCTCCTTCAGTTCGGTCTCATATCAATCGAAGACCTTAACAGCAACCTGTCAAATGTGCTTCTCGATGATGTCTTTGTTCAGGGGAGCGTAGACAGGGACAATCTCCTCGCATCGGATCTGATAGAGATGGGGCTGCTTACCGTTCTGATTTCAGAAAATACAAGCGGCATTGAGGTGGTTTCAATTGCAGATCTTATTACCAACAGTCTTGCTGTACTTGCTGACCTTGTAAAGGCTGGTATTATTACACAGTCACACTTTGATCTGACTAATGTCACTGTTTCTGAGAATGACCTCCTTGCATCAGGGCTTGTATCCCAGAATAAGCTGGATGATAACTACCTGGTGAGAGACGGCAGCCCTGACTTTGTTGCAGTTGAACCACTTCTTACCCTGCAATTTGTGACTCTTTATGACCTTGCGGTGAATGGATTCATCAATGAGTCAAATCTGACCATTGCAGAACTCAATCTTGCACAACTGCTGCAGTCAAATGTCATTGCGATAAATGCCCTTGAAGCAGCCGGTCTCGGCGGCACTGGTGCGATTGATATGGAAGAGCTCCTTGATTCAGTGCTTGTTACAGAGGAAGATCTTATCCTGAACGGACTTGCCTTCCCCGGCGATTTCTATGAGGACAGCGTTGTGACGCTTAGCGCCCTTATTAACGCCGGATATGTTGATGCGGCTGATCTGGCGGCAAATGGACGACTCCCGCTTGATGAACTCCTTGATTCAGGAGTCGTTGGACGCAAATATATAGAGGATAACAGTCTCGCAGATGCAGATGGTTATATCCTGATAGAAGACCTGCTGAGTGACAGCCATCTCACCTTTGCAAGCCTGGTTACTTCTGCTGTCCTTACCCGGGATGACTTCAGGAACAAGATCTTTGAGCAGGATCAGATCGAGGCTACTGAGCACAGCAGTCTTCCGGTATTTCAGAACGGCCAGTTTGACGGCATCGTGCACCTCGGTACAGTCGGTATAGACACACTGCTTAATTCGATCCTTTTTGATGTGACCCTTTTTGACTTTGTTCAGCATGAGTTCGTTGACATCTTTGATTTTGATAATATTGTCCTTACAGTGTCAGTGGTAGAGGCTGCACTTCCACCAGTTGATATTAATGATGCAATAGGGCCAACGATAAGCCTCTACAGTCTTGTTGCATTAAATCTGCCTGGTGTTTCCCTTCTCAACCTGATTACCGTTGGTCTTGTTGATTCCGGTGATCTGACTGATCCGTCCATGGGGCTTGATATTGTTGACCTGGAACGGTCACCGCTGTTTGAAGACGGGGATCTTAACAACTTTATCAGCGCTCATCAGGTTTATCTGTACGACATCCTTGAGACCATTTACCTCGGTGATCTCGTGACATGGGGACTGGTCAATGTAAATGACCTGATTATACGCAATACAGGCAGTCTGTCATTGTTCGTTGATGAAGGGCTTCTGGATAAGAACGACTTCAATAATAAGACGCTGAGCGCATCAGCCCTTAATGCATCATTGATTGTTACTACTGCTGATCTGAATACGCATAACCTGATTACAGCAGGCAATGTCTCCCTTCACAGCCTTATTGATTCCGGCCTCGTTTCACTCGATATGCTGATAGATGCAGGTTTTGTTGTTGCGGCAGACCTTGCAAAGAGTGTCACAGGACGTCATCAGGATGATGTCCTTGATTCTGCTGTGATTGACAGGGCGCTTCTTGATGAGAACTTACTGATTACCGGTACAGACAATGATCTGGTCATCCTTAACGGAAGCGGAAGCCTCCTCAGTTCAGGTATCGCCACACTGCTGGAACTTTCGAGAAGCGGAGTGCTTGACCCGTCGTATCTTGATGATGCATCGGCAATTGATAAGGACGAACTTGTTGATAGCGGCCTTGTAACGCTGTCTAATCTTATTAATGCCGGTTTGATTGTCGCCGGGGATTTCTCCGTTACCTCTGTTGACCTTGAGGAACTGCTGATCACGGGTGTGATCGCCCGGGAATCCCTGACAGATCTCGATCAGCTAATTACACTCGGTCTCCTGACTGCTGATACAGTTGACGGATTCGGCGACATCAGTAAAAGCATACTGGTTGCTTCAGGCATCGTAACAAATAACGAGCTCGTTTCGTCTGGTTTGTTAGGTACCCATTTAGATCTTGTTGCGCTGCTTGCATCCGGTCTCGTAACCATTGATCAGTTGAAGGACGAGGGGCTGGATGACCGCAGCGGAAGGATAGAGCTTGCAGGGCTACTTGCTGCTGCACCGACTCTGGTTACCTTATCACAGCTTGAGGGGGCAGGTCTTGTGACAACTGGGATTAACCTTTCTGACCTGCTAAAGTCCGGGCTTGTTGAACTGATTGACCTTGTTGATGACAGCATAAACAAGTCGGCGCTCATAGCGGCAGTCTTTCCTGTAAGCGGTCCGGTCACGGAAGACGAGCTTATTACAGCCGGCCTGTTTGACCCTTCTGTAAATATCTCTGGTCTGATTGCATCAGGTCTGGCTACTGTACAGAACCTCGTTGATGCCAGTCTGATCAGTACTAACATTCAATCCTCAGAGCTTCTTGCTCTGAATCTTGTTACTGGTCAACAGCTTGTCAGCACAGGACTGATTACTCAGGGTCAGCTTGACAGTCAAAGTTTTCCAGCAATCAGTATAGTCAGTCTCCTGAATGCTCTCCTTGTCCCCCTGGATAGCAGTACACATATCATTACAGTCTCTGACCTTGCTGCCAATGGATTCTTTTCTCCCAATATTGTTCGCGGTGACCTCATCGCATCAGGACTTGTTACAGGGGCCCAGCTCGATGCAGAGGGACTGACAGGTGATCCTGTCAATCCGCGCCTGTTGATTGCAAGTGGTCTCGTAACCCCTGATGACCTTGCGGCAGAGGGATTCATCCTTATAGTGGTATACAAGAACGACCTTAGTGCACCTGCGTTTATAGCAGCAACCGGGGTGACCATTACGGAGAATCAACTTGTAGGAGCCGGTCTCCTCCCGGGAGCGATCAAACTTGACGGTATAGTATCATCAGGTCTCGTAACATTAACTGAGCTCAATAATGCAGGTCTGACACGTGCCCCGCCAATAACCCGCAGTGATTTAGATGACCTCCACTCAGTTGATTACGACGTCCTCGGCCTCTCGCCTGTTGAGCTTGCTCAACTGCTCGCATCCGGCATCGTAGCGCCTGGTGATGACCGGGTGGACCTCGATGACCTGCTCGATACCAATATCGGCCCGACTCCTCTATTTGACCTTGCAGACCTCGTCCGCCTTGGTCTGGTGGATGAGAGTGATCTGAATGGCCATGACCTTCACCTACTCGGTCTCAATGATCGTGCTGTTTCACTGGCTGGAAACTATGGCCTTCGCCTGACAGGCCTTATTGCAGAGGCCATTGCGGATATGAAGGCTACTGTTTCAGGAGGACTCGACCTCATTGTGGACCTGAATGGCGTTCCTGCTACACCGACAGAAGGGATCCTTACCTGGTTTATTGAAGATGCCTCTGTTACCGGTTCAGTCTCTTTTGATGTGACTGATATTGATGCAGCCGGCAGGCTGGGATTTATCGGAGTGACCCTTGCTGATGTCTCAGGACTCGACAGCCTCATTCACGTTGATGTTACGCGAACTGTTGTACTGGATACAGATCTTGGTTCCATTACCACAAATGACCGCAGATTCAATCTTGATGCAGTAGCAGGAGCGGTTGCAGCCGGTTCCCTTTATACAGAGCTGACCGGTACAGCAAATGCGGTACTCAGGGGCATAAAGGTAAACACAGGTATCGGCGGCATTCCGGTTGCCAATGGCGCAGAGATCCACTTCAATGTATCGGACCTTACACGGAAGAAGACAGCAGACAACTACATCACACTGGATTTGACAAACCTTCCGGGTATATTCCGAATTGCAGAATATCTCCACCTGGATGATATCATGTCTGCGGTACTCAGGGCCCGTGACTATATGAATAAGGCCCTTGATAAACTCCCCTTCTTCTCAACAGATCCCAACTCGCCGGACTATGAAGCTACGATGGATTCTGTAATCCCGGTTATAAACAAGACACCGAGGGAGTTGTTGAGCCTCCTCGTTGAGATTGACAATGCCGTTGACCGTGTACAGAGGGCGCTGCTCGATCCCAATAATGATGTCCAGAAGCTGGTCGGTTTCATCATGGACAAACTCGGGCTTAATTTTGATACCGACAGCGACATCTTCAACATCAGGATGGAGGGGAATGTCCTCCGTGTACATTTCAAACTGGCTGAGGATATTAATCAGAATATCCCCTTCAACTTTGATCTTGCAACATTTAAAAGTCTCGTGGGCGGCGTCTCGGAACTTGACGGCATTGATGACCTGATTGCCATCGGTGCGAGCGGCAATATCAATGTCAGGGCCTTTGCCTCTGTACAGATCGAGGCAGGAGTTGACCTTGGTCCAAGGACGCAGGGGGCGCCTGTGGACATCTTCCTATATGATTGGGATGCAGGTCTCGGACTGGGGACACGCGTTGAGGCCGGGTTCAAGCTCCTGGCCCGGGATATTCACCT
>Ga0209521_10002328_pt1 | contig 15545 bp, 13 predicted proteins | sample Rifsed19ft4_FD_184016 | JGI IMG/M metagenome (GOLD analysis project Ga0209521, IMG submission 184016) | Soil microbial communities from Rifle, Colorado, USA - sediment 19ft 4 (version 2) | ecosystem: Environmental > Terrestrial > Deep subsurface > Rock core/Sediment | place: Rifle, Colorado...
CGCCTCTGGCGGAGGCGTTCTGTGCGAAGAACCTACCAGGACCCTACACGGTCGTCCTCCGCGCGAGGGCGGAAGCGCCGACCGCGGTGCTTTCGAAGGATGGTCGCCTGGGGTTCCGGGTGCCCGCCCACCCGATCCCCCGGCTTCTCGCGAAGCGGGTCGGGCCGATCACGTCGACCAGCGCGAATCTGCACGGAAAGTCTCCTACCGTCACGTGCGACGAGGCGCGGGCTCAACTCGGAGACGCCGTGGACGTCTACGTCGATGGAGGCCCGGCGACCCTCGGGGTCGAATCCACCGTCGTGGACCTCACCGGGCCCCGGGCAAACGTCCTTAGGTCCGGGTCCGTTCCGAAGGAGTCGTAGCGCGAATGGACGCCGACGTGCTCGAGAAACTCCGGGCCGCGGGCCGTGTGTCTCGGGAAGCGCGGGATCGCGCGATCGAGGCGACCGTCGAGGGGGCGCTCCTCTTGGATGTGGCGGAGACCGTCGAGGATCTGATGCGAACGCGGGGTGCCCAGCCCGCCTTCCCGACATGCATCTCCCTCGACGACATCGCCGCGCACTATTCGCCGATCCACGACGATGCGACGCGGATCCGCCGAGGGAGCGTCGTGAAGCTGGATCTCGGCGCCCATGTCGACGGGTGGATTGCGGACACTGCGGTCACGGTCGAGGTGGGGACGCGGAACTGGTCCGGGCTGATTCGCGCGTCCGAGCTCGCGCTGCAGACGGCGATCGAGGCCGTCCGACCGGGCGTCCCGACGAGCCACCTAGGTTCTGGGATCCAGCGGGCGATTGAATCTCATGGATACAAGCCGATTCGTAACTTGACCGGCCATACGATCGAGCGCTACCTCCTTCATGCAGGCAAAAGCGTCCCGAACGTCCCCCACGGCCACGATGCCCTGCAGGAGGGAGAGGTCGTCGCCATCGAGCCCTTCTCGACTTCGGGGTCGGGCCAGGTGGACGGTCGCCGGACCGGAAACATCTACCGCCTCCTCAAGTCGAAGGCACTTCGCGACGACACCTTGGAGGAATTCCTCTCCCTCCTGTCGACGACGTTCAAGACCCTTCCCTTCGCAGAGCGTTGGGCGTACCGCCTGGATCGAAGGGCGCCGGAGATGCTGAACCGGCTCGTGCGGCTCCGCGCCGCGATGACGTATCCGGCCCTCGTCGACACGGCGGGCGGGATCGTATCGCAGACCGAGCACACCGTGATCGTACGCGCGGACGGTGCGGAGGTCACGACGGCGTAGCGTGGGATATCGAAGTCCTTCCGTATCCCAATAACGTTTAAGTGCATCGCTCCCGATGGGCGCAGCCCTTCGGAGCATCGACACCCGTGAGTGAAATCAAGCGCCTCGTCTTGGACGTGCTCAAGCCCCACAAACCGTCCATCATCGAAATGTCCAGACGGTTGAGCGGGTTGAAGGGCGTCGAGGGCGTGAGCTGTCGTCTGGACGAGGTCGACCAGGACACGGAGAGCGTCCTCCTCACGATTGAGGGGGGTTCCGTGAACTACGAGAGCGTCGAGGACACGCTCCGCGAGCTGGGAGCCGTCATCCACTCCGTGGACCTCGTCGCGTCCGGGAAGCGCCTCGTCGAGGACCAGCGGGTCACCCCGAACCGGCCGTGACTCAGCGCGACGCCTTCAGTTTCTCGGCGACCTTCCGGACGACGGACGTCTTATAGTAGTCCGCACGGACGAGGACCCGACCTTCCTTTCTCCAAGGAGTCGATGGGAAGGCTTTGTCCGCCTCCACCTTCGGTTCGAGCCCCAGGGCCTTTGCCGCCTCGGCAATGTCGTCGACCGTCGGCGCGTCGACCGCGACTCTCTTTGCGACCCTGCGGCCGCGATCGCGCGACCGGGACGCGTCGAAGTACGCCGGGTAGAGGACGATCGGCCGGTCGCCCTTCGGCACGCGCGGTCCATGGCACCCTCCGTCCAAAATACTTTCCGCCCGGCCGAGCGCGACACTTTAATGGCCGTCCTCGTGATGCCCCGCGCGGGGAGCGGCGTGCCGGATCCGGATCTCGTCGATTACGCGGTCGATTATGCGCGACAGAAGCGGGTGGCGTATGCCGAGGCGCGGTACGAACATCAGACGCAGGAGCAGTTCATCCTGAAGAACGGGGTCCTCGACGCGGTGTTCGTCGGCGAGGACCAGGGGGTGGGCGTGCGGGTCCTCGTGAAGGGGAGCCTCGGGTTCGCCGCGACGAACACCCTCACGAAACCGGAGGTCCGGGCGACGGTCGACGATGCGGTCAAGGTCGCGAAAGCCTCCGCGCGCAAGACCCCAATCACGTTTGCCCAGGAGGACGCGGTCGAGACGGAATGGTCCGTGCCAGAGCGGAAGCGCCTCGCGGACGTCCCATTGGACGAGAAGATTCGCGAGATCGGCGAGATGGACAAAGCCGTCATGGCCCTCCGGTACAAGGTCCCCGCCCGGTACTTCCAGATGTCGAACAACCGGATCCAGAAGTACTTCGCGAACTCGGAAGGATCCAAGATCCATTCGTACAGTCCGCGGCTTCGTCTCTTCTACTTCCTGACGGTCGCGCGCGACGGGGACATCGAGCAGACGTATCGCAACTACGGTTGGTCCGGCGGCTGGGATGGCGTGCGAACGCTCGACTGGAAGGAGAAGGTCCTCGAGGAGGCTCGTTCCATGCAGCGATCCCTCGTCGAGGGGAAGAAATCCCCGGAGGGGAAGATGGACCTCGTCGTCGGTCCCCAGGTTTCCGGTATCGCATCCCACGAGTCGTGCGGCCATCCCACGGAGGCGGACCGGGTGCTCGGCCGGGAGGCGAGCCAGGCGGGCAAGTCCTTCCTTACGCCCGAGGCGATCGGAACGCGTGTCGGGTCCGGTCTCGTGAACGTGGTCGACGATCCGACCGTCGAGCATGCGATCGCGTACTACGAGACGGATGACGAGGGCGTCCGCGCGAGACGTCGGTACCTGTACAAGGACGGGATCGTCCACGAATTCCTCCACAACCGCGAGACCGCTGCCGTGCTCGGGACACGGAGCAACGGCGCCGCACGCGCCGTGAACTACAACGTGGAGGCGATCGTGCGGATGGCGAACACGTTCGTGGAGCCGAAGGACCACACCGTCGAGGAACTGCTCGAGGGAGTGAAGTTAGGCGTCTACATGAAGTCGTTCATGGAGTGGAACATCGACGACAAGCGCTACAACGCGAAATACGCCGGGCGTGAGGCGTACCTCGTCGAGGACGGGGAGGTCAAACATCCCGTGAGGAACACGATCATCGAGCTCACGACGCCCGCGTTCTGGTCCGCCGTGGACGCGGTGGGGAAGGACCTCGAGTTCGAGGCAGGCTTCTGCGGCAAGTCGGACCCCGGCCAGGCCCTTGACGCGAGCCTCGGGGGTCCCTCGATGCGCCTCCGCAACGTGTCCCTGAGGTGACGTCGATGGGGGACCTCGCCGCACGGATTGTCGAGCAGGCGATCAAGCTCGGGTGCCAGGACGCGATATCGGACGTCGTCACGAACCGCTCGTACCAGATTCGGTTCGCGAGAAACGAGCCCGTGATTAGCAATCGATGGCGGGAGAGGGCCGCGTGGCTCTTCATGGTCCACAACAAGCGTGTCCTGTTGAGTGACATCAAGGACCTCTCGAAGGCGGAAGAGGCCGTCGAGCGGCTCGTCAAGATCGTCCAGACCTCCAAGGAGAACCCGGAGTACGCGGGGATCGCTCACGGTCCCTTCCGATACGCTCGGACCCGACCCGATCCGAAGATCCTCGCCCTCGACGACGGGAGCGACCACGTGGACGCCGCGATCCACGGTGCGCTCGAGGAAGGTGCGAAAGAATGCGCGGGATCGTTCTGGCGCTACGAGGAGGCACATGACCTCGTCACTTCGAACGGCGTGGAGGCCCAGGACCACCGGGCGAACCTGTACCTGTCCATTCGAGCCCTCGTGTCCCTGGAATCGAGCGGGCACGGGATCGCCTGCGCCACGAAGCTCTCCCAGTTCGACCCCGACAAGGCGGGCCACAAGGCCGGCCGAATCGCGGCTCTCGCGAAGAACCCGAAGTCCGGGAAGCCCGGGCGGTTCACCGTCGTGTTGGACCCTCTCATCTTCGGATCCGTGACCGACCAGGTCGGCGGGCGGCTCAGCGCCTGGGCGGTCCTCGCCGGCCTCTCGCCCTTCGGGAAAAAAATCGGGAAGCGCGTCGCCTCGGAGGCCCTCACCCTCTACGAGGACGGGTCCGCCGACTCGATCGGCCGGAAGCGCTTCGACGCGGAGGGCGTGCCCACGCGGAAGAACCTCCTCGTCCAGAAGGGGATCCTGAAGACGTACCTCCACAACACGTCCTCGGCCAAGAGGTTCAAGACGAAGACGACGGGCAACGCGGGTCTCGTGTTCCCCGACCCCCACGCGATCTTCTGCAAGCCGGGAGACTGGAGCCGCGACGAGCTCTTCTCCGAGGTGAAGGACGGTCTATGGCTGACGAACACGTGGTACACCCGCTATCAGTCGTACGTCACGGGGGACCTCAGCACGATCCCGCGCGACGGGATCTTCCGCATTCGGAAGGGCGAGGTCGTCGAGGCCTGGAAGGACATCCGGGTCACGGACAACCTCCTCCACCTGTTGAAGAACATCGTCGCCTTGGGGAACCGGACGGAACAGATGATGTGGTGGGGCGAGGTCAGCGTTCCGAACTTCGTTCCGTATGCGCTCGTGAAGGACGTCGGGGTGACGAAGTCCGCGGAGTGAGGCCCACCTACGCGCGCTTCGCCTCGAGCAGGACCGCGTTCACGACGCCGTCCTGTCCAGGCCTGGACGTCACCTTCGCGAGGCCGAGGTCCGTGTCAACCGTCGCTCCCCGGGTGATGATGTTCCGTGTCACGAAGTGCGGGTTCGACGGATTCTCTTTCACCGTCAGGATCTTCGTCTTCTTCGTGACGGCGGTCTTCGGATCCAACACGTTCGCGAACTCCGCGCCGAGGATCCGGACCTTGCGGTTCGCCCCCTTCGTCCGGTACAGCTTGAGCCGCTCGGGGCCGAGGAACGCGAACTGCTGCTCCCGCCCGATTTCGTGCTTGCGCTTCTTCCGGAAGGGCCGATAGCGGCCACCCGTGGGCTTCCGGCGCGACCGTCCTTGCCACAGCGCTATCGTACCGCCTCGGGATCTCGTCCTAATCGGCCGAGCGTATTTGACGCTTGCGCCTCGACGTCTCACAGGAGGACGGGGACGAGGGATCCGTAGACGAGAAGGTGGGCGAGGAAGAACCCCGCGGCTGCGCCCCCGTTCAGGAGGGGAAGTCCCGCCTGTGGGTTCCCCGTCAGAACGAATCGCATGAGGACCGCGAAACCCGCCAGGCTGCCGAGAACCGTACCCAGGGCGACCGCCGCGTTCGGGGCGACGCCGGCGGCAGCCCCCGTGAGTGGGTCGAGGAAGTTGAACGCGGACACGCTCAACACCCCGGGGATGATGAGGTCCCCGAGCCCGATGAACATCGCCTCGCGTTCCTCGCCGCTCTCGAGCTGTTCCTTGAGCCCTTTCTGGTTGCGGAGGGAGTAGTGCGCGCGTTTCGGAATGACGAGGAGGACCGGCAGCTTCTGGCTCGTCAGCGCGTCTGCGAGGGTCACCATGTGTTTCGTCCGATAGACGGCCCAGGCGTCGTAGAGGGCGAGGCCCAGGAGGAGCAGGAGCGCGGGGAGGATTGCGAACGACACTCCGAGGATCGCTGTCACCCCGGCGGCCACGGCGAGTCCGATCCCATCGACGACGTACCATTCCGGATGCTTCACGAGGGCGAACACGAGGAGTCCCGCGAGAGAAAAGGAGTACACGGTCGCCAGGTTGCCGAGCGTCTCCGAGATCCGGATGACGGTCGCGGGATCCGAGGCGTCGTGGAAGGCGAAGTACGCGTACCACAATCCGAAGTAGAGGGGAAGGAGGAGCACGAATGCGAGGGTGAGGAACACGGACGCGAGGATGACGTATCTCGCGAGTTCCTGCCGACGGAACTTCACGAACGCAAGGATGACCCCCGTGAACACGAGGATCATCGCGATGTACAGGACTGCGTTCACGGGGTCCGCTTCATTCGGGAAAGCCTGGAACCCGCTCGCCTTGAACGAGGGCGATATCCCGATTGCCACGAACTGGGAGGCCGCCAGGGTGGCCCCCATCGCGGCGGTCGCCGCGTACTCCCGTCTCATGCGGCGCCTACTCCCGCGACAGGCGCCCGAAGGCCACCGTACCCGCGATCTTCTCGATGAACACCTTGACGATGGAGCCTTTCGCCGTGCCGGGCACGTAAATCACATACTTGTCGAGCTTCGCGATTCCGTCGCCCTTCTTGCCGATGTCCTGGATCATGAGCTCGTAGACCTTGCCTTCGACGAGGGGAGCCTCCTCGACCTTCGCGGCCTTCTTCACGGATTTCACGGGACGCTTCGCGCCACAGGCGTCGCATTCGAGCATCGCGATGCGGCCTTCCTTCACGAGTCGCGTATCGGGTCGCCCGCATTCCTGGCACAGGACGAACAGGTCTACGTACGACTTGACCCGGTCCGCGATTTGCTGCCCCGTGACCTTCCCCTTGAACACGACGCGCCGCGCGTCCTGGGCACCGGCGGTACCGAGTTCCCGCAGGAGGTACGTCAGGACCATGTTCGGGTCTCGTCGGATCGCCTCGACGACGTCCATGAAGTTCCGGAGGATCGTCGTCTTGCCCTCGATGACGATCTCCGCCTCGGGGATCTGGAACCGCTCGCCCGTGCTGAGGGCCTCGGGGAGGGCCTTCTTCGCCCTTTGGAGAAGCGCGTCGTAGCCCACGCCCATGCGTTCTCTGCAAGAGGCTGCTCGATATAGAGCTTGCGCTCATTTCCGGCGCGCGGCCGCTTTCACGAGTCCCAAGTGGATGGGCGATGGGCGGAGCGGCCGGGATCGTAGCTCCGGATGGAACTGGGACGCGACGAAATAGGGGTGGCCGCGCAGTTCCAAGACCTCCATGCGGCGGCCTTCGTCGGACCGCCCGACGTATCGCAGGCCGGCATCCTCGAGCTTCGGAATGTATGCCGGGTTGATCTCGTACCGGTGGCGGTGTCGCTCATGGATCGTCGTCGAACCGTACAGCTTCGCGGTCGCGCTCGCCGGGTCCAGAAGAATTTCATGGGCGCCGAGGCGCATCGTCGCGCCCAAGTCCCTCACGGTTCGCTGCTCCGGCAGCAAGTCCACGACCGGATGCTGTGATTTCGGGTCGAACTCGGAACTGTTCGCGTCCTTCAGCCCGAGGACCTCCCTGGCAAAGCCCACCGTAGCGAGCTGGAATCCGAGGCACACCCCTTGGAACGGGATGCCGTGCTCCGCGGCGTACCGCGTCGCGGCGATCTTCCCCTCGATTCCGCGATCCCCGAACCCGCCCGGCACCAGGATTCCGTCCGCATCCTCGAGGAGCTTCGTCCCGTGTTTCTCGACGTCGATGGACTCGACCCACTTGAGGTTCACGCGCACGCGCGCGTGCGCGGCCGCGTGGTGGAACGCCTCGATGTGGCTGATGTACGAATCCTTCAGGTGCGTGTACTTGCCGACGAGAGCGATCGTGACGTCCCCCTGCGGGTTCTTCAGGCCCTCGAGGAACTCCTTCCACTCCTCCATGTCTTCCGCCTTCGCGTCCAGCTTGAGGCGACCCATGATGTATTCCGTGAGGCCCTGTCCGTCGAACAGGAGGGGAACGTCGTAGATCGTCAACGCGTCGGGCGCGCTGACGACGCCCTCCACGGGGACGTCGCAGAAGAACGCGATCTTCCGTTTGATGTCCGACTCCAAAGACCGCTCGCCGCGCGCGACAATCGCGTTCGGCTGGATGCCCGCGGCCCGGAGCTCCCGCACGCTCTGCTGGGTCGGCTTCGTCTTCTGCTCCCCGACGGCGCCCATGACGGGCACGAGGGTGGTGTGCACGAAGAGGACGTTCTCGTGGCCCTCCTCGAGACCGAGCTGCCGGACCGCCTCGAGGAACGGCATGCCCTCGATGTCGCCGACGGTCCCTCCGACTTCGATGAGGACGACATCCGCCTTCTCCTTCTCCCCGACCGCCTTGATCATCGACTTGATCTCGTCCGTCACGTGGGGGATGATCTGCACCGTCTTGCCGAGATAGTCCCCGCGACGCTCTTTCTCGATGACCGCGCGGTACGCCTTGCCCGTCGTGATGTTGTGGTCCCCCGTGAGGTTCACGTCGAGGAACCGCTCGTAGTTGCCGAGGTCTAGGTCGACCTCAGCCCCGTCGTCGAGCACGAACACCTCCCCGTGCTGGTACGGGTTCATCGTGCCCGCGTCCACGTTCAGGTACGGGTCGATCTTGACGGGGCAGACCCGCAACCCTTTCGATTTGAGGAGGACCCCGATCGAGGATGTGGAGATGCCCTTGCCGAGTCCCGACAAAACCCCGCCCGTGACCACGACGTACTTCACGTCAGTTCACGGGATTGCTCCATCCGGCGCGATGCAGATAAAGTTTGTGTTGCAACCTCGGCGACCCGGAGGCGGCCTGCGGGCGAGAGAAAAGGATTAACGGCGCAGTTGCCTAGGCGGGTCCGGTCGTTGCGATGGAACTTGCGAAGTATCAGGGGCTCCCGCTGGGATCGAGTGCGCCGGACTTCTCGCTTCCCGCCGTGGACGGTAGGACGTACTCCCTCCAATCCTTCCGGGACAAACCGGTCCTCGTCGTCGCCTTCTGGTGCAATCACTGCCCGTACGTGCAGGCGTGGGAGGAGCGCACGATTGCGGTCCAGCGCGACTACGCCGGGAAAGGGGTCCAGGTCGTCACGGTCAACGCGAACGAGACGGAGAACTATCCGGAAGACGACTTCCCGCACATGGTCGAGCGGGCCAAGAGCAAGAACTACAACTTCCCGTATCTCCGGGACGAGAGCCAGAAGGTCGCGGAGGCGTACGGGGCCGTCTGCACTCCGGATTTCTTCGTCTTCGACCGCAATCGCATGCTCGCGTACCGGGGCAAACTCGACGACTCGAAGGACCCTCGCGGGGTCAAGCGTCAGTTTCTCCGAGGCGTTCTCGACGAGGTCCTCTCGGGAAAGAGTCCGTCCGTTCCGTACGTTCCGCCGATGGGCTGCTCCATCAAGTGGAAGCCGGGCCACTTCACCTGAGACCTCGCGCCGAGGAGGAGCGGCGGTCGCGCCCCTTTCGAGGTCTGCCCTTCCGCTCCGTCTGCGACTTCACCTGATCGAGGCGCCATTGCAAGTACGAATACGAAGCCGCCAAGTTCCCAGCCTTCCGATATGAACGGAGGGTTCGCGCCGCCTCTCGGGGGTCGCCTCGAAGATCGCGGACGAACTTCTCGATGTTTCGCAACGCACGCGTGAGCTCGTCGACCACCGGAACCGTTGCCGTTCGGGAGGTCCTCGAGAGAGGGTTCAAATCGATGCTGATCACAACTTTCCCCATGCGGACGAGGGCCTCCGTCCGGTCTCCGTCCTCGAGAGGAACCAGCACGACGTCGGCCCCATACGCGCCCGCCCGATGGGAGCGAGCTCGATCCGACGCGAGTCCCGGAATGCGCGCATTCGGGCGGGAGCCGAGGACGTTTGTCGCACCGGAGTCCCGCAAGCGTCGGGCGATCAGGAGCACGCGAGCCTCCGTTCGGTGGAACAGGTTCACTTCAATCGGGGCGCCGACCGCCTCCGCGAGACGCGCGGCGTCCTCGGCGGCGAGGGCGGCGACGTTCCCGTTGACGGAAATCACGGGTCGCCGGGCCCGTAGCAGGTGGGCCGCAGCCGCCTTCTCGGCGACGAGTGCGGGTGCGCTCGTCTCCTCCCCGAGCAGGTAGTCCCACGCCTCGCCGCGCCCGTGGGCGATGAGGCCCTCCGGGGCGACGATGCCCTCCCTCCACGCGTGGACGAGTTTCTCCCGCGTGACAAGGGATTCGTACCGGGGGTGAGACTTCGGGATCGTCATAACATCGACCGGATGGCGGCCACGAATTTCGCGCAGCCGTGCCAGAGGGGGTCTGCGGTGGGTACGCCGTACGTCGTCTCCCAGTCCTCCACCGTCGTCTCGACCTCGTCGCGGGTCATGTTCTCGTGATTGATTCCGAGAGCGAACACCCTCGACCCTCGGGCGAAGAATTCGAGCGAGCGGATTTCTTCGTCGACGGTCGGCATGGGCCACGCGACGACGTCCCTTCGGAAGTTGCGGGTCCTTCGCGCGGGGGCATGCATCATCAGGATTCCCGTGGGCATGGAGGCGTTGATGATGGCTCGAGTGCCGCACACGTACGCGGGATGCGAGATGCTCCCTTGCCCTTCCACCACGACGACTCGGGCCTTCGTCTCCTCGTATGCACGGACGACCTCCGCCTCGAGCTCGCCTACCATGAAGTCCCCTTTGATCGCGTCGAGCGGGACGCCGTAGGGGGACCCCTGAAGCAGGCCGGTCTGACCCGTCGCGACGAACGTCGACGGCACACCCGCCTCGTTCAGTGAGTCCGTCAGCAAGAGGGCGGTCGTCCGCTTCCCGATCGAGCCGTCCGTTCCGAGAACCGGGATCCGGAGGCAGGGCAGTTTCCGGGACCGGTCGCTGAACTGCTGCGCCTCCCGGACCGGACGTGGCTTCCGGACGTCCACGAGCCGCACCCCATGCCGCTCGGCGAGTTTCGTGAGCTCCGGGTCGTCCGAGAGGTATTCGTGGAGGCCCCCGATCACGTTGAGCCGGTTCTCAATCGCCTCCCGGATGATGGGGCGAAATTCCTTTGGGATGTATCCGCCGAACGTCGCAACGCCGATGATGAGAGACTCGGGTCGGCAGCGATCGATCGCCTCGCGGAGGTCGGCCACGATCGGGATGCCCCTCGGCGTCCCGTCGAGGACGTCCCCGGCATCGCGACCCGATTTGGACCGGTCGATGACCCCCACGATCGCGTAGCGCTTCGAATACCTCACGAGCCCGTTCGCAGTCTTGCCCGTGCTCTGGCCGAAGTATCCATCACAAAGGATGACCGCCTTCTCCATGACGACCGTCCAGCGTTGATAACAGCGCAGGAAACTCCATAATGGCTATTTAACGTAGGACGCAACGAATGCCGGTTGGATTCCGCCGAGCACCTAGGGGACTCCATCGTCCCCCCTTCGGTGGTCCCCCGCGGGACGCCGGCGGAGCCGCGACCCACCGGAGGTCGGAGGGGGGCTCATGAAACGGCGCGTCGCGGACCTGCCCGCATGCAAGAAGTGCGAGGGTCGGTACGTCCCCCTGATCCTCTGTGACACGTGCGGCGGCGCCTCGGTCCTCCGAGACCTAAGGGAGATCGACGATCGGATCCCTTGCCCCGACTGCTCTTCGGAGAACGTCACCCAGGTCCTCTGTGAACGGTGTCACGACCGGAAACCTCTGGCGAGCCTCGCCGCGGCCGCCGCACCGAAGGCCCGTCGCCCCTCCGTGTGCCCGTCCTGCGCGACGTTCCTCGGGCCCAAGGATCGCAAGTGCCCCACGTGCGGCCACGTGTTCGAGGGCGGGCCCCGGGCGGAACGGGTCAAGGCGAGGCGGACCCGCCGGATCCGAGGGGACCTCGACGCGATCCAGAGCCAGGAGCTGCAGCGGATCCCGGGCGTCACCCCGGACCGGGTCCATGTGCTCGCCCACGCTGGTTATGTCGCCCCATGGAAGCTACGGAGGGCGACCGAGGCCGACCTCGGCGCGATCCCCGAGATCGGGCCGGACGGGGCGCGCGAGATCATGGAGGCGCTGCAGGCGCTTCCGGAGTCCACCCGGCGCTCCTCCCGTGAGCCCGCCAGCCCTGACGAGGAGTTCGAGTGCCCTCTCTGCAGCTGTCTCACGTCGGGGTTCTCCGTGTCCTGCCGCGACTGCCGGGCCGCGTTCGAAGAGGAGGAGATGGACGAGGCGGCCCGCGCGAACCTCATCCGGGACGGGGACCAGGGTCTCCTCGCGTTCTACGATCTTCGACTCATGGATGAGGCGGACGACGAAGACCTCTGGTACGCGCGGGGGATCCTCCTCGACTCCCTCGGCCGTCCGAAGGAAGCCCTCGAGTCCTTCGAGAAGGCCTCGGCCCTCAATCCGGGGAAACGAAAGGTCGCGATCGCCCGGTCCCGCGTGCTCGCCAGGGTGACGAACGAGCCGACCGCGGCGGAGCAGCTGCGGACGACCCTTCGCGAGGTCGTCAACACGGCGGCCCTGGAGCAGGAGCTCGTGGATTTCCAGCGGTCCGTGGATGTCGAGGAGAGCAGCCTGTCGTGCGTCCGGTGCGGGAAATCGATCCCGGTCGGCGCGGAGAAGTGTCCCGCCTGCGGCGCGGCCGTCGGCGGACCCCCGGCTGAAGAGCGCGACGAGCTCGACCTGCCCGAGGCCCCGGCTCCCGAGCAGGAGATGCAGACTCTAGACAGCATCCTCGGCGAGCTCGAGGCGGCCCCCGAGCGGGAGGAGCCGGAACCGTCGGTCGTCTCAGAGACCAAGCCGGAGCCCGAGCGCGTCACCGCGGCGTCCGAGACGCAGGAAGAGACCCCTAAGCCCGTCGTCCCCCCGCGAGAGCCCGACTCCCCGCATGTCTCGACCCCGAGCGGGTTCCGGACGCGATCCTTCCTGCACCGGCGGCCCAAGCGCGGACGAGGGACCGGATTCGTGAACGGCGCCGTCAATGGGACGGGTCTCGTGAACGGGAAAGGGCTCGTGAACGGCCGGGGCCGGGTGAACGGATTCATCAACGGGAAAGGCCGCGTGAACGGTCTCGTGAATGGCGTCGGGCGGACGAACGGCCTCGTGAACGGGCGGGGTTACGTGAACGGCGCGCGCCTGCCTGCCCGGAGCCTTCAGGGCGCGTCCCGGCGCACGACCCTCGGATTCCTGATCGCCGGAATCGTGATGGCCGTGTTGATCGGGGCCGCCCTGTATCTTCCCGTGACGGGACCGACCGGCTCGATTGCGATCGATGGGAGTTTCGTCGACTGGGCCGGCATTCCGGCCCTCGACGCGGCGACGTCCGCATCCAACCCGGACATCGAGCTCGCGAGGTACGCCAGCGTCCTCGACCGGGATCGGCTATACCTCTTCGCGGCGACGCGCGGCTCCATGTTCGGCGACTCCGTCGGATACGACGGAATCTACTTCCTCGTCGATGCGGACGGGGACTCGGCGACTGGCCTCGCCTTCGAGGGGCTCGGCGCGGACCACGTCCTCGAGGCCTACGGAGGGAACGGCACCGTCGTCGGCGCGCGCGGATTCTCGTTCCCGTCGGGGGCGGAGCTCAACTGGAGCCGGCGTCAGGCGGGCGCCTCCGTGGACGCCGCCGCATCCTCACAGGGCGTCGAGCTCCGCGTTTCCACATTCGATCTCGAACCCTTCAATCCGGATGCGTTCCGTGTCGCCGTCCTCGCGGACGACTACGAAGGCGGCCGGAGTCGCGGCGAGGCCTTCCTTGCGCGCGTTCCGGGAGCGGTCCGCATGCAGGTCGTCTCGCTGACGACCGTCCTTTCGGGCGGTGCGACGGACCTCCTTGAAATCCAAGTTCGGGGCCTCGGATTTGCGTCCGATGTGGAGCGCTGGACCGTTTCCTCTCTTCGGCTGAACGCGACATTCGGATTGATCACCTCCCTCTCGGCGGAATCCATAAACCTGACCCGGGGCCAGCCCTCCGCGTCCCTACGCGTGAGCGGGCAGGCCCCGGGCTTTTTGCCTGGCGATTCCGTCGAAGTCGACGTCCTAGGGGCCACGGCCCCGCGGCCCGTGTTCGTCGTGGGCGGGCCTGCCCGGGCGTATGTTCAGTCGCCGAACGCCTCGAAGCGCGTCGACGGGCTCTTTGCCGATTGGGCCACGGAGCGGGTCCCGGACTCGGATCCGTCCCGTGTCGACAACCCCGATCTGGACATTGCCCGGTACGGCGCCGCGCGTGTCGACTCCACAGCGTACTTCCACGTTCAGGTAAGCGGTCTTCTCCTCGCAGGCTCTTTGCCACAGAGGCTCGTCCCGATCCTTCCCGGCTCCACGGGCGGCGGACCATCGCCGAATGCGACCCCCGAACCGCGTCGTACGGGGGAGGACATCCTGCGCATCTACGCGGACGAGAACTCCTCGGATACGGTCGGCTTCCCATTCGTCGGAATCTTCGCCGATTACCTTCTCGAGATCCGCGGCCATGGTGGACGGATCACCTCGAGGACCTTATACGCCTGGACCGGCGCGTGGACGAGGGTGCCGGGTCCCGTCCCCGTCGCGAAAAACGCCACGTCCATCGAAGGCTCCCTACCCCTAGGCCCCGCGGCGAATGTGACCCGTGTCGTGTTCGAGGCCACGGACTGGTCAAACTCCGGGGATCTGACGGATCCGATCGCCACTCCGTCCTCCGCTCCCCTTCGCGCGTCCGCCGTCCCGGGCCTCCAGCCCCTCCACGGAGCGTCGCCCGGGCTCGCCGAAGCGAAGGCGCTCGGGAGCGCGCCCAACGTGGACGGCGACTGCGGCGCGAGCGAGTACAGCAGTGCCGGAGACTTCTCTGCGGCAGGCCTGACCGGCAAGGTCGGGACGTCCGGATTCTACGTGTACGTCTGTGTCGAAATAACGGGGGATGCGGACGATGACCCTAACGACGAGGGGGTCATCTACTTCGACACGAATCACGACGGGGCAAGCCCGCCCGAGGCGACGGATCGGAAATTCCGGGTGATTTCCGGTTCCACGAGTATCGAGTCGTCGAAGGGTGATGGCGTCGGTTGGACAGCCTGCAACCCAGATTGCGATAGCGGGAATTCAGCGGCTGGTGAGTTCCGTACGAATAATAAGCAGGTCTACGAGTTCAAGATTCGCTTTGCGAACGTCTGGGGCACGGACACACCGACGAGCAATCAGCAGGCCGGATTCGCGGTCATTGCGAAAGACGACAGCGGTGGATCGACGTTCCGTTGGGGGAACACAAGCCCAAGCGACACAGATCCCAGTACGTGGGGTCACCTCGAAATCCCTGAATTCCGGGACTTCCTCGTTCCGGTGGTGTCCATCTTGCTCTTCGGCCTGCTGCTCCGCCGTCGCCGCCAAATTACTTGAGCGCGGAGCCCTTTCCTCGCATCCGTGGAGTTGGGGGTCGTCGGGAAGCCCAACGTGGGCAAGTCGACATTCTTCTCCGCAGCGACCCTCGCCCCCGCTCAGATCGCGGACTATCCCTTCACCACGATCGACGCGAATCGCGGGGTCGCGTACGTCCGGAAGCGGTGCCCCCATCTGGATCTGGGCAAGCCCTGCAGCCCGAACAACGCGCCCTGCCAAAGCGGTACGAGGCTCGTCCCCCTCGAGCTCCTCGATGTCGCGGGCCTCGTACCGAACGCGCACGAGGGGCGAGGTCTCGGGAACAAGTTCCTCGACGACCTGCGGCAGGCGAGCGCGTTCGTCCACGTGGTCGACGCGTCCGGGGGCACGGACTTCGAAGGCCGCCCCGTCGCACCGGGCAGCCACGACCCGCTCGAGGACGTCCGGTTCCTCGAAGCCGAGCTCGCCCATTGGATCGCGGGAATCCTGGGTCGGAACTGGGACAAGGACTCCC
>Ga0209521_10002331_pt1 | contig 15535 bp, 15 predicted proteins | sample Rifsed19ft4_FD_184016 | JGI IMG/M metagenome (GOLD analysis project Ga0209521, IMG submission 184016) | Soil microbial communities from Rifle, Colorado, USA - sediment 19ft 4 (version 2) | ecosystem: Environmental > Terrestrial > Deep subsurface > Rock core/Sediment | place: Rifle, Colorado...
CATCTTCAGGTTTTGTCTCTTCTCTTACTAGTACTACTTTAACTCCATCCTCTCCCATCTTTACAGCTTTTTTTGTATCAAAAACCACTACGCCAGTAGCAGCACCTGGTGAAGCTGCAATTCCTCTTACTAACACTGTATGGTTTTTTGTTGCTTGTGGGTCTATTGTTTTGTGCAAAAGCTGTTCTAACTGTTCGGCTTGTAATCTAAGAAGCGCCTTTTCTTTTGAGATCAACTTTTCTTTTACCATTTCGACTGAGGTTTTGACCATTCCAATCGCATTCATCTTTGCCGAACGTGTTTGTAGCATGTAGAATTTTCCTTGTTCTACAGTAAACTCCAAGTCCTGTGGTTCGCAGTAGTGTTTTTCTAGCTTCGCACATGTTTTAACAAGCTGTGAATAAGTAGCTGGCAGCTCTTTAGCCAAGTTATCTATTGGCTGCGGTGTTCTAGTTCCTGCCACAACATCCTCGCCTTGTGCATTGACAAGATAATCCCCAAAGATCTTTTTTGTTCCATCCGCGGGATTTCTAGTAAACACCACGCCCGTGGCACTGTCATTTCCCATGTTGCCAAATGCCATAGTAACTACATTTACCGCGGTTCCGTTTGCAATGTCTTTTGTTATTTTGTACTTATCTCGATATACGACAGCTCTTTCACCCATCCAACTCCTAAAGACTGCCTCGATAGCAAGCTCTAGTTGTTTGTAAGGATCTGTAGGAAACAACCTCCCAAGTTGTTTTTCACATATTTGCTTGTATTCTGATACGATGTTTTTAAGAAACTGCTCACTAAGATCGCTATCAACATGAACATTTTGTGTTCGCTTGGCTTTTTCTAAAACTTCTTCAAACCTTCTGTCATCTATGCCAAAAACTACTTTGCCAAAAAGCTGTATAAATCGCCTGTAAGAATCCCAAGCGAATCTTGGGGTGTTGCTTTTTTTTGCAAGGCCAATAACTGTCTGGTCATTTAATCCAAGATTTAGAATCGTGTCCATCATGCCAGGCATGGAGATTGCTGCTCCGGATCTAACTGACACAAGAAGAGGATTCTCAGCAGAACCAAATTTTTTACTAGTTCTTTTTTCTATTTTTGTAATGTTTTTTCTGACTTCGCTCATAAGATTGCTGGGTAACTTTTTGTTATTTTGGTAATACTTGTTGCAAACCTCAGTAGTAATTGTAAAACCTGGCGGTACAGGTAACCCAAGTCTTGTCATCTCGCAAAGTCCTGCTCCCTTTCCTCCAAGTAATTTTTTATTTTTGCCATCGCCTTGGTCAAAAAAATAAATCGATTTCATATTACGCCCATTATTACGATTGGGTTATCAACCTTTCTGGTTTTTTGAAATTGCTTTAGCAAACTCTTCTACTATGGCACTCCAGTTTCTTGCTTTTACTATGCCACTTGCTACAAGAATTCCATTTGCGCCTAGTTGCATGGCTTTTGATACATCTTTTCCTGAAACAATCCCTGCTCCACAAAGAAGTTTTGTAGAGTTTTTTGCTTGTTTAACTGCAACGACTGATTTTGTTATGACTTTGGGCCTTTCTTTTGAGACTGCCTTTCCAGTCCCTATAAGCTCAGGTGGCTCTATCGCTATATAGGTGGGGTTAAGCTTTGCATATTTTCTTGCCTCATTTACATTTTTAACGCACACTACTGAGATCATTTTGAGTTTTTTGAGTCTTGAAACCACACTTTTGATCTGTTTTTCTGGGATTCTGTGTTCACTATGATTTATTAGTGAACCTTGAACTTTAGATTTTTTTATAATTTCAGGAACCATAAATCCTGTGGTACTTCCTACATTTGCACCATCAAGATGCTGTGCAAGAACAGGTATGGAGTATTTGGCTATTTCAGATAGTGTATGTTGTGGAGGAGCTATTGCTATTCTAACTCTATATTTTTTAGAAACTTTTTCCGCTATTTTTGCTAGCTTTGCCGCTCTTAAACCTGATACCTCATCATAGTTTTTGAAATTGATAATAAACAAATCATTATTTCTTCTTGCGAGCTTTTGTTTTTGGTTTTTGTTGATGGTGTGTATGTGATGCATGACTTGAACCCAATGATTTCATCTTACTCCAAAGAACATTCATCCTTGCTCTATAGCCTTCGGCATATTCCAGCTCTGAGGGAACCAATGTTGCAGGATGCACAAACCCTTGACTTCGCATAGCCAAAGCACGTTTTGTTGCAATGGTTCTGATATAGTCCCAATCATCTGTTCCAAAACCATCTACTGGTCCAATGAGTCTGCCATTGTGCATACTGAAAACAAGACTGCTGACTATGGGTATTGCAAAATTGATGCTTGCTGGAGAATTTATTTTTACTGGCATTAGCGTTAGATGATGACTGCCTCTAGTATTTCCAGCAACATAGTGTGGGTTGTTAAAAGCACTGCCAACTTCCTCAGTTGCTGGAAAATCTTTCTGTGTTCTTATAATACAAATTGGATCATCCTTTCCAACATATTTTCCTGCAATGTTATGTAATCTGTCTGTAGAAGCTGCAAGGATAGGAATGTTGTCTTTTGTATACACGGACGAAATGACATATCTTCCTGGATACATCAAAGCGGCCTCAAGTGTGGGCTTGTCTTCCCACATGTTAAGCTGAGCGACCTTGCCCTTTTCTACATCCATGACATTTATCTTAACTCCTCTTGCGAGGGTTTGATTTACAATTAGCCCAGTATTACTTAGAGCATCGACAAACATTCTGTAAAAAGGATAGTTAAATGCGCCAGGTTCCGTCTTGTCAGCTGCAAAAACCGTGAAGGCTTCATTTGGCCTTTCTTCAAATTCAATTTCTGCAACACCAGGTCCCATACCCTTTACATTGCCTGAAAAAGAATCTTTTAAAAGATCCTGGCCAGCTCCATACAGACCTTCCTCTTTTGCAACTTTAGTTGCTGCTTCAAAAGATTTCCATGCAAGCTGATGAATTTCCTTGTTGTCGACTCCTTTTGTGTGAGTCATTACAATATGGATGTCATCACCACAAAATCCGATATACGAGTCAATCAGAAGACCTTTGTTGTCTTTTCTTACCTGAGGTTTTACTGTATTTCTAACTGTATTTAGCAGACCATCACTTGGTCTTGTATGTCCACCAATTCCACCTACATCAGCTTTGATAACACTGATTGTAACTTTCAACATTTCTAGTCACAAAATACTTTGATTTATAGTATGTGAAAAATAGTTGAGCGATAAAACTCGATCACTAAATTATTCAAAATTTACTCAAAAGAATCCCAAATAATCGAAATGGTAATAAAGCCCCTTCGGTTGAGGATTCGTTATGAGCGCTAGTAAAAAGCCACACTTGAACATGATAGTTACAGGACATATCGATAACGGAAAGTCAACTACCATGGGTCACATGTTGCTTGAACTCGGTCTTATCGATGAACGAACTATTGCACAACACGCAGAAGAATCGGAGAAACATGGTAAGGGTGATACCTTCAAGTATGCTTGGGTTCTGGACAACATAAAAGATGAACGAGAAAGAGGTATCACAATAGATCTAGCGTTTCAAAAGTTTGAAACCCCAAAATACTTCTTTACATTAATTGATGCACCTGGTCACAGGGACTTTATCAAAAATATGATTACTGGAGCTTCCGAGGCTGACTGCGCTGTTCTGGTTTTATCTGCAAAAGAGGGTGAGTGTGACACCGCAATCGCACCAGGAGGACAAGCAAGAGAGCACGCCTTCCTTTTGAGGACACTTGGAGTAGGTCAGTTAATTGTAGCAATAAACAAAATGGACGACAGCAACTATTCAGAACAAGCCTTCAAAGCCGCAAAGGAAAAGGCTGAAAAATTGATAAAATCTGTTGGTTACAAAGTAGAATCTGTTCCCATCGTTCCAGTATCTGGATGGAAAGGCGATAACCTAGTTAAAAAATCTGAAAATATGAAGTGGTGGACTGGAAAGACATTGCTTGAAACATTTGATGAGTTTAAACTCCCAGAAAAGCCAGTTGGCAAACCATTAAGAATTCCAATTCAAGACGTTTACACCATTACAGGTGTCGGAACAGTACCTGTAGGCAGAGTAGAAACCGGAACAGTAAAACCTGGACAAAAAATTGTAGTAATGCCTTCTGGTGCACCAGGAGAAATTAAAACAATTGAAACTCACCACACACAGATGGAATCTGCTGAAGCAGGTGATAACATTGGCTTCAACCTTAGAGGTATAGATAAGAAAGATATCAAAAGAGGCGATGTAATCGGAACTCCTGATAATCCACCAAATGTTGCAAAAGAATTTCGTGCACAAATCATAGTCATTCATCACCCAACTGCAATTGCACCTGGTTATACGCCAGTAATGCATGCACACACGGCTCAGGTTGCAGCAACTATTGTTGCATTTGAAGCAAAGATTAATCCACAAACTGGTGCCGTTGAAGAAAAAGATCCAAAGTTTCTCAAAGCAGGTGATTCTGCAATAGTAAGAATAAGACCAGTCAGACCCCTGCCAATCGAAACCTTCCAAGACTTTCCAGAACTTGGCAGGTTTGCACTCAGAGATATGGGTGCTACAATCGCTGCAGGCGTTGTTAAGGATATAACTGAAAAATTCACCTCCTAGTGGTCTGAATGACGCAACTGGCCCGAATCAAGTTAACAAGCACGAGTCTGCTTAGGCTTGATGGCGTCTGTAATGAAATCAAAGGAATAGGAGAAAAAACAGGAGTTAAAGTAAAGGGTCCCACACCGCTTCCTGTCAAAAGGCTAAATGTTGTGACCCGCAAATCTCCATGTGGTCAGGGAACAAACACATATGAGAAGTGGGAAATGCGTATACACAGACGTGTCATCGATCTAAGTGCAGATGATAGGGCCATAAGACAGCTTATGCGTATAAAAATTCCAAATGACGTTTACATCGAGCTTACTCTGAAATAATTCTGTTAGCCTTAAATTACAGACAAATTTGATTAAAATCATGACATCTGAGAATTCTGATATCCCAGCACAGGAAAAAGATCAGTCTACAAGTTTCAATGTTGTTTATGCTTGTATGCGGTGCGGAACGAATGTTACACAGTCTGAATTAAGCAGATTGCCAGAGATAAAATGCATCTGTGGATTCAGAGTCTTCAATAAACTAAGACCACCAATAGTAAAGACGATAAAAGCTATTTAGAATCTCTACTTCCTTTGTACGAATGATATCTTTGCAAATGGGTGCGCATTTGTTCCATACTTGAGAAGAACTGGTCACACTCTTTGCAATCATACATTACGTCTTTTCCGTGAACTACCTGCTCATGTTGCATAAGTTCTTCTTGCTGCCTGAATTTTTTTTGGCACTTTTCACATTTGAATTTTTTAAAAACATGCATCATTTATTCGCTCTTTGCCTTTTGTGAGTTCCAGCAATTTTTGCACAGCTGACCTCCTACTGACCAGTGCTTTTTTGGATTGTACCTTATGATACCAAGCTTTGCTCCACACAAGCCACAAAAGTTCTTTAATTTGTTAAACGATTCTTCTTTTTTGTCAAAACAAGTTTTGCAAAAAAGACCTTTCATTTCCCACTGCCATCTTGGCTCCCACAAATCTGGCACATTCTTTTCTATTCCACAAATGACACATTTTTGTCTGACACTTGAATCATAGTACTTTTTCATTTCATTTATGTAACAGTCTGAACACAAAGGGCCCTCAACACTCCATTCGCGCTTTGGTCTATGCTTATGTGAAATACCCTTCTTACAAACAGCGCAAAATGAAGGCTTGCGGCTTAATAATCCCACACAAGAAGAATGATTTTCCGTTAAAAAAAGGTTGTACTAATTTTTCGAGAAAACAAGATTAACCTTCATTTAATAACTCTTCTATAAGTTGACTTGAACTTAGCATTCCTTTTTGTTTAGCCATTTCTTCGATCATTTTGTGCTGAGCAGAGGTAAGGCAAACAGGCATTGTACGTTCTTTCATAACCGAAGTTATGTATTTGTTTTAATATTCTTTATGGTAGTCAAGGGATCAAGTAAATTTACGATTTTTATTATACGCTCTTTTACGTATCATATTGACAAAAAAAAGACAGATTCTGGTAGTTGGAAATAATGAAAACGGTTCTACACCAGAACTTGAGAAAGTGGCATATGAAACTGGTCTTGAAATAGCCAAATCAGGTTCAGTTTTGATTACTGGAGGCCTTGGTGGAGTTATGCGTGCAGCTTGTCATGGAGCAAAAGATGCAGACGGTCTTACAGTGGGAATAATTCCACAAAATGACCCATCATTTGCAAACGAATACTGTGATATTGTCATTCCAAGTGGAATTGGTTTGGCAAGAGATTTTCTTAACGCACTTTCTGCAGATGGAGTTATAATAATTGGTGGCGGCTCTGGCACCCTTTCTGAAACATGTGCAGCATACATGCACAAAAAACCTATTGTAGCAATAAAAAATACAGGAGGAATTGCAGAGATGTTTACAGACAAATACCTTGATCACAGACAAAACGTCAAAATAGTTGGGGTCGATTCCCCAAAAGAAGCTGTAAAATATATCTTGGGAAAGATTACTTCTGCATAGCTACAAGCAACGGGTCTGGTTCATAAAATTGGCCATACTTTTTTGCCTGTGTCTTTAGCTCATTCACTATGTTGGAAATTCCAAATTCCTTCCCAGTTTCAAATATTTGTTTTTTAAGTCCCATCCCAAGCTGCAACGCCTTCTCGATTTCTGGAATGTCGCTTGCTTGATTTGTAACAAGCCAAGACGCATTGTTTAGTATATTGGCAACAAGGCGAATTGGGTTGAATTTACTTGCCAGCTCCTCTGATAAAGCGATGCGTTCATACTTGTCACCAGAATATTCATAAAATCCTGATCCTGTTTTCTGACCCAGTTTTTTCTGTTCAAAAAGTTCTTTTATTTTTGGATGTGGATTGATTACCTTTTTGTCTCTTGAATGCATTTCTTCTGTGGCTTTGTGAATTACATCAAGTCCAGTAAAGTCTGCAAGCTCAAATATGCCCATGGGAAAGCCTAGTCTGAACTTTACTGCAGAATCAATTCCAGTCATGGACGCACCATCTCTTTCAATTGCCCACGCAGCTTCGTGTACAAGCGGAATGAATATCCTATTAACAATGAATCCAGCCACATCTTTTTTGCACAGAACAGGTTCCTTTGAAACCGATCGTACAAACTTCATCGTCATTTCTACTAACTCCTTTGAAGTTTTTTGTCCAGGAATCACCTCTACCAATTTCATAAGTTGAGGTGGGTTGAAAAAATGTATGCCAATGAATTTTTCTGGTCTACCTGTCGTATTTGCAATCTCAGTTATAGGAAGTGTGCTAGTATTTGATGCAAAGACTGTTTTTTTATCTGCAACCTTATCAACTTCAGCGTAAACTTTTTTCTTTAGTTCCATTATTTCTGGTACTGCCTCAATTAGCAAGTCGCAGTCTTTTAGTGACTCGGAAAGATCAACCATTGGTTTTATTCTTGAAAACATCTTATCAGAATCTTGTTGTGAGAGTTTCTGTTTTGATACAAGTTTGTCAAGACTCCATCTAATTTTCTCCATTGCCTTGTCCAAAAATTGTTGTTCTACATCTCTGAGGACAACATTGTACCCAAACATGGCAGAAACTTGTGCAATGCCATGACCCATTATGCCAGAGCCCAACACTGTGATGTTTTTTATATCCAACGAGGGGTGGATTACTATACTCCCTTTTTAAATTATGATCATGAGTAAAATAAGGATTTGTGTGCAGCTATCTTCTTAAAACCCAAAAACGATGATTAGCTAGATTTTGGACGTAGAAAAATTCACAGACGATATCTATACTATAGCACAAAGGCTGTCAAAAGGACAGAGTGAAGAAATAAAATCAAAGATAAACTATGTACGCGAAAGACTAGTAGAATTATACACCCAGAATCTGGTGAAAATAAACCACTCTGTACTTGAGATAATCTGTGCCTCAAATCTAATCTCCCAAGGCTATTCCGTAGATATAGAAAGACATCTATCTGACAATCTTGTTTGTGATGTTTTTGCAACAAAAGGCGATGGCATGTTTATTATGGAAATAGAGACTGGATTTACTCCGCCAGATCATGCATTGGATACTATAGATTACTATGTGGCAAGAATTGCAAGCAAGATTGCTAGATACAGTAAATACGGCTCCAAGTTTGCACTTGCCACGCCAGTAGTAGGCATATTGCCAATACCAAAATTATTTCTAAAACCACCAAGTGAAAGATCTCTAAACGAGCTAAAAAAAATAAAAACACTATGTGATAGGTTTTACAAAAATCCACCAATAAATTCAGATGATATACTAAACGCTAGACTGCATTCTATTTATTTAATCAACATAGACAAGGGGTTTGCCAAACAACTCGATCCGTGTAGTTATCTTGAGCTTACTGATAGACTACAAGAAAAAAGCGAATTGGATTTGTAATTATTTTTCGTCATCGATGGTGCCGCCTTGACCATATATGGCAGGCATTGTAAATGTGCTTGTTATATGAGTAACACTTCGCACTTTTCCAATAGCTGAGTCAACTTTTAACGCATTATCAGCAGAAATTTTGACGAATACATCGTATCTTCCCATTACACCATTTACTTCAACTACTTCAGGCAAAACTTTGATTTTTGCTATGACTTCTTTTTCGTGACCTGGAATACATGTTGTTAAAATATATGCTATCATTATGCATGATAGAAAAAAGCACTAATAATAAGACTTTCTTAGTTTGATTCTTGCATAGAGCATAGTAATAATAATACCAGTCATTAAAATCGCAACAGCTATAGGACCAAATTCTGGAATCACTGAAGTGCCTGTTATTTTCATGACGGTTGCATAGGGGGGAATAAGACAATTGAGTATTCTAGCAGTAGTGGTTTCTGTTTCGGAGCAATTAAGAACTACTCCCTCGACCTCAACTGTCAGGGATTGACTTGATGCGTCCACAACCTCCTTTGGAATCTCAAACTCCTGCATTATGGGATTGTTTGACACCGTCGTTATATCAAGCTCTAAAGTTATGGAGCTTTCCTGTGTTGAAACCTGCACATTTTTGTATTTTATTAATCCCATCTTGTCGCCTATAACTTTGATTGCACTGGTCCCAATAGGAATAGTTTGTACAAGACCTGTACTAACTATAAACTGCAGTTTGGCACTCTGGGTTCCATGTTTTATTTCGACAGTATATACACCAGGCTTGGAGGTGCTACTGATCACAAGATCATGGATGAAAACATTGCCTAACAAATCAACTTGTCCCACATTGTAAACATTTTGAATGGGATTTCGAATAAGAATTGTTACCGGTTTTCCTTCTATTATTTTTTCTACCGTACCACTTATGATAACCTTTTCACCCACTTTGTATGCCAATTTGTTAGTAGTAGCAGTTATTCCATTTGAAGTTGTTTGGGCACTTACATTAATAGGAGTATGCACAATCAGAATAAGAAACACTGATGCAGTCAGTATCCTGTGCCATCTTTCAATCATAGTTTTGTTGAAATTGCAGTGTATTTAAAAATTATAGGCTCTACATCATTGTGGTATGACACATGCCTTTTATGATACAAAAAATGTTTGTTGAATAGATAGTTATGAAGTTAATTGCCCGCAGTTTGCGCTAAAGTTTTTTCTGCCATTTAGTAATCTTACTTTGTACGTCTGCAATCTTGGATATTAATACACTATTACCGGGTTTCTTCACTAGTTCAGCTTGTAATGCAGTAAGTTTCTTATTTAATATATTAATTTGCTTTGTTGCCATATCTTTGTTTTTTTCTTTCTTTTTTGCATCAACAAGTTGCTTTTCTCTTTCTTTCATTGCTTTTCTTGCTTCGCTGTTTCCTGCAAATGCCGGATTTACGAATAATACGTTACTTGCAAAACCTAGCACTATTATTATTGCTACAACACTCCACAATCTCTGATTCATTTTACAAACTAAATTAAACCCAAATCCAATAAATGCATGTGTCTGTATGTGATGGAACATACTTTTCTATGCGTTTATTATCTTGGTTACACAGATCTCGTTATGGACGAAAATCAAACACTAGAAGAGCTTGTAAAGAGAACAATCGATGGTGCAATACAGTCAATACCTGCACACTTTTACGAAATACAAAGTAGTAATGATATTCTAAAAGTAAGCGACCAAAAGGAGTTTGTTTATGGTCTTGTGGTCGGCATGGGTCTAGGTATGGCTACTGCAGCTATTACTACATTCAAACAGGCTATACCTACATCGGAAGATCTTATGAGAATAAAAAACTTGGTCTACAAGATGATACCACAAATCAGAGAACAAATTTTCAAATAAACTAAAAGAATGCATCAAGTCCTGCCTTTGCAACTTCTGACTGTTGTTTTTCTAAGACTTTTGACATCTTCTCTCCCATGTTCTTTGCCGCAGCCACCTTTCGCTTTCCAATCCAATAATAAGTTTCATCAGTAGTATCTTTTGCAATTAAGACAACTAATCTACCGTAATCCTTTCTACCTGTGCGTCCTTTTCTTTGTATATATCTTATTGAGCTTGGAACATTGTCAAAAAAGACAACAAGACTGACTTCAGAAATATCTAATCCCTCTTCCCCAACACGTGTCGCTACTAGAACCTTGTATTCACCATCTCGAAATTTCTGCACAGCTTCCACCTGCTTTTTTTGTTTGAGTCCTGTTTTGCCTGCCTTGCCAATTAAAAATCCTGCCGCAATTCCCATCTCTACCAGCTTTTGATGTATTACCTCAACCGAGTCTCTATAACTTGTAAAAACAAGTGCTTTTCCCGTAACGGATTCTAAAACCTCTTTTAATTTGATAATTTTAGAATGTTCTATGCCATTTGCTTGAGCAGCCTTTGCAAGCCTGATAGCTTTTGAAAAATTCAGGTCATTTTCAAAAAGGTCTCTTATTCCAACACCTTTCTTTTTTTGGGTACGTTCACAGAACCTTAAGAATGGCGTGATTCCGTGAGACTCTAAGACATTTAGTGCATGAATTATCCTTATCGCCGTAAAAAGTGGCTTGGCGGCTCTTCTGTTTCGCCTTATGACAAATTCACGCATCTTTAGAAGCTGTGAAAGTGATTTGCTATCTGATAGGTTAAGACCAGCTTTTCGTAGATCTTGATATCTTGATTCCAACGATATTCTTATGCAGGCTTGTATCTCTTTCATCTCAGCTGGGAGTTCAACTGTAATCCACTGTGTGTCTGTTTGCTGTACGTATGGTTTTACATCAGGACTGTCTTCTGTTCTTTGGGCTATGCTAGTAATTTTTAATGTTTGCAGTATCATCGTAGCTTTTTCCTTTTCACTTGGAAGAGTTGCAGTCATGCCTACTATTCTAGCATTTGTAGTTTTGAAGCGTTCTGCAATTCCGGAATAGGCATAATCCCCTATAGTTCGATGCGCCTCATCAAAAATTATCAAGCTAAACTGATCAGGGCTTACAAGTTGCCTGTCAAGATCGTTTTTTGTGATTTCTGGAGTTGCACATATCACACTATTAGACCACATTTTCTTTCTCTTTGCAACAGGATCTTCTCCTGTAATGAAAGCAATATCATCTATCAGAAGGTTGTTTTTTAAAAACACATGATGTTGGTGTACAAGAACTCTTGTTGGTGCGAGAAATAAAACACTACCTGTTCTTTTTGATAAAAACTCTGCAATAACTTGTAATGCAACTGTTGTTTTACCTAGACCTGTAGGCAGAACGATCAGACAGTTTTCTTTTATTGCTTGATTTGCCAAATTTACTTGGTAGTCCCTATGTTCTATGGCATCTTTTTTGATCAACCCATGTTCAAAGTACTCAGAAACCAAGTAACATCATCTTCTTTTTGACAAGTAAAAAGTTTCTTTCAAATCTTATATTACGGCAATCATCAATGCTTGTATGAAAGGATCGTTTGAGCGTCCAACATGGGATGAGTACTTTATGCTCCAAGCAGAGCTAGCGAAGCTTCGATCAAATTGTATCACAAGGAAGGTAGGCGCAGTAATTGTGCGTGATCATAGACAAATTGCAACAGGATATAACGGAACTCCCCCTGGAGTAAAAAACTGCTTTGAGGGAGGCTGTAAGAGGTGTCTTCTTAGGGCAGAAGGAAAGTTAGAGTCTGGCGAGGGACTTGATAGATGTATTTGTAATCATGCTGAGGCAAACGCGATTATGCACTGTGCCATTTTGGGTGTAGGTTCTGGCACAAAGGACACTACACTTTATACAACATTTGTGACGTGTCTGGAGTGTAGCAAAATGGCCATAACTATAGGCATAAAGCGCATAGTCTGTCTTGGCTCATATCCAGAAACTGATTACAATCTTCTAAAGGAGGCAAGACTTGAGGTAGCCATTATGGACAAGAAAAGAATTGAATACTGGATAAAGGTCTTACTTGAGAATCCAAAAGTAAATTTGATTCCAACAAAGTAAGGAGTATACATGCAACAAAACGTTTTGGGGGCGGTAGATGAAGTAACAACAACAATGCCAACCGCATTGCTTGTTTCGGCAGCCTACGACAGCCAAAAAAAATCAGCAGTTTTAAAGTTTTATGAACCTAAATCACAAAAAATTTTGTTATGGACTGATAATACAGGTCATAAACCATATTGCTATTCAAAGCTAGACCCAGAAGACTTGAAGTTTTTATCAGACAGAAAAGATGTGCTAAGGCTTGAGAAAACAGAAAAACAGGACCTGATAAAAGATAAAACCATTCAAGTAACTAAAATAGTAGTTGCAGATCCACTTGCAATCGGTGGTACACAAACAGACAAGAGCATACGAAACATAATTGAAACTTGGGAGTCTGACATCAAGTACTATGAGAATTATCTTTATGACAGTTCTATTATTGTTGGAAAATATTATAAAATAGTAAACGGTAAGGTTGAACCATTTAGCTACGAAATTCCAGATGAAGTACAACTTGCACTAAAAGGTCTGTTATGGGACAAAGTTACAAACATAGGCATGATTGATTCAAAAGAATTTCAAAACCATATATCAGATTGGGCTAACTTACTAAACCAGCCAATTCCAAAAATTAGAAGAGTAAGCTTTGATATTGAAGTAGAATCTGAACCAGGCAGGATTCCAGACACAAAGGTGGCAGATAAAAGAATTACTGCAGCTGCATTTGCCGGAAGCGATGGGCTAAAACAGGTCTTTGTACTAAAGAAAAAAGATAAGCAAGTAGGTACAAACGAGATTCCTACAGACGTTAAAGTTGTATTTTGTGAAGAAGAAAAAGACATGATAAAAGATGTTTTCAAGGTTTTGACTGATTATCCATTTGTAATTACCTTTAACGGAGATGAATTTGATATGCCATATATTTACAACAGAGCTGAAAGGTTGGGAATAGAATCAAAGGACATTCCTTTGATCATGATGCGTGATTCAGCAACACTAAAGCATGGTGTTCACATTGATCTGTACAGAACATTTTCAAACCGTTCTTTTCAAATATACGCGTTTAGTCACAAGTACACCGACTTTTCACTAAACAGCATAACTGAAGGGCTACTAAATGAATCAAAACTTGATTATGGTGGTGAACTTGATGACCTCTCTTTGTATGAGCTTGCAAACTATTGTTACAATGATGCAAGACTTACACACATGCTAACAAGCTTTAACAATGATCTGCTAATGGATCTACTTGTTGTCATTACAAGAATTGCAAGAATGCCAATTGATGACATATCAAGACTGGGAGTATCACAGTGGATTAGAAGCCTGTTTTATTTTGAACACCGAAAGCACAACTTTTTGATACCGCGTAGGGATGAGCTTGATCAAAAATCTACTGCTGTGTCAACAGAGGCTATAATAAAAGACAAAAAGTATCGCGGTGGATTGGTTATCGAACCACAAGAAGGAATCCACTTTAATGTATCTGTGATGGATTTTGCAAGTCTGTATCCTAGCATAATAAAAGTACGAAATCTTTCATATGAAACAGTAAGGTGCCCACACCAAGAATGCAGAAAAAACACCATTCCTGGGACAACCCATTGGGTTTGTACGCGTAAAAATGGTCTTACAGCGCTTTTGATCGGCTCATTAAGAGACCTTAGAGTTAATTATTACAAGAGTCTCTCAAAGAATGCTGCACTCACTGAAGATCAAAGACAGCTTTACACAGTAGTAAGCCAAGCACTCAAAGTCATATTAAATGCAAGTTATGGAGTGATGGGTGCTGAGATCTTTCCACTGTACTGTTTACCTGTTGCAGAGGCCACCACGGCAGTAGGCAGATACACCATTTTAGAAACAATACAAAAATGCAAGTCCGTAGGAATCGAGGTTTTGTATGGAGACACTGATTCTTTATTTCTAAAAGATCCTACAAAAGAACAAGTTCAAACTGTAATTGACTGGGCAAAAAAAGAATTCGGTGTAGATTTAGATCTTGATAAAGAATATCGGTATGTGGTGTTAAGTACCAGAAAGAAAAATTATCTTGGTGTTCTAAAGGATGGCAAAGTTGATGTCAAGGGATTGACAGGAAAAAAATCCCACACTCCTCCTTTTATCAAAACCCTATTTTACGAAATACTTGAAATCTTATCTAAAGTACAGACTACTGAAGAATTTGCACAGTCAAAAGAAAAAATTAGTAGTATGATATCGCAGTATGCAAAAAAACTAAAAGCAAAAGAGATTCCACTTTCTGAGCTTACCTTTAATGTTATGATAAGTAAAGCACCATCAGAATATGTAAAAACTGTGCCACAACACATACGTGCAGCCAAACTTTTAGAACAGATCAGAGAAATAAAAAAAGGTGATATTATATCATACGTCAAAATAATAAACAAACCCGGCGTAAAACCAGTTGAAATGGCACGACCCGATGAGATTGATTCTGCAAAATACATGGAATTTATGGAAAGTACTTTTGATCAAATTCTTTCTTCGATGGACCTTGACTTTAATACACTAATTGGCGCACCAAAGCAAACAGGATTAGACCAGTTCTTTTGGAACTAAGTTTAAAATAATGAACTGTTGGGTGTAATTATGTATGGCTAATATTCACATAATTTATAAGAGGATATTGTAATTTTTATAAATATGCGAATAGATTTATGCAGGACATGTGGAGCAGATATGCAAGAATTTCAAACATGCCCAGTATGCAGGAAAACAATGCGATTCATTTGTCGCCAATGCGGTAAGACTAGCGAGGAGCAGGTTCACCCACAATGCAGCATATACAACAAGCCAGCAATTACCAACTAAATCTTTTGAATAAACTTTAGCTAAATATCTATATGAGGGCAGCAGACTTTTAAACAAAAATGAGTTTTCTTGATCTTTATTTAAATAGAAATCCGCTCATTACTAGTCCAAACGAAGCAGGTGACGTTTCTACAATTGTATATGGCATTCCTTTTGACTCGACTCATTCTTTTAGGCCAGGTACAAGATTTGGTCCAGATGCAATACGGCTT